>Ga0181612_118288_pt1 | contig 11121 bp, 5 predicted proteins | sample HoacroProtozoa21_FD_119630 | JGI IMG/M metagenome (GOLD analysis project Ga0181612, IMG submission 119630) | Hoatzin crop microbial communities from Cojedes, Venezuel. Combined Assembly of Gp0051906, Gp0051904, Gp0051908 | reverse complement strand
AGAGAAAAAAAAAGCCCCACCTGCAACGGAGCAGAAGCAAAGTAGAGAGGCAACCACAGCCTCCTCTGCTCCGTGGATTCAGGTGGCAGCTGGCTGCCCCAGGTTTGGCTCAGAATCACTTGGCTGCCCTGTCCTGCCCACGCAGGTCTCTGTGCAGAGCGTCAAAGCGGGCCCAGCTTCCGAGACCCAGCTCGCTAAATGGAGGCGTCGGTGCGGGAGAGACCCCGCTCCGGCTGGGGCGAGCGGGGAGCTCCAAATCCCCACCTCCTCCTGCTGCACACCTGCTCCGGCGGCATCTCTGCCGGTGAGCCTGGGCCAGGCATCTGCTGGCAGGAGCCCAGGAGCAGCGCCTATACCCCAGCCTGGGTGCCGCCTCTGCAGACCCTCCGCCCCGGCCAACGTGCCTGGGGGCTGTGGCAGAGACCCTCCTCGGCTGGCCCCCAGGCCCCCACCTGCCTCTGCACATGGGTCCCTGACACCGGAATTAAAACCAACAGTTCTGCCGAGTCGCCGAATTCGGGGTGAGGAGAAATGTTTCAGAAATACAAGACAGTCAGTGCAACAACCTGGATAATTGACTGTGTGCTCTCTATTTTTTTTTTTTGCCTGGTGTGATTCTTTTTTGCAGGAGCAGCCTTTCAAGGAGAAAGCCTGAAGTCCTGTTCTTGGTGGTGTTACAAGCGTTACTTGCTTAAGTATTTTGTAATATTTAGGCCTGTCAGGTCGGTGTCTGGATTTTCAGGCCAATACCTGACACTCGCTTCCATATTCCTAAGGGCAAGGAAACTGCAAAGCTAGGAGGTAAAAGAAATGACTGCAGCCTATCACCAATGCCTTGCTACATGCTCCAGGAGGAGCTTTAAATCAAATCACATTTCCTCATCATTCACACACGAACAGTAGAGTTTTTGCTTACCCCTCCATCTCAAAACATTCCCAGAACAAAACACACAGCAGTGGTTGCAAAGATGGGTCCTTCAATTGCTGTGCGAAATGATTTTACAGAGACCCCAGATTTTTAACTATTTGAGGGAAGGGTGGGAGGAGAAAAATACTTTAGTTTCTTTTACAGTCCCCTGGAGGGTTTTTAAACTCACCTTGGCATGGAGGAGCAAAGACAACTTGAACTCCCCTGCACATTCAGTGGAATACAACTGTTCCTCTCCTTTTCCTTTCTTAGCAGAACTGGGGCTCTCTGCTTTCCTCTAACTCTCTCAGAGATCCTCTTATTGCCATTCCCTGAGATTTTTCCCTCAGTCTCTAGACCAGTTTAGCTCCTTTACCATTCTCCTTGCTGTGGCTTCTTTAAATACATACCAGTTCCTCCCTAAATTCCCAAGGTAGGTATTAGTACCTTTGCTGAGAAAAGTTGATTTTTATTGGCTGGTTAGCAATCTCTCACAGTTAAGAGTTTTTTTTTGTGTGTCTTGCTATGTAGGTGCCATTTCTGCTGCATAATAAGTGTTTCAGTATCTTGCAGCTATAAACTCTGAATTGGCCCATTTTTAAAGTATGTGTAAAAAGGCACTGGCGCATGTCACTTATCAGCCACCTCACAGGTGAGCCACTTTAGGAGGTGATACACTGTTTTGCCAGTAAACCTGAAATTATGTCCAGAAGGCCTTTATGTTTGTGATCACACAGCATCAAGAGACCCAATTTTTGTCACTAGGCACATGGATCCGAACCTTTTTAGTGAAATACCAGGTCCTGCAAATTAGAGGAGACAAGAATCTGAGCTTTTGGAGACAAGTAAAAAACTGAAAAGCTATTTTTAGTGACACAGAAAGCTAGAAATTAGACCGTAAAGCCTTAAAACTTAAGCATTTTAAGAGAAGGATCCCAGGGAGGGGATGGAGGAGCAAGGGTGCTAATCTTGCAGTTTGTAAAGAAGTGAATTATGGCTTGCAAATGCTTGGAGTCAATAATCTCCTCTCGTGTATGAAATATAACGCTGAATGCACCTAAACAAAGAGGAGCAAAGCTGTTTGGAAACACTGGCTGTCGTGTTTTACTTAGTAGTTTATTTTGTGTTTTATTTTACATAGATATTCTTCCTTTCTCTTTTGCTTTATCTTTATTCTTCTCATGGTCAGCAGTGTACGTCCCAATCTGGACTCACAGGAGTTGGCTTCTTGCATCACTAATAAGGTGCTTTGTGGGTACTTTGTGGGTTGTCTCTCAGTCATGTCATTTTTAGAATGAAATCTCAACAAACAGCACCGAGGCAGTCGTACCATGAGGCAGGAGGTCGGAACACAGCTCCGGGGAGAAAGCAGTCACGTTTCATTCACAGCTGGTGCTGTGTCAATGGATTTTGCGGATGAGGGTATGGGGATAGTGCCTGCCTCTGGTATGCCTGCTACCATTTTCACTGACAAAACAGTCGTGGTATCCCTTGCACAAATTCCTCACTGAGGAAAAGACATCTGTAAGCTGGACTAAGCCAGGCTTGGGTTTAAAACCTGTAAAAATAGTGCAATGGGATCATTTTATATTGATTTAATTTTGCATTGAGTGATTTCTCAGACTCTGCAATGTCTACCACTTTTGTTTAAATAATCTTAATCAGGCATTATTTCCTCTCTGGTCCATTTTCTTTCTCATCCTGTGCGGTGATAAATGATGAAACATACTTTCAAGACTTGGGGCCAGAGGGAAAAAAGAGGTGAATGAATTCTGCAGAAAAACTTTGTTTAATGCTGTCCTTACAAGGAATAGTGTTTACGACAAATCTGTTAACTGAGGTGTTTTGAAAGGCTGTGGGAACAATGTCCAAGGACTTAACTAAAACTTTTGAGGTTTAGAAGAAAAATTACCACTTGGAAAGCTAAAGTTGCTTCGTTGTAGGAACTGAGCAACACTGATCTGATTTCAGAAACCCATTAGGTGTGTGCACTGAGGTCTTCTAACAACACTGTTTGTTTTTTTTTCTTAAACTGTAAAGTAAATCCAACTCAAATGAACTTATAAATACATATATTAGTGAAGTTTCATGGTAGACTCAAAAATTAAAAAATAGTGTGACCAAATTGCATAAAAGATTATTTAGGCCCAGTTTAACAACTAAGAGAATTTGTTACAAACATAATGTTTAAAAGTAAAAGCACTGTTAAAAGCAGTGTGCATTCTAAGTTAATATTTTCCAAATATTTTCAGATTTTTCAGGCCATTAGATAAATTTAATATGTGAAATGAGATGATGAACCTTGCAAAGTGCCTATCTATCTACTCCCATAGAATGGACCTAAATAAAATGTCAATAGATACAGAGTGCAAGTGGAAGCAAATACTGATAAAGACAAAACCATGCATGTCAACAGCACTGTTAAAACCAATGTACTTAATTAAAAAGTGAAGTCAATTAAAATCAAAACAACAGTGCTGCGTGTACAAACGCTGAAATAATCATTAGGCCTTGCTGAATAATGGAGGACTATAGAATTTTATTTTAAAGTGAAACAGCGGGGGTGATACATTACACAAAGCAACAATCTACAACAATATGACAATTGAATTACTTCAGCCCCATTAGGCAGGTGCAGAAGAATAATTAACATGAATTTCTTCAATGGAAAGGAAAAAAATAAACTTCTGTCTAGCACAAACTGCTATTTTTTCCCTCCAAAATGTTGAGAAAATGTGACAATGAGCAGACTGACTAAAATGAAATCTTTATGCTTATCCTCTTTAGGACACTGGTTAATCATGGGAGAAAATATGTACACAGTGTATTTTCTTATAGTGTGACAATGTTAAAACAGGACACCATACCTCGCATCAGCTTTTGCTCTGCTACTGAGGTATAAGCATTGATTGCTCGGATTAAAAATAAAATATAAAAAGGCAAAAGGTTTTGAATCTCGCTTTCTGATATGCGGCATTCAGTCAAGCCTTGAGGTCCATTCAGGATCTGTTTTTCCATTTCAAATTCAAAATAAATTTGTGACCTCCAAGTTTCAACCTAAGCAACAACTGTTCTCTAAGAAGACAAGAAAGAGTGAACAATCTTCATAATGTCTCATGAAACGTAAGCCACTTCTGAAACTACAGTTGCTTCCCCATCATTTTTCCATTTGGAGTTCTATTAAAATAGTTCTATTTTTTATTTTGAAACAGACTGATTTGTAGATACATAGTCATGCAGTTTACTGAGGGATATTTGGTTTTCTTGCTTTAGAATTAAAGAACTGGATAAACACTAGCACTGATCATGTTGCAAAATACATCAATTACAGATATAGACAGGAGATCTCAAATGGTGGATTTAGCATAGTTTAAGAAGATGCTGCTCTGCAGCCACAGAGACTGCAGAAGGATTAATGCTCATTTTATGAGCTGAGGTTGTATGCTCTGGTATCTTTAACTAGGCCATTTTACTTCATATATGCAATAGCCTGTAAGAGGCTGAGGAGTCCCAGGTCTGTCAAAAAATTCACCCTGTCAGCATCTCCACCCACCACCCTCTTTCCTCACGGCCTTTGGGCACCTGGTGGGCTACTAGTCACACATGGTCTTCTGGCAGTCTGCTATGGCCACCGTCCTTCCTGAACTCAGCCACCATCTACCAGTGAATGGCCAGGTGTCTTATGTAACTGCATATGGCTCACCTAAGGCCATGAACTCTTCCCCTCCTCTACTGCTTGACTAGTTGTATTACCGTAATATAATTTTACTACATTAGTCTAGAGATACATGTACTTCTGTTTACGTGAGGCAAGGTGCTAGGACCATGTATTGCTTTGACCAAATTTCCACTTAGTCTGAACTTGGAATATGTACCTACCACCTCTTGGTCAAATCAGGTTAATTTCCATTTGAGAACTGGGAGTCCCACAAGTACTCGAAGCTGCTGTATGGGCTGGTTATGCAGATTTTTCTCGTGTTCATTTTTTTTTTAAATTTAAAGACTTTCTAAATTCAGTCATCTTTTATGTTTTATTTTCCTAAAAATGTTAAAGGCTAGAGAGCTTTAGAGAGCTGGAATGCTTGTTTTGAAAAGGAGTCATGCTTTGGGATGAACACATTTTTTAGACAACATAATAGTTAACAAATGTAAACAGATGTTTGGTGTTTTTTCTCAGTTTGTGCAATTCTCCTGTTGCTATTTGAAGCAGAAAGTCTTTAAACTGCTGATTTCTGGAACTGAGAATGCTAATTATGTAACCATCCTGTACCTAATATTCTTTCCCTAAGTATCCATGTTGATAGACCTTTGTTCTATCTCTGTGCATCTTACGATAGACTCACATCTGGAGTGATCTGTCTGCTTCAGTGACCTCTAATGTTCTGAGACACTGCTGCTGGCATCTCATTTTCCCATTGAAATGTTGATGCAACTGGCATATACATATTAGTTTTGATCCCACACTCTCAAGTTATAAAAGCTATGTTGACAACCTGGCAGAAGCTGTGGAGAAACCATAGACAAAGAATGGACTGGTTCTGCTGCAATGACTGACATGGGAATGCCAGCATGGACAAGTATCTGTTAAAGTAGGTGATGCAGAGATAAAACTCCCAGGACAGTTTCTAATGCTACAAAAAAAGCTCCCTCAAAGAGATAGTAATAGTGGAAGTCCTGCTACTGCTCCACAAGACCAACACTCCACAACGTGGCTAGCACTAAAAGCTGTCACTCCAGAGATGAAAGATCCAAGGAGGGCTAACATCCCTTTTCTGCACAAACTCAGAAGCAGCCCACAAAGGACAGAAGCTGCAAACCCACACAGATGCCCAGCCTGTGACTGACATGAAGAAAGAGAGGGACAGACATGACTGACAGCGTTTTGTGCTGCACTACAAACGTAGTGGGCTATGAAACTGTAATGCAGATTTTGCTCAAGGTAATAAATGGCTGTTGATATTTTGGACCTATGTGCACTTATTAGTGTGTCTAAGCCTGCTTGTTTTTTATCACTGCTCCATCTTCAAAGTGAGATCCATGCAGATAGGAACCAGATTTACACAGACTGTTTTTCTAAAATGAAAATTTTAGAAATATTTATTCCACAGCCTCTGGCCAAAACAGTTTTTTCTAGCATTTTTTCAGGCTGCTGTATGACCCTTCCAGCTAACTGACCCCCTCACCCCTCACCTCGCCAAAGACTTTCAGATGTGCCCTATTCAGGGCTCTTAAAGACCTACAGTGTTTCCTCCTTCTTCCACCACAGGTCTCCAGATCTTCAAGTTGATGGTGTAGTGAGAGCTGAGAGGAGGAAACATGCAGCCATGACTGGATGTTTCCAACAGCTGATACAGAACGGAAATGCTCAAGACAAAAAATGTTTTCTTTCACAGATCGAGAAATGCCTCAGGTTTCCAGCTCCCTTTGCCTTTCTGGGTTGGGCGCATGATTATGGGGTATTTGGCAGGTTTCTACCTCAGCATCATTAACCTCTTGGGTTTGAGCCATTACTGCCACAGTCGACTTTTGCAGTGCACTGCTTGTGGTCACCAGATCAAGGCAGTAGCAGATATCTTCCTGCGCACAAGCATCAGGCAGTAACACTCGCTGCTAAAGAGCCCAGGATTTATTCTGGGGGTCACTACAGAGGGGCCTTAAGGGGAGAAACATCTGCAAGCTCAGCCACGAGTAGGGAGACGTTGTGGGGGAGTTGCCGTAGTGATTAGACTCACTACAATAACCACTTCTTGTATGTCTCCGCTGCTCCATCCTGTGTAGGTATCCTGCAGCCAGGAATACGGTCTGCCTGGGGACGTCTCTGGGTCAGGAAAAGTAAAAGATAGGAACAGAGAAAAGGTCAACTCTAGAGGAGAGAAAAGGTAGCTAAAAAATGGCAGTAATAGAGATATGAAGAAAAAACAAAGAGACAAGTGGTTGAAGGAGTTATCACAAAAGTAAGCAATTCTAGAGAGATGTTTTAGTCAAAGATCCTGCTTTGCACCTCTGCTACAACCTTGTCATGCCATGCAACCCACTGAGAAGAATTCAGTGTGGCAGCACCATTACACTGTTCCAGGTTCCTGCTACAGAGTCTTCCCTTTCTGCATCCCAGCCCAATGGGAGCTCACCTTTGTTTTCCTGAGTAGAAGCAAAAGCTCCTTCTTGCAGCTTTCTGTCCCTTTAATCATTGACCTAGTGTAAAAATATGGTGCATACCCATTTATTAGCAGGCCTGAGCAGGTCGGTATGCATGCATTTTCTAGGACTTTGGTGTTGTATTTTTTCCATTCAATTCTGGAGGAATACATCATTGGTGATGTGCCACAGGAGCAGTCTGTCCTGCCTCGTGTTCAGCGATGACTACAGAGTTAGCTCATGGGCAGTTACATGTTTCAGACTGAGATTCACAAAAAGCAGCCCGTGAGAAGTATTTTGCTAATCCAGCCTCCGACATCCTGCCTCTTCAAAAATTTACATGCCTGCCTCAGCACTTCGGAGAGACTTTCAGCTGAAAGAAGGCACAGTGGACCAAGATCACTTTTGTTTAAATCCAGTTCTGAAAGCAGAAGTGGTAGTTAGGGTGTTTTAGTTTGGGGCTCCCTCCTTCCATCCCACATCTATAACATGTTCCTGGCCAATAAAAAGAAGAATTAGCAACTACTCCTCTTCGCTTCCAATCCTCTTTGCTTGTAATGTCCATACAATCACTGACAATTTATAGAAGCAGAGTAAGAAGCCCATAATACTATAGCCTAAGGAGACAAAGCTGATGAAGGAGACCACCTGCTTAATGCATTTTGCCTTGCGACCAATTTCACACAAAATTTCGCAGACTCTCTCCTCTGAAGTGGCAGTCTTGATCACTAGATTAGAAAGTAATACTTTCTGGCTTACTTTCAAGCTTTATTTATTACTTTCTAAGGATAAAAATTATGAAAGTATCTCTCCCACGATCCTGCTGTGAGGATGCGACTTCTGAGGTGGATGGGTTTGATTCCCATCTAATAAAGAAGGGAATCAAATCCTGGATACACATCTCATTTCCAACCTTCCCTAGATGAACCCTGTGAGATTAGCCTGATTGTTGTGACGAAGGAGATTCAGCACCTAAGTGGGAGATAATACTTCTCTGTGGTGCTATTTCTGTTGGTTTCTTTTGGGAAGTCTCTGTCCGGAGCTGGAATAAAAAATGATGGCTCCATATAAATCAAATGGGCAGACATTAAGCCTACTCCAGGGTTAATGTTCTCTGTGCCAAATATTTAAATACAACTGCTATTTATCGGACAACGTTAGACTGACACACACAGTCTGTATTTGTCTCCTCAAAAATAAATTCTAACTTGTACTAAATATGTTAACTCATAGCGATTTTTTGCCTTCATCATATGAGTAATCACATGGCTTTATTTGTCACGATAACCTAAACATCATACTTAGGAGATGAACTAAATTCATATTATCTGTGAACACCATGTGCTTCCTTCCCCCCTTCCCACCCTCAATTTATTTTGAGAATAACAAAAAGGATTTTTGAAACTAGTACAGAGTGAATGATCTCCTGAATATTTATTCCCATTAAAAGTAGATTCTTCTTCTTTTCTATTAATATTTTTCAAATAACAATACTTTCAGCTGGTTTGCTTATAAAAAAGGCTGCAAATATTACTAAAGGAATTGCCAGCTTTTATTCACAAAAGAGTTTTCTCTGGAAGGGAAGTGTTTGGTGAATCCTCTTTCTTGCTTACCCCCAGAAGTTTTCATGGCATATAAAGAGATTGGATGAGCCCTGAAGGTAGTAGGAATGTTTTTCCCTACAGAAGCGTGTTAGAAATGCCAAATCAGTGTGACTAATGGATAAGACAGAAAGCAAAGCCGGTGATCTAAGATGAAAAGCAGCATTAGACGAAAAACAGGAATGCAAATCTCACATTGTTAGAAACACAGACCTTATGTCTGCTCCAGAGTTTTATTTCATCAGTTCTTCTAGCTCATAGGCTTCTTCGCTGTACAGAACAATTGTAAAATCTGCAAAAACTGGGAGAGGTAGAGCCTGCAGAGCTGATGTTTGTATTCAAAGTTGCTTGACGGAAGCTGCTAAGCAATACTGAAAATGCTGGCAAGAGTCCCAGAGTTCGGAAGGAATTTGCATGTGCTGACTCAGACGTGAATTTTAGCTCACTGGAGTCCTACACCTGATCTTACTGAGGCTACGAAATCTGGAAGTAAAACTGAAATCAAGGTGAACTGCTGAAATTCTTAACAGCACATGGTGAATACACAAAAAGGAAGAGTGATGGATGCAAACTCATAGTATATAGCTCACTATTGTGTAGAGTACTGCTCTGAGGAAGAATTGCAAAGACATTCAGCTGAACACTGTCAAGTGACATCATCTGGGAACGGGGGAAGCAAAATTCTTGCCCTCCCAGATTGACACAACAGATTAACAGGTGTTTAGTCAGCCACAGAGATCCAGCTATGATCAAAATACATTGCTGCTAGAAATACCTTAAGTACAGAAGAGAGTACTGATGGCCTTTAAAGGCATGCCATTTCCTGGACTGCCTTACTTCTTTACATGCTACTTCTAGCAAAACAAACTCTTATACTTACACTGGAGTGTGGAAGTTAAATCTCTTAATAAGTTTTTTTAGATGCGTTAGGGTAAAAGTCCAAAATTACTAATGAGGATTCATTTTTCTAACAATTCTGGTGAAAAGGGAAACTCTGGATTCCGGTGCAGATGCAGAAGTGAGATGATTTTTCTGAAAGAGAAGGCCATGCAGAGCCTGTGCTAGCCCCTGTGAGAGCAATTTAATCAAGCTGCAGGGCAAAAATGGGAAGAGGCCCTTCTTTAACTAACGCTTATGTATTCCTATGGGAAACTTGCAGACAAATTCCCACAATCCCACTTTTTTAATTTCCCTTTTCATTCTCCAGAGAAGTTCTGAAGGACTGTTTGCTGTTTATATTTTTATTATCCAGTGATGCTTTAAAACACCTGAACACCGCTATTTGTATGGGAAACATCATCTCCTTCCTTCCAAAATTTTTGAGAACATATACAAACCACAACATCTACTTTTGTGACTCTGGTTGGTATTGTTTGTGTCTAGAGCTAATTAAAGAGTTCAGAAAGATTCCTTTGATAAAATAAGTCTCTGTCCACTGTGGCTTATCAGATGCATTATGATTTTCTCAAATTTCTCATTGATTTGAAAGTTTTGTGAAAAACACCGTACACAGAGTTCTTAGTCTTTCAATCATTTCTTGGCAATCTCTTGCAAGCACTCCATGTTTCAACATCTACCTTATGATTGGATGCAAACCAGGAAGATTGCTGAGACTGATTAGAACCTCTTCCCAGGGCTAACACTTGCAATTACAGATTGGAAATATTTGTGGCTGTATAGGAGTTTGTTGTGAATGAGGAAGTTAAAGAAGCAATCGATTATGGATATGTTGTGATGAAATGATCTTGCTATTATGGACAAAATTTCAGAAGCAAAGTAAAGTTTTCATCCATTGAGGTCAATGACAAGATTTTGTTTGGACTCAGTGGGAGCAGGATTTTGAACACTGACAAATACTTTCCAGAATCAATGAATTTATTCAGAAATAGGAAGAAAGATTTAACAAGTGGCAGCTTTCAAAAAATCTGAAGCAGGTGTTTTTGTATGCTTTATTTTGCACTCTGAAAAAGGCAAGTATCTATTTTCTGTTCTGAAATTGCACTTATCTTGCCTAATAACAGCTAGTTTAAAAACAAAACAAACCTGCACTGAAAAACATAGCTTTTTTCATTTGTTTATTTCAACTTCCATGCCCTTTAGCTTCAACATCACTTTCTTTTCATTGAATTACTTGAATTTTATTAAGGCTCCTTTTTACTTGGTGTTAAAATATTTGTGTTGACATAATTAGATCTTATGGTCATGGAATAACACTTATTCAGCTGAATATTCAGCATTTATTCAGTGCATGTCCTGTTTCATTAATAAACTCTAACCTACAGCTCTTCCTCTCCAGTGACAGAAAGCAGAGTTCATGAAATTTGCAATAAATTTTCTGTGAATGAAATACACTGAAAACAGAATGGTCTTCAATAGCTTCTGTATTCCCTGAAGGGAAAGGAATCTTCTGCCCAATTTTGGGAGGTAGTTTTGGGTTTTTTACTTATAAGCAAGAAATTATTAATATTATTATTATTT
>Ga0181612_183723_pt1 | contig 11122 bp, 11 predicted proteins | sample HoacroProtozoa21_FD_119630 | JGI IMG/M metagenome (GOLD analysis project Ga0181612, IMG submission 119630) | Hoatzin crop microbial communities from Cojedes, Venezuel. Combined Assembly of Gp0051906, Gp0051904, Gp0051908 | reverse complement strand
TTGAGGCTGTCTTGACAGCCACCCCATCAGAGACAACTATTTATTATGGAATAATTCATTCTTTGGAAGTGCCCCCCCCCCCCTTCCCATTGACTATAGCACAAACATACAGCAGGGTTAGACAAGACACCTACCCTGAAGTCACCTCAAGTTAGGGACAGTGAATCCTGCCCAGTCTCCTCTCTGCACATCCCTTTCAAAGCCTGGAGCACTGCATAGCCCCAGGCAGATTCTTGCATTTGGTCCCAAAAGATGCCGAGTGCCTGGTGCCAGAAGGTGCTGGTTTTCATTCGGGTTCCCTGATGGCTGTGGGAGCTGGAATTACTGGCCCGCAGAACAACGTGCCACGCTGGAGGCTTTGTAGGGCTGCCTGGGTGGGTTTCTAAACAGACTGGCCGACTCCCCTTAAGGCTCTGTGGCTACAGAAATATCTTGAATGTTACTCTCACGCACTTTTCTGGGTGCAGGCTGCGGGGGATGGACTGAGTGGGACAGGGTAGCAGGCAAAAATTACAAAATAGAAGAATACAGAAAAAGTAAGAGAAGGAGCGTATGGAATAGGAAAAGAAGGGGACAGAGGCAGGATGGAGAAAAAAGTGAAGAAAAAAAATGAAGGTAGGAATAAGAAAGATGGAAGTGGGATACAGAGATCAGGGAAGAAGATGAAGAAGGCAGATGGAGGGAGTGTAGGAGGGAAACTGAAGAAGAGAGAAAATGGGAACCTGGCAGAGTACAGGAGAAATGCTTATTAAGAATCAATTTTCTTCCCAGTGGATTAGTCCTGTTAGGGGGAAAAAACCAGTCACCTAACAGACAGCATGCCAGCTTGAAATAACACACAAAAATTAATATTGCACTGCGTATGATTTGCTAAATTCCACCCCCTGGGGGACATCTTCTGGTGGCAACAAGCTTTGGGTTTGTCAGAATGGGGCGTTCTCTTTGAAGGTAAATTGTTCTGTCTTTGTGTCGTGTACCTGGCGGTGATTCATAAGCTGACAGAAGCTTGCGCTGGGGAGAGGCAGAGGGGAGAGGTCTGAGCGTGCCTGTGTGCTGGGGTGGGAGGGAGGCGGAGGGGCAGGGACGTAGTGAGGGAATCTGTGCAGATGGAGGCTTCTCCAGAGAAACATCTCTAAGGGACTGCTAAGAATAGAAGGAAGTGTTTCAGAGAGAATAAAAGACGTGAGACATAATGGAGAAGTGTAACCAGTGAGCAGGGAGGGAAAGCTGTTCTCTTCCCTTCCTATCCTTTCATTAGTGAATTCCCTTATGATGTTTGTTGTTTTACTTCTCTGGCTTCCCTGGCATTTCTTTATGTTCAGGTCCTTCTGTGCTTTCCTTTGCCTCTGTTTCCTTTTGCTCTCCTGCAGCCAAAAGTCTTTTTCCAAACCCTTTCCCTTTCCATATCCTTCCTGCCTTTTCACAGGCTCTCTGCACATGACCAGCGCCTCCCTTTCTTCCTTACTCCCTTTTTCTCTTTCTTACCCATTTGTGCTCTTTTCCTGGACTTGTCTTCATTGTCCAGCTATTGGAGGTTCTTGTTCCGGTGTTCTCCGTGGCCAGGGTCTCATTGTTATACCTATACATATATTTATTTCTGTGTACACACAGATAGATATAATGTATATAAATATGTATATCATAATGTTTTTATATATATACACACATAAATTATTCTGAAACAGACTAGTTAATCTGTGCTTACTCCTAGGCCACTTTACTTTGTTGGTGATTTAGTATAGGTGTGAAGCAAGACTGTAAATACTGAATCATTTCTGCTCTGGTTTTCTAAGGAAACAGGGTTTGCGTACTAACACTGAGTTAGTGCCTCTTCTTCCTCCTAATGAAGTTTGAACCTCTTTGGCCAGACTGGTTAGAGAACCCCTGTGGAGAAGGGTGCTGCAGGGGCCACACTTTCCCGAACATCAGAAAACCTGTTTGGGAAAATTGCCCTGAGACGTACATCTGCTGCCAGTGAGGGAGCATTCGTTCCTGTGGTGACGTGACCACACACTGACATCCCACTGACCTCTCTGCTGTGGGCAGATGTGCTCTCCAAGCTGCCTCACGGCTCCCGTTTCCCACCCATCTGCTTCAGGTGGCCCATGCTCTCGATGCCTTTCCAAAGGCCGCGCTGCTGTGAGTGTACGACTCAGTCATGAGGGTAGCAGTGCTTCTCCTGTGCCTTCCCACTACACTTCTTTCTTGCCCAAAACAAAAACAAACACCAAACCAAGTTCTGTAATGATGTGGCAAGAAGGCTCGGCTTACCTCAGCCCCAAGACCGGAGTTGTGGCAGGTTACAGAGGGTCAGAGTTTGCACAGAGCCAGCAGTTTTTCTGGAAGCCCACAAAGAGGCCAGAAGCGTGGGGAGCACTGACTTTGCAGGTAGCATCTGTGCTGAGATCAAGAACCCAGCAGCTTATAGCATAGTCAGTCAACAGTGTGTGGAAAAGTTTCCACATTCTGAGTCTGAAAATCTCTTCTATTTGCATTTTTTAGTTTGCTACCCATTTGGTTCATTGAAAAGCCTCCTTTTGCAAAGTCAGAGCTCAAGGCATTGTATGGAGGGACCTTCCGTAGAACACAGGCTATTTCATTTTATTGACTTCCACTTGTACGGAGGCTGATAATTTGCATTTGGTGAAAGCATATCTTCCAAAAAGGCACCAGCTCTTGATGTTAGGAGACTGAGAGATGGAGAAGTTACTGCTTCTCTTGGTAGTTTGTTCCAGTAGTTAAACACTTGCAGTGCAGTTTGTGTCTCTCTTCTAGTTTGAAGATGTCTTGCTTCAATCTCCAGGGTCACATTCACTCCTTTTCCCATAGTTGTGCTTATCCACAGTGAACATTCTTCAAGGTCCCTGCTTTCCCAGTTGTGGTCTCTTGCATTGTAGATGTGGTCTGTGTTCCTTGGTCCTTCATATATTACTCTGTATTTGGCTCAATTAAAATATATTCAGTTTGAACAGAAGTGATCTACTTTGTGTCTGCTCCTCTACCAATCTCTGCAAACTTCACCTCAAGTATTTTGCATTTATTTCCACATCAGTAATGAGATGTAAAATCATGTTCTGTTTACTCATGATCTATGCAGAACCTCACACCTCATCCTTCTATTGAATGATCGTTCCCCATTCATTTTTCCTTTTTGAGATTCCTCAGACAGTCCTCAATCTGTTGAATAGGGACTTTATTGTTAAGGTATAATGCAATTTAAATCACAATGATATGAGGTAATAAGTCCCAAGCTCTACAAAAGCCAAGATCTTTGTAGGTATTCATTTACCTTTGTCAACTGAGTTTGTAAGTTAGAGTATGAAAACATATTGCTTTAAAAAGACTTTATGCCCATAATCCTACGTTGCCTGCAATTATTTTTGTTTACCCATTAATCCTTTAAGTATTTAATACCGACTCAGCATTTCCGTGCCCTTTCCCAGGTCAGGAGTATTGTCAGGTGGAGAATGCTTGCTTCTTGCCCTGCCCTTTGTGACTATTGTGTCAACATGAGAAGTCTCCTGGTCATATTGAGTTTCCTCCATATTCTACAATGTATTAAAAATTAACATCAGGAGGCCAGGGATGTCTCTAAGCCAGCTTCTGAAGAATTGTGGGTATCAGCTGTCTGGCCTGCAGAACTTGTCCCTGGTGCCCAATGTGTTCGTTATTTGCAAATGGAATTAATTATTGCCAACTCAGAACAGGTATGTTAAATAGCTACAGTAATGGTTATTAGACATTTGGCTACCTCGGCATTAACAATTTTACCACTTTTAACTGGTATCACACTTTCACTTTTCTTCAGATGTCGCTTGTTCCCAGAGTATTTTCAGACACCTCCACTTTGTCATTCCTAACTCTGTCAGCCAGGCACTTTCCCCTAACGTCTGTAGCTTCCCTTATCAGTTACTTACGCCCCATAACTTTCATTTACGTTGACTGCTACCTGTAACTGCTGCCTTACATTTTGCCATATGTTACTTTTATTTCTAATTACTGCTTTATTTGCCATCAAACCAAGCACTGTTTTCTTATCCAAGGTTGTAAGCTTTCTTGACTGTGTGACTGGCATTTTCACTAGTTAATGAATTCTTCTTGTATAAAATACTTCCACTTTTCAGTCATGTTACCTGTCTTTTGATGCCTCTCAGTTTCCCTCAAATTTTCTTCAAATACCTTTTCTTGAAGCCTTATTTGTAGGTATCTGTGTACTTTGTATGCGTGTGAGTACGTATACATAAGTATTACTAGTAGGTGCTGACCTTTTGTTGCCATTATTGAATGTAATCTGGTCATGATAGTGGGTTTCCAGGCAACTGTCATTTTTCAACCCAGTGATTAATTTATCATCTTCTCATAGGAAGAAGGGAGAGAAATATAATCTCTTAATTTAACTTTTCTTCACCATTTCTTGTTTTCATGGTATTCTCCTCTCCTGAAAGGGATTTGTTCTTTTGAACATAGATTCCCACAGTCTTCAAAATTTCTCCCCCCCCAGTGTTTCCAATCTTCTAACAATTGTTCTTTCTGGAACTGTCCGCCCTGATTTTTTTTCTTCCAGTCATACCCTTCAGATTTTTTTTTTTTTTTACTAAGTTCTTCCCCGTGCATGGAAGTCATGGATTACTATAATGAAATTTTAATATTTCAAGTGTTCTTCTTTATTCTTTTCATACATCTTGATATTTAATTGTCCTGAAGATTGCCTTTGTTGCACACTGAACTGTCCATGGAATTCATAGATAATTTAGAAGCCAATAATGCCTGTAATGAGTTCAGATGATTCCATCCGGTACCTGCGTTTTTCAGAACTGTGTTTCATTCCTTGTCTTTGGGCTCATTCACGTATCTTTGCCAGGTTCAGCTGGAAGTCTTTATCATCTTCTTGACTCTTGATTAAACAAAATAAATGGCATTGTTTGGAGGTTTAATCACCTCTCTCTTCATTCTTTTTTGTAGTACTAAACAAATATCACAAGCCTCAGATCTTTTGCCATGCAATGTTCTTGCTAATTCAAAGGCAGAAAAGAAAATTTTTGAGATTCCAAAATGTATTTTGGAGCAGTGTAAACTCTTTTTTAAAATCCGGAGCTAGGAACCATTCTGCTGACCTGTTGTTCACTGGCTGGGTAATGTTGAAATGCCCTTTTCCTCAGCCACTGAAAGCCTCTCTCTTCTTCACTCCATTTTCTCTTTGGAGAGATGTCCTCCTTTCTCCTAACAGTTAATTGCAGAGAAGGTTTGATAACAATGAGATAAACAGTGTCAGATCAACTCAGAGCACTTTCCCGTTAATAAACTGAATAAACGTTCTCACAGGAGGTCATCAGATATCGATTTGTCATTATGGATAATATGGACCAAATTCAGCTCTCAGTTACCTGACTTTAGCAAAGCCATATTAAGATAATGGGAGTAGAATTGAGCTAAAGGTGCCGTTTTTATTTTTGCGTGTGGCTGCCTTCAGTTAAGTAAGGAGCCTGCATGAAAGAGCCCTGATTATCCGTGGTGTCGAGCGCTCGTCCCTGCCCTGCCCTCCCCTTCCCACCCTGGCTGCAGCGACTGGCGAAGCGGTGCTAGTGATGGATGCCATCCTTTGCCGGGAGTGTGGATTGTCACTCAGACAGGAAAGCGCTTGCGTTTGGTCTTCATTCTCTCCTTGCTTGGATTTATGTGGGCAGTTGTCAGCAGGACACTTTTTGGATCTGAAATTGGGCCTGCAAGAGGGCTTTCTCTGCTGAAAGCCGTGGCGTGTGTTCAATCAATCACTGTTATAAACAAAGGACATCGATATAAGCTAGGGCTCACGGCTCAGTATAACTGCCATTAAAAGGAACTTTAAAAATGTTTCATTTGAGAGGAGTGGGCTGTTTACGGGAATGAAGCCTGCAATGCAAATAAACAGTCTGTGGAATATCGCCATTGTTTGCTCCCCACATGGGATGGAGAAAGATAAGGAAAGTGAGAAAAGTACCCGCTGGCACATCTCCGCCAGCTTCCAGTTGCAGTCAGGCAGTAAGTCCACGCATGCTTCAGTTCTGATGAGCCGATAAACACATCGATCAAATTTACCAAGTCGGTGGGAATCCCAGGCTGTCTAATGGTAGATGGAGGTAGGGGTTACAGCAGGATGGAATTTACTGTAGCTGGGAGCTGAAATACAATAATAATATAGTAATAAATATGTTGCAGCTCCAGCAGAGAAAGCAGAGCTACAGGGGCTGGGTGAAATTTGGGTATAAAAAGGGGCAGCAGTGGGAGACCTGGAGGATATTTAGCATAAGGCAGCAGGAGATATCCAGGAGTTTAGGAGATGTGGCAAACGGAGGAGGTTGCAGTCTGTGAAGCATAGTAGTCCAAAACTCAGATCATATGTTATATTTAAAATGAAGATGATGCATATTTTGGATAATGTTATAATTTTATCACGGTGTTCAGTAAATGGATGAAATATTTGGCCTCTCTGTGGAGTACTACCCTCGTTAATTTACCATCTGCTGAACGTGCAAGCATGTACATGCATGTTATAGCAACCGTTGTATTTTTGCTTTCAAGGGGAATTAATTTTGAATCAGGGACATTTTAGGTGATGCTGTATCACCTTAAAATTTTTGTAAGATGCGCTTTAAATCATGAATTTTCTGTGTACCCAGTCTGTGTACTGTGTGGCAAAACCTGATCCGACATGCTTATCTGCGTGCAACTAAAATCACACTGTAGAGAGGACACTGTGAGGGTCTTCAGTTAAGAGCGTTTGGCACCAAAGTTGTTTTGACCTTCTCTCTAAATACACATTAACTTAAACACGGGCATAAACAGCTGGGGAGACATGCGACGCGAGCATTCAATGCTCGGTAAGTCTGACAGGGAGGATCAGCGGCAGCTCCTGTGCACACAGAATTGTGGAGACAATTTCACTGCTACGTGCAAACTCATGTTGATGACTCGGGTGAGAAGACAGAGAAAGAGAGGAGCGGACAACATGACATTTCAATTACATCAGTGTTTTCAAAAAAATATTTAAGGAAATAGATGGAAAAGGATAGGGAAAACAAAAACAAAACAAAAGTCCCCAGGAGCTGCATGACGTTAATCTAACCTTCAGCATGACTGAAAAATGAACAGGCAGGTGAGCAGAATTATTGATGTTTGAAGTAATTACTTCAGCAGGCGCTGCTATCAAAATTCATAGTGATTGATTTCCCACTAGTCAGCTTATCTCTCCGAGAACAAGTTCACTGGAAAGCAGCTTATAACCCCTTCCTAATAAGCCATGGCACATCACTGGAGAAAATGGCGTCAGGCCCATTTTGTTTTGCATTCAGTGCTGTTAAAGGTTGAATCATTCAAAATTTTAAGCTGCCAGGCTGTTTTCTTCTTCGAGCGGTGTAGGAACAGAGGGATCTACACTCCCCAGGCAAGCCACCCTTGTCCTCCCAGGTACAGTGTGAACTGAAGGAGACTTTCAAGCTGAATTTCTTTCAGTAAGAACAGGAAAAAGTCATATCTGAACACATACAGAGCCCATAACTTTATTTTTAAAGATGAGTCTCAAATATGGAATAGTTTTGGCCAGCTGATTGGGAGCTGGTTAAATCAGGACACTGGAGGGTACTATTGAGGTGCCTACCCTTAGGCCACGCTGATGATGCTGCTGTATACGCACTGAGCAGCATCAGCTTAAATCACTCCTGCCACAAGCTGTGGATCAAGGTCTGAATCTGGGCTGAGTTCTTTAAGGTCGGGTCGGATGAGGAGACGGGCTCTGCTGGGGCTGTGCTCACCAGAAGATCGAGAAGACACGACCCACATCATCACAGCTGTAGCAAAGGACAGCAGTGTTGTGACGAGAATGTGATTTAACGTCTCTTGTGCCCCAGATATGCTGACAGATGTTAGGGAACACAGATTTACTGTCCATGGCATAGCAACAAACATCAAGGCAAACGCAGCCTCCAATGCAGCCTCCATCCCTCCTCTGGACATCAGTGCGTGACTTACCGAGAAGGCCTGTCAATCTGGAGTGGGAAGGGCTCTCTCTTTCCCCCACCCGTTTTTGAAAACAGCCATGGACTGGAAAACAGCAGCAAAGACATGGACCTGTAGCACTAGTTCAGCATCCAGAAGAGCTTGGACCTTTACATTTGCTTCTCCTCCAGCCCCTATTGATTGGCAGTCCTCTACCCCCGCAGATCAAAGCACAGCAAAAAATTAAATGAGGGACAAGTGCAAAGAGGCTGAACTACCAGTCTCCTGGATTTTCATCAGTTTGTGTCAGGAGGCACATCCTCTGAAAGTGTTTTTCCTTTTCCTTTTGGCTTGTTTCCCACGCATAGAGAGCCAGAACGCTTCCTTGTGCAGATAGTTGTTTCACCCTACCATCTGGCAGGGTGAATGCACATGGGAGGCAAATGGTGCTATTTGTCAGGATGCAAAAGGATTATTTGCCAGATCAGTTTTATGGAGGAATAAGAGAGGGAGGAAGAGGGTACAGGAAAGCCATTTTGTACAGTTGGCAGGAACAGCAGCTGGGTGAGATCATTTCTGAGGGCAGAGGTGAGCTGCTCCTTCCAGCACCCAGCGGCTGTCGGCTTAGAACCTGTGTGCGAGAGGGAGAGGTGAAGGCAGGAGGGGAGTTAGGAGCTGAACCTTCACGGTGAATTTAAATGACAACTTCCTTTGAGTTTTGGGAAAATTTGGGCTGTTTTTTTCCTTTCGTTATTTGCCCATTTCGTGAACACTTGTGTTTCCTGGTCTTTGGTGGCTAATGCATATGCAGCGCATGTGGGTGGCTGACTCCCTGTGGGTACATCACTTTCCCTGACATGCCTGCGGGTTCCCAGCCTGGAGCCTTTCTGTTTGCACTAGCAAAGATTGGCAGGGTGACATCGCAGTGACATCACGCTTCCAGAGGCATGTGGTATCCCACAGGTCCCTGGTACGAAACACCGGCACAGCTATGCCTCTGCTGCATGCTCAGTGCTAATCTTGCACCCTGCTTTGTGCCACCCTTTGGGGCACAGCTCGGTCTGGTTTGGTGCAGGGCGACCTGGATGGGTCTCTGCCCGTCTTCCCAGAGCTGAGGCAGCTGCTCAAGGGCAGCCATTAGGAAGGGCTGGTGGTGGGTCTCCCTTCTGCCAACTCAGCAAAAGGCAGGACTGCCTTGTGCCTGAGGTCTCTGTGTCCAGGAGGGCAGTGGAGAAGGCAGGGATTTTCTTGCAGGGTAGAAGGCAGTACAGGACAGCGAGGTCTCCCAGGGACAGGCTCTGGCCTCTTGGCCTGCAAAGAGGGAGTTAATAATGGAAGGGAGAGAGATGTCCACCCAGAGCTCCTCAAAATCCCTCCAGCTCCTCATCCAGAATACCTAAGTGTGTCACAACACAGAAACGCACTGCAGTTGTTCTCTGGCAGCAGCAGTGTCCAGGGCTCCTTCTGCTGCTTGTCTGCACTGTTTGGGCAGCCAGGAAGGGGTGGAAAGGTCTGTAAATGCGTTTGCTAGAAAAGCCCTCAGCATGTGGCAGTCCTAGCAGGAGAGCTCTGGGTTGTGCGAACAACACGTCCTGGCAGTCCCCGATGGCCTGTGACTCTTCAGAGGCTTTGACAAAGCTGTTTCAATGCAACCCTTTTCTTCTCTCAGGTGTATCCAGCAGATTCTGGGAGACATCAGAGGCTCCACCAATTTCCGTGTGTGCCTTTATTCTCATGGGTTTCTTTACCTGCATTCTTGTGAGCTATAGGGGCCTCAGCCATGTGATATATGGCACTACACGCACCGCTGCTCTTCTGTGGGCCTTGTACCATGGTCTGCAAATCAGCCCTGGCAACCCTGCTTTTTCGCCCACTTTCCCAATAGACTTCTGGGCTCTTGTTATCCTTCTGGGTTTCCAGTGCAGTGGGCTACAACAGAGACCAAACTCCCGCATCGCCCTTCTGGCTTGTAAAGTTGTGCTTCTGTTTCCGTGCCTGGCTCCCTGGTCAGTGTACGGTGATCCTTGTGGTCCACGGGAGCCTGGCAAGGGTCGGGGAGCAGATGGCCACAATAGCGCAACCAGGTTATATGAAAAGTGCCTCTGAAGTGGGCAGGTTTGTCTTGTATGCACAGAGATGGCTGCATCTTGTCACAGCTAAAGAGGAATCTAGATGAGGATCCAACTGGTTTCCCTCCCCCTTCAGCCCCCCAAACCTTCAACGTCTTGCCTGTATCTCTTTCCACTTGTCTCTGTGGATGGGTGCCGGGGCGGCTCAGCTCTCCGATTCCCGCAGGGTCAGGAGGTGAAGCGCAGAATGTGGACCGGATGGTTCCCCCGTGGGGCTGGAAAGCCTCTCTCTGTCTGTAATTGTTTCTGACGTTTCACCTGTCACATTCGGAGCTGCTTCTGGGGGGTGATAAAATGTTTGGATCTCTGAATGTGTAGCCAGTACGCTGTGTTCCCTGTCGACAAGAGATCAAAGATGTCAGGGCTCTGGAAAAGACAAAAAAGAGCGACTGAAAAGCAAAATGTATTAAAAAGAAAAAAAGAGAGAGAGAAAGACATGGAGAAGGAGAAGAAAGTCAAGTAGAAATAGGAACAATTGCCTAGAGACAGGTGGACAGGTGCCTAGCAAACCAGATAGACAGACGGCTGTGGCAGAAAGACAGCATGCTTCTTGCTGTTCTTGGGCTGTAATTATCAGCTATTTAGGCAGTAAGCCCAGGCAAACCAGTTTTTATCAGTATTCAACAGCTCTGAGGTGAAGCCCAAAGCAATTAATGCCCTTTGAGAACTGGGGACTAACTATAATGAGCACTGATTTTATGCAGAGTGTTTGTGGGGAGGGATGGATTAGGACTTTTTCATTACGTAAGGAAGGGGATGGGGTATCTGCTGTAGAGGAGGTCCCCGTGGATGAGCAAAACAGGTATGAACTCCAGCAGAGCTAGAAGCTGCGAGCAGGGAGCAACTGCTGATCAGATCTTCTCTACAAGCAGCCCCTTTTCTTTAGAGGAGAAATTAGCGTCTGAACTGATAGAGTTCTTCTGAGAAAGAAGCACTCAGAAATACATAGCTAGGACAGCAGAAAAAAAATGTGGTCTGTGAAGGGTGGAAGCACCTCATTTCTGGGGTGTTTTTTTGGTCTG
>Ga0181612_173920_pt1 | contig 11122 bp, 6 predicted proteins | sample HoacroProtozoa21_FD_119630 | JGI IMG/M metagenome (GOLD analysis project Ga0181612, IMG submission 119630) | Hoatzin crop microbial communities from Cojedes, Venezuel. Combined Assembly of Gp0051906, Gp0051904, Gp0051908 | reverse complement strand
TGTGATTCTGTGATTCTGTGGGTATTTTAAAGGGATTTGAACAGAAGGTTTCTGGTTGGAATCACCATGATTCCAATACTGACACTGTACATTTCTGGATTCTTCAGGAGGATATAGTCCTGTTTTCTTTACATTTTTGAAAGCAGGTTTTCCAGGAAGCAATGCAAACAACAACAAAAAGATCAGATATCTCTCTTTTATCTTATTTAATACATAAAAACTGAACTTCTACTTAAAGTCGGAATGTGTTTGGAAAGATATGCATTCTTCAATCATACTGGGATGATTTGTGAATCAAGTCTAAGGAATCTCATTTTACATTTCAGATGGGAAGTCCTGAAGCATAATGATATGTGAAAATTCAAAGAAAAGATGACTTCATTAATCAAATTTTACCTTTCATAAAACTAATAAATGAGAACACAAGGTGTGAAATACTGAATTTAGCATTTGACAGTGTTGTTTCTACCAGCCCTAACATTTTCTCGACCACTAATTAACATTTCTTGATCATTCTTTGTAATGCCAGGTTGACATTTGATCATCTGTAAAGTTGCTGTTATAGTGGAATTTGATATCTATGCTTATTTCATCCACTTCTTTGACCAAAGAATGGAATTTTGCCTTTGTCCAGTCTTTCACAAAAAGACACTGAAATTAAACTAAGCCTAATTATGAAATGAAACAGCTGGTTTCTATTAAAACAGCAGAATTGCTGCAAAATATCAGGAAGTCTTTCCATAGGAACTTACCAACAAATTTATTTTCTTTCTAAATTGGTTTGTCTGTCTCTCAGAATGTAAAACTAAGAAAACATTTTTTTAAAAAGTAATATAAACTGATTGTTTGGTGATTAAACATGAAATGATGTTCAGTAAAAAATAAGGCTATGTAATTTTGTTCTAAAAAAAATGCATTTGGCCAAAATTGTGCTTAAATATCAGTGATTTCCTACTTAGTTGATAAGAAGTTATAAGGTCACTTGAATAGCAACGTGTTTTTTTTTAATAGGACTGCCCTTATTGCCACAAGTTTTGGTGTTGTCATACAATTTAAAAAGCCCTAAATTATAATCAAATTCACACCTAATGATTATGTAGTAATGATGAGGTTATTATTTTGCCACTGAAATCTGTGGAAATGCTGATTTTCAGGTGACTGCTCATGGTTACAGTGTTTGTGAAGAAACAAACTTATTGTTTTCTTATTCTTTCTTGTATCATTCACTACCTTTGATTATGCTTCATTCTTTCATGTTTCAGTCATCCAGGGTTAGAAACAGTCTTTTAGTCAGTAGTAGTAGAATGGCTGATACAGAACTTGATTTATGGAACTTAATTAATAAAGATTTAAAGAAAGAAAATATAATTGATGCCAATCAATGTGGGTTCAGGAAAATGAATCATGTCAAAGTAACTTAATGTATTTTTGATGAGATTAAATATTTGGCTGATAAAGATAATAGTGTTCATGTAATATGATTAGATTTCTGATTTCATATCACATGCCCTTTTGATTAAAGAACTTGAACAATATGCTATCAACACATTAAATAGATTAAAACCTGCTAATTAAGAGATCTCTATATCAAATTGCAAATGACTAATCATCACTGAGTGGATGCTTCTGAAAAATTCTCACAGAACTGGATTCTTCATCGCATGCTATTTTGTCAGTGATCTAGAAAGCACAAAATGATCTCCAGTAATCTCTGAAAATGACATAAAGCTGGGAGTGTTAAGTGAACATAAAGACAGTTTATTCATCTCATGATGTTATGCCATCTAGATTGGTCAACACTACCACCACACACAAAAAAAAAAAAGTGAGTTTTAATACTGACAAAATCATTCGTCTAGAAACAAGGACACTGTATGATGGAAGAGTCTTGAAGAAGCAGCTATTCTGAAGTGTCAGGATAGAAAATAGTCTTCATCCATATAATGAAAAACTCCTAGTCTTTGAAATATGTTTTCCAGATGAGAAAAGCCTATTTGAAACAGCCTCTTGCCCATACTCAGCACCTGCACTGTGCCCAAAAATTATTTGGAAGTAGTCCAATTTGAATAGATTAAAAACATACAGAGAGGTGTCTTGTGGAGATGAGTGATTAATCATCTGCTAAGACTGCCAGACTATGATGGCTAAAACGACTAGGATTCTTGCACTTGAAAATGAGAGAATACTAACAGTAGCAGTACTTTATGACTGATGGTAATGTTAGCGATTCAGGAGCAGTATGCCTAGAATTGGTATACGTGCTTCAAGAAAGGTGTTGATGAATAGGAAACGCTTCAGAGAAAATCCATAGTAATAATTAAAGGACGTAAAAACAATGTGAAGTTATGTGAAGAGGTTAATCTATTTTGTCTTAGAAAAAGAAGGTAAAGAGTGGCTTGTTCACAGAGTCTGAATGCATATATGTATTTATGGAGCAAAGTGTTGACAGCAGAGTGTTGATCAGTTAATGAACAAGTGGATAATGAACCAATTAGTAGAAGCTGAAACTAGACAAATTCAAGTGACGCAAATGCGTGTGTGTATGTGTAGATATATATATATATTTCATGAAGAGTTTAAAACAACTTGCAGGGCATAGTAATTGATTTTCTCTCTATGACAATCACATAGCAGTTCCAAATCAAAAAGTTTTCTCAATCATATAGCTTCTTTCTACATAGCTGTAATGTCTTCTCAACCACTACAAAACCTTGTAGTTTGGATAATTTGCACTAATGTCTTGTATAAGGACTAGGTTTTCCTGCTGTATTTTAATCACCATACACTTCAGCATTTGAGCCAGAAGACAGGGAATGGTAGCGCAGCTTTATTTTGAACTGAGCCAAGTTATATTTTCAAAATAATTACAAGTGAAATATTTTCATTCTTTTTTTTTTTAGCAGACCCTAAACAAATCATTACAATTTACACCTTCCACTAGAAAAAAAAAATCTTAAAATCTTCCCATCATTAGTCTATGTGCCTAGAAAAACTTTGCTCTGATTTATGGCTGAAGTTTCCAGGAGCTAATGCAATGCAAACAATAATCTCCCAGTTTTGATTAATGTGCTTTTCTAGATGTATTTTCCCAGATACTATCTAATTCTAATTTTATGTAATAAGCAATAAGTAGACATGAGAGAGATTTTAAAACTAAATATTATAAATTGATGTCCTTATGCAGCATAACAAAGCAGAGAAAGTCTACACAAAGTGAAATGAAATTCAATGACAAAATTACTTTAAACTTTGTTATTTGTATGTATTCAAATTATGAAAGTCCATGCAAGGAAACAGATTCAGAAAGCTGTGTGTCTAAAGTAAAACGTTCAGACCTTCTGGAGGTTGAACTCACTGAGTTCTGGTTTCTAAAATAATTTTACATACTTGGCACAAATACAGAACAAGTATTTATACTCCAATGTGGAAAAAAGTTAGGATGAAAAAAATCTATAATCAGTGAAATTAGGACTGCCGTAAACATAGGAATCAGCTTGGAGCACACAGCTAAAAGCAAGTTAAAATGTTAAACGAATTATCTATCTCCCTGACAGTCGATCAAGAGAACTGATCATACATATATTCCAAAATTTTTTTTTTAAGTTTTGACAAAATACACATCAAGAAAGTAGACTTTGTATGCAAGAAACAAAGGATGAAAGGAAAATCCTGAAATATAAGGGCAATATTCTCAGACCTAGCTTGTCTGGAAAGGTAAGGAAGTGACAGACAGGTGTAAGTAAAATGTTCAGGAAGATCTGAATGTGAAAAAAAATATGCATGTTTTCTCTGATGAAAACGGTCGTTAAAAATAATAATGAGATGCAGATGACCCAGGCAACTTCATTCCTTCCTGTTGGCAATACTGCCAGCAAAGGTGGAACAGGAGCAGAGAGCAACCACTTCCCTATCTCTACTATTCACATAAGTGTTTTAATATTTTGTTTTTGTTGCCGGTATCTCATGTGGGGTCCTTGTGTTGAGTGTTCATACCCTTTCCTTCAGTCACATCTAAATGATTTGTAGCTGTGATGTATTCACAGATCATAGCCCTAAGTGTCTGTCTTGGCTGGGGCTTGAGTTTGTATTTGGGTCAGTTTTCGGTGTCTGGATTGAAATCCTCTGAGATTACAGCTTGCACAGTCAGAAAGCCAGGAGATAAACTGAATGAAGCAACGGTTTCTCTAACATGTCCCTCAGCTGGATGGCGAGAGTCATGCTATTAAGTTTTCTTAGTCTCCAGAACTGAGGAATCTCCTAAAAACTGTTTATTGATCACGTGACAGGCCTTGCAAAGTCCTGGGCAGGGAGGACCTGTGGATCGTTTGGTGGAATGCTAATTGGGCAGACTGACAGCACAGCAGGAATGCTCCTTATGGTCAAACAGTGCAGACGGCTGAGGTCCAGCACCCAGGATCAGTCTCAGCCAGTGCTTAATACACGAGTGGAGATGTAATTTCAGGGAATGAGGATCCTAGGATACTCCACTGTTTAACTGCAAGAACAGTCTAAATGTGGTAGAAAAATGCTCATGGAAATGTAATAACAAATTCATATCCAAACTGCTTCAGAATCTTGCCATCCTCACATGAGCAGCAGTGATGGCAGTAATTAAGAAAAGGAGTTTGTCACTTTACTCCAGTGCACATTAGCTTTGTCTATCTAATATTCCAAATGGATGTGTATGTGCAAAGGCCCACAGATGGCTCCAGCAACGCGGAGGAGGAAAAGGAAAACACATAATCTCTAAATGTCAGAGAAGAATAAAAGCCAGCTCAACAAAGCAAACAAGATGCTGACAATTGACACTACCCTGTGGCAGGAAAATAAAACCTTACCTTTGCAGTAAGATTATAATGTGTTGCTTTTTTTACTGTTATTTTTGATCACCCCAAGAAGAGAGCTTTGCCAAGGAAGAAGGAAAGATCGCTATGAATAGTGTCAAGCTACACAAAATGAATTCCAGTATTTTACTGACCAGAGTGCCCGACTGTTGGCAGTGCATATAAGAGTAACTATATGTGCAATGTAGGACTGGATGTTCTGAGAAAAGTGCAATTTATGTGTTTCATTGAGGCACAGTCTACGAGTCAAGATAAGAAGCAGAAGAGGTTAACAACCCCTATTACTCCCTTACAAAACAGCGTGCAGTAAGTGGTCGTTGCATGTTTTTCTACCTGCTTACACTTTATTCATTGAGATTGAGTCAACCTGGAGAGAGACACAGTAGAAATAATAGCAATTTGCCTACACTATGTCAGTAGAGGCCAGTAGAGCAGGGGATTTGGAGGAGTCACAGAATCACAGAATCACAGAATGTTAGGGGTTGGGAGTCTTGCATCCCCTAAGAATTTTGGAGAACGATGTAATTCAGAATTCAGCAGAAAGTTACAATGGGACTCAAAATCTGGAAGAGACGTTCAGAGGAGTTTTAAACATTTGATCTGCATTCTTATCATGGCATTGCAAGAGGACACATTCACCACATCATCATCAGATGTGAAATGACTTAACATACTCCAAGTGAGTACAAGGGACTCATCCATAATACTGTCTGCATGAGAAACATTTGCAGAGGCAGTGCATTGGATATTCACTTTGGGAGTACTTTCTTATTTGTTCTCCCTAAGTCACAAAGAGTTCTTCTACTAATTGGTTACTTAGCTGCTTCCAATTATCTAAATGATTTTGTTCTATTGCCTTGAGTGCCGAGCTAATTATTATTAGAGATGTAAGAAAATATTTTATTTCCCAAATTGCAAATGGATGATATAAAATTCTGGTAAGAAACAAACAGCTTCTGATAAATCTTGATTTGCAGTCACTTAGGAAGAAGAAAAAAAACCCAACTTGTATATTCATTGCTCCTGGGATTATATACAGTCTTACAGGAACTGTACAATTTTCAATGTTCTTCAATAAAAACAGAACATTTTAAAATACCAGAAAAACAAAAAAAATTGCAACAGTCAGTGGAATTATACACACCTGAGCAGGAGGTAAACAATTCTGAATTTTTAAAAGCAACTAAACTAGATTATGCTTAAATTTTGACTACTGTATCCACACACTTCATGAGTCCATGAACTGATGAACACAGTGCAAACACACTGTCAGGAACAGCGTGGGATTGTTAAAGGCATGTAGGCATCAAGAGTCCAAAGCAGCACAGATTGGAAATCTAAATTGACTAACAGAAATTGCCTTTAATTGCACACCAGACCTTTTATTGTGAAAATTTATTGGATTATTTGCACTAAAAAATCTCTTTCTCTTCTTCCTTTCACCATAGTCTGGGGAGAGCCTTTCACCAAGCTGGGGAAAATCTGCAGAACTGCTTAAATATTGACTTCTGTTTTGATGCAAAAAAGAAGCTGGAATCTAAAGCATGTAGTTTGGTATTACAGTTCTTCTCCAGATTTTGCAGGAGGGTCACATTGGTAGTTTTATTCTACATGGCTTGTGACATGGCCAAAGGTAAACCTTTCCTGTTCAGGATAAGTGAAAACTTTGGATATAGCATCCATCTGCTGCACAACTTCTGGTCTCCTTCTAAAGGATTCCTCCTCCTATCTTTTCATAAAGCAGAGCAGAGTAAGGAGCAGCCTTGCCTACGTGCCACTTAAATGGCTTTCATTTAAAGATCATTGAAATTTTCAGCATTTGTTCCAAAGCCTTTGACATTTGGCAGGCTTTTAAGAAACAAAAGCAAACTTGAAATTCATTTTTGTTTTCTGTATATGAAAAACACGGTTGACTTTGTTTATCTGTAAATATCACCAAGCCTCCTTCTTGCTGTAACATTCCTAATATGCTGTATTTCACTGAAGTTATGTGTCACAGTCACATTTACACTAATTCAAACATAGTCACAAGCCAGGAATGCTATAAAAATGGGCTATTCTTCTCCTAGTATAATGTGAGATCTTTCTTAGTGACACAGGGATTTTTTTTTCTTTTTTCTTTCTTATATTACTAATTAAAATTTAATTTTCATTTAAGATTAAATATTGAAATACAGATTCTTCTATTTCTGATACAGAAATCTAACCACAGGCCACATTATTATCCATGCCATTAATTTGATCGCATTCTTCTTGATGCTTTAAAATGGAAAAACTTCATATGTTATCCCAGGAGGTGAAAGGAGCCTTAAGCCATCCTTAGAGCAGCATGAATTTGAATAACGTTGTGTGGACTTTGCCAAATCTTAATGCATTTAGGATTTTGGAGTTAAGCCCAAAATACGTAAAATCACACTGTAGGATTTCTGGCAGAAATGTGAATAATATATTCCTTAGTTTATACATGAAAAGGCTGATCAGTAACAAAGGCCAAAGTGTACTTTCTACACATAAATGTCATAGGACAAAAAGAATTAAGTAAACAAGATGCAGACAAGACAATAACAAGTGACACTATTTTAAGGGAATGTTTGCTATTTAAAGGAAAAAGAGGAAATTGCCATTGCATAAAAAGAAAATACACGTGGAAAGTTTAGCAAAATATAGTCTCTGCTTAAATTACTTAATGACATCTAATGTTGGGTTTGTTGGGGGTTTTTTCCCCTCTAATAATCTCAATTATTTAGCCTCATTAGAATTACAAAGTGGCACTTTTAGTTTGAAGAACAGATTATAGTGTTAAAAGCTTAGAAAGGTCTCAGAAAAGTATTTGTAGTGTAATAACAACTTTCTATAGTCTACTAAATTATGAACACCGCTTCTCAGCCAGCATTGGTTACACCACCTTACGTTACTTACCTATGTGTATATAGAGTCAGCTACGTCTCTTCCACAAAGTACCGTTAAGACCGTGTCACATCCTTTTCCAGTATCCAGTGCTACATTTTGACTATCATACTCTCTCTAAACAGTATGCATCTCTTGCATGAAAAGCTGTGCTTTTTATTTCAGAATACGAAAAAACAATGAGGTAAGACAGAATAAATCTGAAATTTCTCTTAGAAAGTGAGAATACAGTGACTCCTTTAGCTGTATTCTGCTTCTGAACTGATATGCAAAATGGCATCTACTCTGGTAACAGAAAGTACATTTGCATGTAATGGTGTAGTACTAGAAAAAGAATGCATGATTTCTCCTCTCACTGAGATCTGTATACATTGTATTAGGCATTTTATACAATGATGTTCACTCCAGTACTGATTTTTCTCCTCGTTTGCATATATCACAACTACTAAAATCAATGAAGTTAGGGAAATTGTATCTGCAGCTGGAAAATGTCACTGTTAGATAATACTGCCATATGTTGTCACTAAATTTTCATCCTGATCTATAGGACTTGAATGCTTTCTTCCAGGGGAATTCAAAGCAGGCAGACTTCCAATGTGAGGCACAGACTCTGAAATGGCAGTTCCCAAAAGAGTGCTCCAAGGCTTATCAGTTTCCCTGTGGAAACGACAAGTTTCTTAGAGTGTCTTTAAGACCGCATTATATCTCATGCTACTTGAGATGATCTAATTGCTGTGTGTTACAGCCGGGCTGATGAGTCTAGCTGAGAACTGGATAGTGAATGATGATTTCCTTCCAGAAGGACTTATCTCTGAGGCACAATACATGAAAAAATACCTTTGCTGTCTCTATTCCTGTCAGAAAACAACGGTTGTGGCAAGGTACAAGATGAGTCATCATGAAAAAATTCCCATCTCATCACACTGAAACTGCTGATATTGACCATTGTTTTAGTTTTTAATCACTTGTTACATCAATATGAGGGATATTTGCACTGACTTGAACTCTACTCAGGCCTTAAGTGCTACCATTCATTTAGGCATTTCAAAATGCCCTACAGCATTAGGGAAGTCCCTCATCAGCCTCTCAGGTATGAAAATACTGTCCATGTCTTTTTTTCATAGGTGAGAGGGGACTTCTAATTGTGGATTTCTTTTTCCAGAATTACTGAAAGCCCTGACCAAAAGACAAAGGTTATGCAAATGCTCCCTTGTGAAAATTATGTTTATGTGAAGCTAGATTTGGCAGAATCTTAAGCGCCTTGCAGAAACAGTTACACAAAAGAACTTCAACCTGAGTGTTTAGCCCAGTCACCCAGTAACAGTGGAACAGTACCCAAAACTCCCGACTTGCCCGTAACTTGTTCTGCTTGCTAAGTGTCAGGCACCAATACTGCATTCCCTCTATGAGCTCTTGCTATAACATCTTTTCCAGCGTATCTGTTTGTAGTAAATTGCTTATCCAGAACCTCCCCTCTTTGGATTGCAGTAAGCATCTCCTTTTGAAATGTGTTTCGCCCTTAAATATGCCAGAGTATATATATGGCATCCTTCCAGGTGAGATTCAGTAGTATATTTGGAAGGCATTTCTAAAATTCAGCTTGGTTCCTAGGGGCAGGGCTGTTGCAGACTGGCTTTTTAAAGGTTTATCTCAGCTCTGTTTTGTCTGCTCTGGAGCATTATGTAAAATTTTTAAAGTTTTCTGATAGATGTTGTAGCAATTAAAAATATTACTGATGATTTTACATTTCTATCACATGCTTAGATATATTAAAGTCACACAATTATTTCTGGTAGTCAGTTTGAAGTATGTGATTTTTTTGTTTTTATTGTTTTGTTTTGGTTTTTTTTAGCCTATCTTTCTTCCATCTATTCTTTACTGAGTGGAGAGTATGCGTCCATAAACTATAATCATTCTGAGCACAATCCCATAAGGTAGAGGCTTGGTTTTCATTAGGAATGTGTTGATTTGCTCAGATTTGAGCTAATTCCCTTAAGAAAACCAACAAGAAAATTAACAATAAAGTCCAAGGGACATGTTCATTCAGTCGCATATATATCTACAGTAAAGTTAACGTTTAGTGATGTTATATTATTCTCCTTCATACAAATTATGCAGTTATCCAAGAATGTGACATTTTTTCTAATTTCTATTAAAAAATGATGGGAAGCTCTTTATGGTTAGGTGTATGTGTTTATGTAAATTTTTCAGACCCTGGATATTATACCTGGTATTAAAAAAAGTCTTTGCGGAGTTTATAAATGACAGCAGAAAGGAAATCAAGCAATACTCTGATTAGATACTGCTTTTCCTGGAAAGAAGTTTTAGAATAATACTCAAAGTCATCTTGTAAATTCTAAGACAGGACAATATATGTTAAGGGCAGTTGCTATTTTTGGTGCAAAATTAAACACATTCAAAACTAAAGCATTTGATGATTTCTCTTTTCTAGCTTAGTCATTCCAGTTATCTTTATATCAGCTTTTATGAATGTTGTTCTAGGTATTTCAAAGCAATTTTTCACACTTTTATACAAATACAATATGTTTTGAACTTTGGTCAAAATTGGAATTGTAGGTTTCAAGTATGAGTTATTAATGGTTGCAGACATCTAAAATTTAGGGTGAACATTATAGTAGCTACATCCTTCTGCAGTCATTTGTGAGGTCTGCCCTAAATTTTCTTGAATGGGATTCAGGTGGCTTCCTCACATAATGTGCCTTAACCCTTTTAAAAAAGATTCAGTGGACACTCTCAAACAAGCAGGTGTCTAAATGTCGCTGGCCTTGATCTAACTTTGAAGATAATAGGATCTTAAACATCACTATAGCTATTATAGCTAGTCCTGTGATTGGAAGTCTGTATCATTTACCTATATCTTCAGAAATAGAGCTGTAGCTGTATGTTTTCTGAGAAACTGCAGTTAATTTCTGAAAATTATACAGATTTACTGCCAGTTTGAGGGGTAGCAAAGGGCACAGAATAACTTCATTTGTAGTCAGAAACAAAACACTGCATAAAATTCCCAGGCTTGGTTTATTTTATTATTATTTCAGTACAAAAGGAAGCACGAATTTACAAATGCGTAAACAAGATCCACACCTGAATATGAATCAACTTGTAAGGAGCAGTGTGCCAACATGAGTAGCTGGCTTTTAATTTCAGAGACAGCTTTGCTATTTCTGCAGAGGACTCCATTGCTTGAGACACCTGTGTGCTTTAGAGACAAACAAACAGAACAGAAAAGAAAAGAAAGCCCAGAGCACCCAAAATATTGAAGTACACACATTTTGGAAAGTTATTAAGAAATGTGAAATTCCAGATGCCTGGAAGAGAGCAAAGAATGTGAAAAATAAAGTGAATGTTTTGCT
>Ga0181612_160039_pt1 | contig 11122 bp, 8 predicted proteins | sample HoacroProtozoa21_FD_119630 | JGI IMG/M metagenome (GOLD analysis project Ga0181612, IMG submission 119630) | Hoatzin crop microbial communities from Cojedes, Venezuel. Combined Assembly of Gp0051906, Gp0051904, Gp0051908 | reverse complement strand
CCTCCCTCGACCTGCTGGCCATACTTCCCTTTATGCAGCCCAGGATACACTCGGCCTTCTGGGCTGTGAGCGCACGTTGCCAGGTCATGTTGAGCTCCTTGTCAACCAATACCCTCAAGTCCTTCTCAGCAAGGATGCCCTCACACCATTCTCTGCACAGCTTGTAATTGTGCTTGGGATTGCCCCGATGCATGCACAGGACCTTGCACTTGGCCATGTTGAACTTCATGAGGTTCACACAGGCCCACCTCTCAAGTCTGTCAAGGTCGAGTTGTAGGGGTATAATGATTTTGGCCTATGGCTCTACTTATGCTCTTATAGTTGTAACTTAACAAAAACGGTGTCGTTCTTGATACCCTTGAAATCAGCTCAGAACAATTCTGACTTTTTGCTGTGTATATACCCACACTGTCCACTGGGGAAAGCTTCAGTGGAACGTCCAGTGGCTTTATTCTTGAAGGAAGAATGAAGATTTGGCACCTCGCAATTTACTCTGCGCACTCATATTGAAACTCTTCTTTGCAGAAATTATCAAACATTTTATTTCATATTAGCAGAGACACTCGTTGGCCCTTTTAGTGCGTCATTTAGAGGTATAAATGAATATTTCCATCCAAGAAAAGACTGCTTTGACAGATAACTTTGGTGTTACTCAGTGTTGAACAGTTGGAGAATCACTAAATCATTTCAGATAGCAGGAAAGTAATCACAGTATGAGGACTTCATGTTGGATTTCGTTATCTGCATTGCACTATCATGCAACATACTGCTATCTCAATGTATTGTGGCCAGCATGCTGGCACAATGCTGTTATCTGCATCTCTGAGGACCTGCACTGAATAATCTATTTGCTTTCATTCTGTACCTTTTCTTAGTACTAGACAACTTTTAAAACAAAATAAAACAAATACAAGCTTCCTTTCTTTTTCTTAATAGACCTCCTCCTATTACCCAGCCTGCCTTTCTGCTTCTTATCTTCCAAGTTTCTCATCTTGCCCACAGATCTTCTACAGCTCCTAGTTCTTAGTTTCCATCCCTACATTTCAGCTTTTTGGATTTTTCTCACTTTTTCTTTTCCTTTCAAACATTTGTCTTCTCTCCTCTACAAAATACCTTTCTCTGTCCTGCTTAATTCTGCATCTTCTTCCACCCCTGCCCCCATTTTGACATTGCCTTCTTTCCATCATTCTTTATAATTCAACATTTCACTTCCAGACTCCGTGTCTTTCATCCTTTCCCTCTTCACCAGACTCTCCTAGTCCTAATGGTCCCTACACAATCCAGCAATCTGTAGGTTTTCATTTTCTGTCATTTCTTTTTCCTTCTTACCTTACATTGTTAGGATGATATGTAGTGAATTTTCCTGTCTTTGTAAAAAGCTGTCATTTTACCAGTATTTATTACTACACAATCTTCATTGGTCTTGTGCTGCTTCATTTTTCAGTGAGTTCTTACAGTACAGATTTGTGCTTAAATCATTTGAATTTTATAATCTCCGTAACCGTATGGATTTTATGTTACAAAAACTTCCTCATAAGTAGTTCTTAGTGGCACCTAGTAGCTGCCTTAGTTTGTTTTCACTCTGATGTAGTTCAAAACATCGGTCATTGATTTAAACCAATTGTACAGATTCGTCAGCATTTTGAGTTTATCACTGCATTTTTGAAACTTGTTTACAAGCGTGACAAAATTTAATCCTATTAGTTCACACTCTTTTTATGACTAAGAGCACATCTCTTAGGGAAGCAGCACAGAAACAAAGGTTTATGGTTTAATTTGTTTTAAATAGAAAGGCTGTTCAGTACTTAGCCCTTGTAAAGGCTTGAAATAATTTCATTATTTGATTTCAGTTTGTGAATAAAACGTGAAGTCTAATTATAGCTATCTAAGATTATAACTGTCTTCAGAAAGTCAAGGGAATAATTCTGACATTTACATTATTAGCTTTGTGGATCTGAGTCTATGTTGCAGCAAGCTGTATTGTCATTTCAGTTCACGAGTACAGTCTCAGCATAAATCAGGAGCTATAGAGTTCATTTTTTTATCTTTTGCACTTTAATTGTGGCATTGGCTAATTATGTTTCATTGCTCATTCACTCTTACTCTGTAAAATCTGGACTGCTTTGTTCTCTTGAGATATTTGAAACTGGGATGTCCTTTATGCTCTGCTCATCTGATTCTTCCCCCATTGTGCTCTATTGCTGTCTGGCAGAACAAGGAGATTGCAAACTCTGGTCATTCATCACCATAGTTGAAAAGGCTATGAGGAAATAGCTATGGTAGAATTACGATCTGGAAGCTCAGTCTTTAGCTGACTTTTTGTGCAGAAACTGTCTCTCTGCCTTCATGAAACTTTTAAAAGTCAGTTTATACTGTGTGGACTACCCTACATTTACACTTCAGGTATGGCATCCTAAAGCTGTAGCAAACGCCACTGATGCCAATAGACTTAGTTAAGGTTCATATCAATATTACTGAAGGCAGAATTTGGTTGCTTTGTCCCTTTCTTGACCCATGTTTTTACGGAACAGCTGGCCTCTCCTAACTATTAAACACAAATTTAAGTAATGATGGCAATTGCTGCTGTGCTTGTGGGTATGTTGCCTTCAAGCTACGGCAGCTAAGAAAAGTTTGCAGAATTTCATTGTGCTGCAGTCAAACTAGTTGTCATTTGATTGTTTTTGCAGTATTAGACTTGACAGCAAGTTGTTCAGCTTTCTGAGCTCAGAATGAGGTTGTGGCCAGAAAAGTCATTGCAGAAAGTGACTTTTTAATATTTAGATTTATTTGCCTTTGATAATTGTTTCTACTTGGTCAGTGTAGATATTTACACATGTTCAGGTTTTGTAGATGTTACTTTTAAACTGCACACACTTCATTAGGCCTCTTGTGATAAGACACCTTCCCTAGAGGACTTGAAGTTTATGTGTTGTGGGGACATAGCTGATTAAGCAAAAACTGGTGTTGCAAAGTGTGAGACAGAAAGTGAGAGTGGGGAAATGGTATTACAGAATACAAAAGGATTTTGGAACAGGATGTGAAACCAATGTCATGCATGAAAACAGTGATGAAAAGAGACTCAGTGTGAGAAATGGGTGTAATACTTGAAGGGACTACGAGAATGGATGGAGAACAAAGAAAACACCTAATGGGTACTGTGAGTGAGAGAGACAATGAAGCTGAGCCTTGTGAATCCTGTTCTCTCGGTCTCAGTAGAGATATAACCTTATAGAGTACTGTCTTCTTCTAGAGATAAACTCTTGATGAAAATCTTCTCACAGTGCAAAATGTTGGAGCAGCACCTAGTTTTTCCTGAAACTGCATTGTTTAAGTTGCTAACAGTTGCTCAAGTCCCGTGGTAAATGAACTTTCCTGACCACGCCCCAGCAACATCCTTCTCATGCACAATGAGGCTGAGTTGCCTTGTAAAAGGATTTTTCTGACTAAAGAACATACAGGACTTTTTGTGTCCTCGTGATAAAAGGCAAGTAGAGAAATATAGTGGAAATTTCCACTTTAACCTAGCTGGGAAGAAATCCTTTTTGCAAATATCAGTAATTGTTAATCTTAATTCTTTCCTGCTTGCGTCTGTGATCAAGGAAGGTATAATCTGGAAGCTTTTCTTCATTCTAATTTAAAGGATTAGAATTTAATTTTGAAGTTCTTTATTTTAATATGATTTATCAATAAATTTAATACAAGTTAGTAAGTAGAGTATTTACAATTTTAGACATTCTGGATTTTTTTACATCAGTTACTAGGATTGGCTGCTAAGATTTGTAAAGATCATGCTTTAGTGCACAGTTTGCATTACTTCTTATGCTTAATTTTCACACTGAGCTTGTGCAGTATCAGCTCCAGAGGACAGCTTTCCCGGAAGATCATTTAACCACTTTACAAAGTGTTGTTTTTCTTTTTCGTTTTTTCCTCAGGCTTTTATTTATAACATATGCTTCAAAGTATGATACCAGGCATCATAATATAATCCTAATATATGCAGAAAACATTTCTTACCAGCTTTCTCAGTTCCTTTGGTAATAATACCCAGTTGGTGTAGATTTCTCCTGTTGGCTTCATTTTTCTTTCTCATCTGTTCTGTGAAAAAATGTTTTATTATCTTGATAAAGGAAGAAAGTACAGCATTGTGCCTAGCAGTTCTATTTTCTAAGTCATTAATTCCAATATCCACAATAAGAAGTGTCGTGTGAAAAACATTCAAGTCTACAGTAGTGAGGCTTTTGAACTCCAATTTCTGCCTTTCATGGAGGGAAATCGTACTTTTAAGCTATAAGCTATGCAAGCTTAAAGTTTTTTGATTTTGTTTTATTTTTCTCCCAGAAGAGACTTTCAATCCATTTTAATCATAGTCAGCCAGTCTTTCTGTGTCCATCCATGCATCTTGCCTGAGGAGTGCCATTTGCTGCCTCTCTTGTACCCCTGAAGTTATAAACTCTTTCCTTCCCTGAAATATTTTGTCTGATTTTTCCTTTAATTCTACAGAAGGTCAAATCAAATTAAAATTTATGTTTAAATATAGTTTGAACTTATAAAGCAAGAAAACCTATTAAGCTTTCTTGGGCTTAAAGGCAAAATTTTATGACAGACTACAACTGTAGTAACACATAATCTGAATCATTTCAAGATTATATTGGGTCTTAATTAGTGTCACAGTTAGTCAGTGGGTTAGTTCATTAGTAAGTAGGTAGTGGAATGAAATGCTAACCTTACCAAGAATGAGTGGAGAAACTCTTCAAATTGTAGCTAAAAACAAACAAACCAACAAAAGTGTCAGAAGAGGTACTTTTACTTTCCATTCAAATTTGAATTATTTTGGAAGACATTTTCAGATATATGCCATGGGTTGTCAGGAAAGGCAGGAGTGTGCAGCCCCGACAGTTCCTGGTCTGGGGTCACCAGCAGGACATAATACATCAGAACAGATTTGTAGGTTCAGTTTCTGACAGAAAGCTTGAGAAACATTTCTTTAAACATATTTTATAATTTATTGTGTTTCATAGCCAAAGAAATTGAACTCTGTTGCTTTGTGGAATAAAAATAGTCACAGCTTTAGAATAAGCCAGGGAGCTTTAACTGGCCATAAGCTGGACACTACACTGCTGAATCTGACAGGGATGGGACTGAGACCTGTATGTTCGTATTTACCCCTTCCTGTGAGTGCGGCTGCCTTACTAGTCCAGACTAGTGACATGATCTACACTACAGCCAATACTTCTCCTTTACCTTGGCAGGTAGCATGCTATGGTCCAGCTCTCAGTACAAACATGGCACTGCATACCCTCGGTTAAACAGATTCCAGTTAGGAGGTGGCTCGCTTCCAAGTGGCTCAAAGGTACCATGTCTGGTGAACACATCCACCTTTAAGTCTTGTCCAACATACCTGAGCCTCGAGCAATTGATATTGTAGGTCCAATGTGCCCACAGGTCTTGGACTGCACCTTATTTTCATGCATTTAATTTTTATTCAGACCTGTAGAGGTCTTTATTTCATGCGCACACCATATAGCAGATTCCATTGTTTCTTAGACCTGAATTACATATTTTGTTAAAATAAAGCTCATAGTTAGCCTCCTGTTTAATGGGAACTATGAATATAGCAGTAATATTAGTAGTCTGACAACATTAACCCTTTTTCTATATTTAAAAGAAATGCAGTGAGCTCAACAGAAGCATACTCAGGGAATCGGATGGAGAGGCTTCCCTGTCTGGCCCAGACAGAGGCTGCCATACTGGTGTGTGACAGCAAGCAGTGTCAGACCAGCTTTTAAATGCTGCCACTCTCACGTGTCTCAGTCTGCTACAGAATTTCAGGCTTCTTTTATACTTCCTTATCAGATGGAGCCCTTTGTTTCAAAACAATGGTTATTCCCAGAGAGACCGTCATACCCCTCAGCTCCACAAATGGCGTACACTCGCTTGCAAGTACCCATTTACTACCTGGCATGCAGCAAGCTAAGATCAGTGATCCAGCTGCGTTACATGATTTTTTTAACCCTTGTGCTATAGGACAGCACAGAAATACTGCCCCATGTTTTCATTCTTCTCTCTTTGCAGGCATACCAGGCAGTGACTATATCAACGCCAACTACATAGATGGATACAGAAAGCAGAATGCTTATATAGCAACGCAAGGGGCATTGCCAGAAACCTTCGGTGACTTCTGGAGAATGATGTGGGAGCAACGGGGTGCGACTGTCGTCATGATGACAAAACTAGAGGAGAGGTCGAGGGTAAGGAAAGCATATAAAATGTTAATAACATTATACCTGAGTAATCACATAAGATTGTATGTTTGTCTGCCTCCTGTATATGCACAAGAACTGATTTTTTTTTTTTTAGGTTGCCACCAGTTAGAAGTGTCCATGTTGTGAAAATCACTTATATAGGAAATGTTAGTTCCACTGTGAAATTACCAAGTCAGGCCGTTTATTTTGTAGGGTTTTTTGTACTCTATAAAAACTTGAAATGTCTTGATCTGTAGTGATTTTTTGTTTGTTTTTGCTGTTTCAATCACACTGGAAATACTAGGAGATGACTGAAAATGTTACTTCCCCTGTGGTATCAAGAATATGATTATATCATCCTGTTATGAGGAAGTTAATGTATGTAAACAGCATTCAATTTTCAGTTTTATATGGTATAGATGAAATATTACTTAAGATCAGTGAGGATTTGGATTTGCTTAAGAAATATTAGAATTTTTTTTTAGCACATGCCGGGTGCTAGGAAAACTCTGCAACAGCATATGCAGTAATAGAATACAAAATTAGCGGAGATATTTTAAATTCAGTTTTACAGGGGAAAGTAAAATTAGGAAAGTAAAGTGTAAGGATGCTAGTCTAATAACAGAAGTGTTACAGTAAAAGATGTGCTGCGTGTGAGGGGAAATCAAAAGTAATAGTACTTTTTTCTTACATAGTAAGAAAAGTGGTGGAAAGTAGTGACAGATCACTATGTGTTGCATGAAAATTTATGAGCAAGTCCGTACACGATGGGATTCATCAATTCTAAAGGTTGATGTTACTGGTGGGAGGAGGGATGGAGTGAAACGTAAGAAAAAAGAAAAGAAGAAGAGAGAGATGGTGAAAAAAAGGAAAAGGAAAAACACTTCTCAGTTGCCAGTGAGAAAGAAAAGTAAATGTCCAGCCCTCAGCACCCTCTCCAGTAGAGCAGATGGTTCCCCCATTGTATTTTTCCCACAATAACTCTATATTTTATGTCAAGAAGTGCTCAAACTCCTCATGGGTTGTTCCTGCTTATGATGCTGTTATCACTGGTGGGAGCACGTGTTGACTAGGGGAAGGTGCTTACGTGGCTTGTTCATAGCTGAGCTTTCTGCAAACACATTAATGAGTCCTGTAGTGTGAACCAGAAGCTACAACCAAATGTAGAAATCAGGAAAGGGGAGAAAGAAGGGGTGATTCTAACATCAGTGGCAATCACTTCCCTTGGGAGCCTGCCATAACAGCAGTATCAGGGTTTGCAAGTATAAGTCCAAGAGATGAATAGCAAACAAGAGCATCACAAAAAAAATACTTCCACAGGCATTCTGGGGTACACTGTCCTAGGAGCTTGTTTGAGGGGTTAGGGAGCTGCCAGTGGGAGGCAGGCTGTGGGGTTGCAGGTGGAAGGGCCTTAGCAATAGAAAAAGCCAAGGTACCTAAGGCACTGTGCAACGTGTTCAAAAATGCCATAAATACAGAGGATCAAGAACAGTTCAGATAGAGGCAAGGAGACTAGGGAGGAGGAGAGGAGATTTATCATCCAGAAAAACATTTAAATCTGTAAAAAGTATCTTATGGAGGTAACAGGATGATAGTTGATATTTCAGTAACTCATGGATGAGCTCCATTCCAAAATGAACATAAGTTTGCATGTGTACGCTTGGAACAAGTGGGAAGGCACTGTAAAACCTAATGCTGTACTGTGTTGGCATTGGTGTTCTTTTCACATGCTTGGTTACATATAGTTACAATGATTACATAATTTGTTGCAGCTCTTGGCAACAGTCATCCCTTTCTGGAGGCTTACCAAAGTACAGAGATACATATATATATATATTCTTTTACAATTTCATCACTTTTTAAAAATAGTCTAGGTTTTTTTCAGTTCAAGCAATGTATAGCATTCTAATTATAGAATCACTTTCCACATAAATTCAGCCTACATTAACATCACTGCCTGTATATACCTGATGGCAATTAGTACATAGCACAGGGTAATTTTATCAGAAATGTTAATGTTATCTTTAGTCTTCAGGACTTGTCTAGTTGAAGCACTGACAGTTATTTGGAATTAAGGAAATGAAATTTTGCCCATTTCTTAGCTAATTACTTCTTATATAATAAAGTTGCTGCTAAATAGCATCAGTGCTAAGAAAAAATCTGATCCTAATAAGCAGCATATTGCAGAAGGTGTACTTAAATACTTGAGTTTATCTTAATACTGCAGGCCACAGACAGCGACTGTCTAGAAAGATGTTTTGATGTAACTAAATGAAATTCTACTCATTCTCTCCAATAATTGCTTAGCAGAGTTTTAAGCTAGCTCTAGCCTTTGCTGACTGCACCCTAAAAAAACACTGATCAGAATAGTAATCACCTCCACAAGTGATTAGCATTCAGGAGCAGTACATTCCCTGTGTAATGAGAGACCAGACAATCTAGTCAATGGATTGTCTGTGCATTCAATACTTATGTTCGCATACTTTTTGTGGATAATTTAGCTCATTCTGTGTTCATAGGTCAAGTGAGTTTGATTCACTCAGTGCAGAGCATTAGAGACCGTCTATCCAGTACGTAATGCAGCTCCAATCTTAGAGTCTGCAACTCTGTGAATATGGCATACCAGTACCTCTTCTCCTAATACAGTAGCTACACATAATGCAATTAATTATATTGATAGTGATGCAGCAGTGGGAATCCCTGTGTGCAAAAAGAATACAATGACAACATTTCGTTGTTATTTCTTCTCATGCTATCATTTTTATGTAGCATGTCCTTATAGCAGGAGACCAAATGAAAGTTCAGACATGAAATGCAAACACTGTTGCATACCATTAGAGATGAAGACCTTTGCTAATTTCGTTTCTCTCTTTCCTTCTATTCCATTTTGATTGCTTTTGTGTCTTGGCAGCCTGATCATTATTCCTGCTGCAAGGCAAGATCATTTCCCTCTGGGACTTCATCTAATTTCCATCTCCATGTCGTCATTTCTGTTTAGCTTGCTTTTTTCATTATGTAGTCCTGCAGCTTGATATCAGCCTTTTTAACCTGGACTGCATAGATAAAGATGGGGATTTTAATTGCATCTGCAGAAAACAAAGATGGTTCATTAGCATGTGTTAGATGTCTGACTAACTTCAGCTTTGAAAATGTACATATTTTACAGCTGAGTACATCAAATGATGATGTTACAGTGAATTCATTATTCATTTATTTGCCTAAAAGGAAGCTGCAGGAAAAGAGAAGCTCTTTCACTCATAACCTTTCACACTTTATTGGTTTTGTATGAAATGTCGTCACCTGAATCTCACTTGACCTAAACCAGACTAGAGAGAGAAATTTAGTCCTATCGTTCAGCTACCATGCACATAATTTGTATCAAAAAGGATATACACACAGGCAGTGCATGAAACAGTGTTGGTAGCATATTTGTCACATACATGAGTTTAATCTAAATAAAATAAAAGAATGATATTGAAGGTTGCAAATTAGAGATTAAAAAAGCAGTTGTATGTTACCCTAAAGAAAGCTGTAAAGCACGTACAGCCTTGATGTGATACTTCTCTTCCCCACTCGTCTGTCTTCCTCTCCACCTCCATCAGTGCAGATTTGCTTTTTCTTTTTCTTTTTAGATCCTCTGAATGAATAGAATGTTTTGAGAACTCGTGTGCTGTAGTGAATGATGTGAATCAGATGGTGATAGAGAGTCTCACTGTATAGCAAAAGATAATCTTGCCTCGAACAGGAAACATTTAGTCCTGCTTCCTGTTTTCGGATAGGATACTGTTGTGTATCATCCACTTGAAAGAGATTTCAATCCTTTCCTTCTTTGCTATGTAATGCCTCATTTTTAATACACTTACTATGTTGTTTTGGAACTGATAGAAAATACTTACCTCCCTCCTTAAACTCATTGGCAATATTTTCTATGTTGAGACCATAGTGCTTAGGATTAGCATCTTCTGTCAAAAACCACCAGTCAGGTAAAAGCTAGATGACAACATAAAGACCGTAGCAATTATTCAAATATGGGCCAGATTCTGAACTTCTATACTGATAAGGAAGACTTTAGTTTTCATACTGATACTATCAGCTTCATTCAAATTTGCTAATGACTAAGTGAATACAGGATGAAACTACATTTGTGGCATTCTGTTAGCCTGATCCACTCATTTCACTGTCAGGAACTGGATATCATCGTTAATATTATAAGCCAAGAATATATAAAAATATAAGCATAGAATAATCATCTTGATTTGTCAAAGTTTAACATCTTGAATCCTGAGTTTCCATTGTGAAGGGGGAATTAGAAACAAACCCAGTAGAAAAGTCATGTATCCTGTCTCAGGTTTTGTTCCCCAGTATTGAAACAGGTGGGACTATTTGCATGGGTCCTGTATCAGTTCCATAAGAACATCTAAGGATAGCTAAAAGTCCATGGACTTAGCTTTTCTCAACTGGACGCTAATACTCAAGAGAGTCAGGAGAGCTAGCACTGTCCCAAGAAAAGCCAGGGGGACTTTTTGTGAGGTTGCTGTCATTCTAAATAGCTACTTCTGTTGTTACAAATGTCATGCAACAGGTCTGAATCTCCCCAAATCAGAACACTCAGAGTCTTTAAATTCATTTTGTATAGATTTATAGACTATCCCATATGTTAGAAAAATAGAGATTGTGTGACAGTAGAAATATCAACTAGATGAACGTGTGTGTCTTGAAGGTGGAAATCAGAGTAAAATAATTTTGGGGGTTTTGTTTTGTTTTATGTGTTTGGTTTTGTTTTGTTCATTTTTTTCTTTTTGAGTGGCACATATTAAATCAGGGAAGCTTTTTTCAGATTCAGGTAGTATAAAAAAACAAACACATTTACATAAGCATGG
>Ga0181612_135219_pt1 | contig 11122 bp, 7 predicted proteins | sample HoacroProtozoa21_FD_119630 | JGI IMG/M metagenome (GOLD analysis project Ga0181612, IMG submission 119630) | Hoatzin crop microbial communities from Cojedes, Venezuel. Combined Assembly of Gp0051906, Gp0051904, Gp0051908 | reverse complement strand
TTGGCTGTTTGGGTCAGCCCAACCAGCTTCTTGTGAAAGTTAACCTTATCCCAGCTGGACACAGGCATGGCTGTGTTGTCCGATTCATGGCGTTGTAGCAGCAAAGGGGAAATCCTATTGTACGGTGTGTTGAATGCTGTAGTCTTCCCTCTGACTCCAAACCCTCTTGCTGAGGTTCTGGTTCCACGTGTCCCTGTCATTTTTTTGACACTTGCCCCTTTCTTATGCCCACCAAATCCCAAGACATTGCCATCCATGCTGTCCTTGTCCCGACTGAGCTGACCAGCCACCGCAGTGGAAGAAAGCAGCATGACGAGGGGAGACCTCAGCAACTGTGGATCCTGTTTCTGTTCCCTTGTCCTGTCATGTCTCCAAGTAGAGCACCATGGCAGCATCCACTGGTTCCTCAGACATTTTGATGGAGCAACGGCCACTGTTGGAGATCTCAGCTAAGCATCTCCTCTGGCTATTTTGCATTTTTCATTCTTTAGTCCTTCACGCAATGCTTTTTGCACTTATCTCCTGTGGGATCACTTGTGCTGTTTTCTGAGCTTGCTGTCTCTACTTCTCCCTTATGGTGTTTCTCTACCCTTATTTGGTATTCTGGGGTGACTGGTTCCTGTGCTTAAGGAAAGGGAAGACCAACAGCCCACCGCAGACATAGGGGAATACAAGAGTGGGGCCTCATGTAACGACACGTCTTCTGAACGCTCTCCCAGACTCCAGCATTTTGTGGCTCAGAGACTCACTGAGCAGGAAGATGTTTCTTTTTATTTAATAAAATTTGGATTCATTTTCTATTTGCTTGTCCAAAGAGATGTTTTATCATCACTATTCGAACTGTGACCACACACGAAGTAAGAGAAGTTCTTGCATACGAGCAGTGTGAACCCCGAGTGTGTAGCATCTAGTTCTCTTTGGTGATAACTCCACAGCTGCTCTCAGATCCTTCGGGAATATTTTAAACCATGCTTTAGAAAATCTCCACTATTAAAGAAATAGTTTTCTTACTTTGGACATTTTTCACTGTAGCTTACAAGATGAATATGCACAGGCTTGTTTCAGAGTCAGGAGCTTAAGTCACCAGTAGATAACAGTAATGGTTAGATCTCCAGCTGGTGAAGTGATATATTTAGAATGCCTGGAAATCTTTTTACATTTGGCAGTTTGTCGCTGACCATATTCATTCCCAGAACAACAATGGCAGATATTCATTGTTCCAGCATATCAGAGCTGAGGACAAAGACTTTGCCAAGATTAAAGCTTCCATTCCCCTCTGTAAATCCTATTGAAAGATGAGAGTTAGTTATGCATTAGTTACACGCCATAGTTTATGTAGTCAAGCCCCATTGATCAACTACCCCTGCAGCACTGAAGTCACTTGACACGAGTTTTTTGCAGTGGTATTCCAATGAATGCAAATTTCAAACAGTGCAGCTCTCTTTTCAAATTGTAATCATCTTTTATGGGTTTGAACTGATGAGTCCCTGATAACATAAAGTGTCGTTTTATGTTGCAGTATTTCCAGTTTGTCAGTGGCAACAACTAATATTCTAACTGAAATATTTAAGTAATGAGGAGGATCTCCAAAAAAATGTAGACATAGAATAAGCCTCCTTTCAGAACAGGGTGCCCAGAAAAGCTCTTGCAGTGTTTGGTCAGCATTTTTGCAAATGTTCACAAAGCCTGATTCACAGGGTACTGAAGCATCTGAAATACCACCTGATCAGGGGTGGTGGGATCTTGTGACCCCTGACAGTCTGTCCTCACTGCTTTGTTTTCTAGTATTATATTTGTAATACAAGATGAAACATATCTTCCTTATGAAATAGTTACTGCTTTATGGTGCCTTGCCTCCCCCTTGGCTCAGGGGCATCACAGGATCCCCATATGCTCAAACATTAATGATTTTTTTTTCTCACAGCGAGAAAGTGAGATAACATAGGAGTTTTCATCCCCAGCTGATACCTTTTTAGAAAATCTTGGTTCTGCAGGAACGTACATATCTAATGTGCCTGTAATTGTTGCTGTAGATAAGACAGAATCCCTTGAACCACGTATCGGCCTCTGAGAGTCTTTTATGCCCTTTCTATCAGCTTTTTCTTCATTTTTCCCTTCTGCTTATGGTAATCCTGTGAATTAACAAAGGTCAGTGCGCAAGACTTTACATGCTAGTGTATTGTTTTCTTGAACACAAACGGTAGGAGATTTTGGCAAGAAACCTATAAATATCTTGATTTGTTTTGGCTAGCATGCAGATTTTTCATAACACGTTAAAGTTGTCTGGATAAACTTCCTTGATGCATTTGCTAAAAAGGATTCCCGGGGAGATTCAGGAAACTTGAGCAGTGAGTCTGCTGTTCCTGCAGAGCTACGTTTGTAGAACCAGTAGAAGAAGTAGTGCACATATAGATAAATGATGCATTTTAGAGGATCAACATGTTTTTTTTTGTAAAGGAAGTCACGTCTCATAAATCTCTTGGAACTTTTTGAAGGTGCAGTCAAGTATGTGGCTGATTTAGACTTCCTGGATTTCCAGAAAGCTCTTAAGGAATCGTGGCAGCCTGTGCATAAAAGGGAAGATCATTCCATAGATAATTAAACAGTTAATATATAAGAGTAGGAGAAAATGGTTAATTTTAGCTGTGGAGGGAGGACATCAGCAGCATGTTATGGTGAAATGTGATAAGGCTGATGTGATGAGGTCTGCTGTTCAGCACAGACAGAAAATATTGGAAGGGCATGAGCAGCAAGGTGAGAAAGTCTTCCAATTATGTCAATTCATACAGGATAGGAAGAATGCATTGCGTGTAGCCTTTACTAGACTAAGTGACCGGAATTTCAAATTATGCATGAAATTTAGTTGCAGATCAATATTAAGTGATGTTCATGGAAATATGCACTCCCAATTTAAATACTAACTGATTAATTCTGACCAAACTATTATGACTCACAAAGGAGATTTTAGTTATTAATGTGTGGATACATCAGCTCAATACCAATCAGAAAGCAAGGATAGTGTTGTGAGCTATTAGGAAAGATATAGAAGACAGACTATACCAGTATGTCACTGAAGAATGCCATGGTACATCCCCATTATGAATATGGTGTGCAGTTCTGCTCTGTCAACTCAAAAAGCTTAAAACAGAACTAGAAGAGGTCTAGTGAAAGCCAGCAAGGTATGGAAGTGTTCCCTACTAAGACCAGGACTCTTCAGTTCAGAAATGAGATAAGCAGCAAGAGATATGACTGAGTGCTACACAATGATGAGTGGTCTAGAGATCGCGAGGAGGGAATGGCTGTTTGACAGTTCTTCCAAGACCGGAACAGTTGGTAATCATGCCAAATTAGGAGGAGGGAGGTTCTAAGTAAAAGGAAGAGGAAGTAGCTCCTTATCCAATGTAGAGTTAAACTCAAATCCCTTCCCAGGGGGTGGTGTGGATACTGGTAGCGTATAGGCATTCAAAAAGCAACCAAGCATTCGTAGAAGGGTGTCTGTCAAGGGTTATCATATGCAAAGCCTGGGACATTTCCTTCTGGAAGCCAACAAACTGAAAAATTGCTAAAGGATGGGAAAGCGTTCTGGGAAGGTATCACAACACGAGTGCTCTGCCACACTCCTTCCTATGCATTAGCTCTTAGGCTGGTCGTGGTTTTGGTATAACCCTGCAGAACTGTGATACCATCTCCTGTCTTGGCAGCCATGAGAATGTCTGCTTACAGCTGTTTCTCTAAGGAGATCACAAAGTTCTCCCTCTTATTCCTTTGCTTCAGTTTTATATCACAATGCAGAGCAGAATACAGAATAAACAGCAAAATGCTATTTTGTGTTTTAATATAAAACATATAATTTCAAAATTGTAAAAAAATGGCTTTCCTCAGTATACCTGAAATGCTGAAAGCTCTGCTGTTCTGCAAGTTCAGGGTCACTCGTTAGCCACACGTTGACTGTTTCCACTGTGCAATTCTGCACTGTTTGTGTACGCAGCTCACGAACTACGCACAGCAGGTGTTGTGTTAAGCTCTTTTCTAATGCGTTTGGATGAGCTGCTTCTAATTAGTTATCCTTGCAAACAAAGTAAGAAAATGTGGTAAATATGGTCATACAGTCTGTCTACCTAATAGGCCAATTAAGCCGTTGTTCTGCGGGGTCTGGCTGGAAGTTGCTGTCACATGTGAAATAGAAGTAGCCTACACACGCTGTTTTAAGGGCAGTCCATCATGGCTTCTGCAGAGAAGTAAAATGAGAGTTCAGGCATTAATGTGCAGGCTGCTGTGTATTTTGCATCTATAGTTAATCTTTATTAGTTGCATAAGATATTTGGTATCACTTATTAATGTTAGAGCTGCAAGTGGAGGTATTGAACAGTAATCGAAAGACTGCTTTAAGAGGTGAAGCTCTGAGTATTTCAAGTATCATCATCTCACCTGAAAGATTCAGCCAGTATAGTCTGGATCAATCTGAGAGGCCAACAGGGAACACAATTAATGACAACTGCTTAAGTAGCCCAACATAAAATCATCTACATGAATCTAGTTGTCCTTACTAAGTTTCTCGTAACACAGTTCTCGTACATACCAGGCTGTTTCTCTAGAGACCTGACTGGCAAGCCCCTGCTGATGAGTAAACTGACTCAGCACTATGAATGGTAGAAAATGGGCCCAGTAGTCTTGTTTAAATAAGACAGTAGACCATTTAAAGCTCTTCAGTCCCTAATTTAGATAAATACAGATAAACAGAGAACAAAAGCCTGATCTTCAGCTGGTGCTAGCCTCAATCTCACACATTAGGTACCGGCAACCTGTGATCTGCTCTAGTGCTAGACTGCAGTGACCTCGCTGCAGCTCGAGTTGAATTCGCACCTGCTTGAAACCTTGCTAAGCTCCACTGGTGCCACAGAGAGCTGCAGTTTGTAACCTTGGGGGTTTGCGCTGATGCAGTTGTGCCAGATGGTGGCTATGTATAGCATGGAGAAAGCTGACATGGCATCTGGCTTGAGCTACTAAAACCCTAAATATGCTGCGCTTTAAAATAAACATCTGATATGAATAACATCTAAATTGAAGGTCTTATCCAAACACAGTATCAAATGATGGTCTAATCCCATGGCTATTCTCAATTACTGAAAATTCAGGGTACATCCTCGTCTGGGATGCTATACTGGAAAGTCTAGGATTCCTTTTGTAACCCCTGAGACTAGATAGCTCCAAGCAAAGGAGCTTTAAAATAGTAACTTTAAAATTGCCAAAAGCGTACTATTGCTGGCTAGATTTACTGGAGTCTATAAAAGCAGTGATGACCTAGCTTGTGGCTTGGCATAGTTTTAGAGAACATGGCAGACAATAGGGGAAACTCTGCCAACACTAATATCACATTTCTAAGAACTGTCCAAGCAATATTAGTTCAAACTAATTATATGGGATAAATGAAAGTTCACCTAATAACTACCATTTTCATGAAAGCAGGAGTAAATTAAAAACGGATGAGTAGAAGCTATGTTGAATTTTAAAAAGTTCATGCTGCAAAATTCTCCCCCTCCATTCAGTTGCAGTTGATGGGATCTCCCTAGAGTAAAACAAAATAGATGTGACTTGGTGGAGAGGGAACAAGTCTCATTCATGTGTGCAAAACTTTCACTTCAGACTAAATGGGCGTGAGAATTCCTATTTTCTTCAGTCAGGCTATCCTAGATGTCATCCAGAAGTGCCTACATGAAGAAACTTGGTTGTTAAAAATGTCACACGGGTGGACCTTTGCGCACGTTTCTTCTCCTTGCCTGGACTTGAACACCAGGCTTTGAGCTGCACTGCGTGCTGAAAGATGTAGATTTATTTGCTGTTTAATTTTAAACTGTTTGTGGAAAGATATGTTGGTGTGGTGTATTCTACTTCAGAGGCTTAGTCATTGCACTCTGTGATAGAGTGGCTAATGGTTTTAAGACTGACCCTTAACAATTAGAAAAATTGAAGAAGCACCTTTGCGTTCATGAACCTAAAGCAGAATTTCGTGCTACTAAATGGGAAAATTACAAGATTAACAAAATCCACCAAAAAAAAAAAATCCCCAATGCAAATGCCATTCAAAAGTAGGGACTGAAGTTCATGTTTGTTCTGAGAAGTATTAAGTCAGAGTTCATGCATTATGAACTCTGTTCCTGTTGGTTATGCGTTCTCTTGTACAAACAGCTATTTAAGATACAAAAGGCACTGGAATATTCTGATGAAAATGTGAAACTTTGAGGAACTCAAATGCTCTCTAAATACTTTTACTTTGCAGTTCAGTGTAATGCATGGACTTTTCATTATAAATCTGAGAAGACAAATTTTGCTTCCTTGTCTGCAGCTAATGGCTTCCTGCCAGCACTCGTGGTATTTCTCACATATTTAAAATACCAATTATCTGAGTAGTGGTGACCCTGTGCCCTTCTAAAATTTTTAGCTTTGCACATAGGGAGCAAAGTCAAAAAGCAGATGGTGAAAATGGGAAATGGAATGCTGCTACTTACCTGACTATAATGTTGTCTAACTCTACTCACAGCACTTTCTGCTGAGTTTTGGGGGAAGAGGGGGTTGTGGTTTTTTGTTTGTTTTTGTGTTTTTTCTTCCTACCATGGAATTCAACTATAGTCTGTATTTTTGCTTGAAGGAGAATCCTAGAGAGCTGTAAATCTACACAGTCCATGTTTTCTTTAAACATAAACAGTATACAGTGTGCTCCAGCTCCTGCTGGAAGTCTCCGGAACTAGCAAGCCATCTGAGTCATTCATTGTAATAGCTCAAGGGAAGTGCATGGCTTGCACAGTCCTGCCATTAACCCGCGGAGTCATTCGTCTTTCACAAATGAGTTTTTAGCATCCAGGACACTTCTAGGTTAGTAAACCTGTTTTATAGGAAAACATTTATTCAGTGAGAAATTCTTCTTTCATTTGATGGCCTTCAAAATTATGTACCTACTTGCTGTCACATTTACATTATTTTTGTGTTTACCCCGTGGAACTACCCAAAGTAAGTCAACATGTGATTACGGATGTATGTGCTCTCCTTCATATGCAAAATGGCTTTAGCTACACTGCCCTGAGATCACTTCACACTTACCTGGCCAATCATTCCTGTGTTTCTATCTCTACATCTGGAAATAAATTGGCATGAGAAAAAGAGGATATGAGGAGCACAGGAGTAAGACAAGCTCAATCCTAATGGTGTTGCTAATGCACTCGGTTCACTGTGGGTCTCCAACACTGACAGAGCACTTAACTGAAGAACCTGCAGGCAACCAAGCAGTGTCACTGGAAGCTCAAATCCCGGTCTGTAATGTCATGCATGGACTGTACTGAAGACCAGACTGTGTATGCCTAAGTCAGAGCTATGTGCTATTTTTCCTTCCTGGTGAACAAGGCAGTGACTGTTTCACTATTCTCTATCAGGGGCAAAACTAATTTTGCCTTGTAGGAAAAACCAGAGAGAGGAAAGAAACATGAGCAGTTTAAAGAGGGGTATTTAAACTTTTGGGGAATGCTATTTCCAGATAAGGTCAACTGTCATCCTTCTTCTTACCACATTTGTACAGGAGATCCGTTCATCAACCGTACCTACTTATGGACTGAGTCTACCAACTTCCACTGTATAAGAAGGCACAGAAAAGCCTTACCAAAACCCAAACGGAGTGTCATGGCTTCCAGTAATGTTCACAAGGTCTTTCCTTCTTTTTCAAAATACTTGCCATTTTTCTTTCAGAATCTAAGCTTAGTTCTAGTTTTCCTTATCAGTAAATGTCTTCAGGCTTTATGCCCTGGAGATAACATTTTAGTTTGAATATCACATTTCAACGTGAGTGATAAGTAACTTCTTTAAAGCAAGCTAAGCAATAAAGGACAGGAGCTCTGCCACATTTGTTCCCTCCTTGTTCCCTCTCGGGGTACCTGAAGTCTTACATATTGACAAGTCCAGTGACTATTTTTTGATGCTTTCAGATGAAATTGATTTTGTGTTCAGCTTTTCCTAGCTCATCCCAGACTGATTTTGCCTGACATCCTCCATTCTCGCTCCAGCGGCATCATAGTACGCAACTGCAAGTCACTGGGGCACCATGGCTCACCATGACTCTGTCTCCCAATGTCCTTGACAAATATGCTGTTCTAACAGTTTCATTCCAGTGCTCTAAGCCTAAAGAAAACATATCAAAACCAGGGTCAGGACAACATCAGAAAATTATTAGCATGAATCCTGACACTAAACAAAGTATATACAGTTACTCTTATCCAATTTTGTTTTCAAGTCCTGTTACACTGGAGTTCATTTATATGTGACAGAGTCCATGGTTAAGTTTTGCAGCCTTAAATTCAATAAACAGACTGAGTTTACTCTTCTCATTCCTAGCCATGGCTTTCAGACTTCAAATCACGCATGTAAGTCTCACTTTCCAAGCCACAATTCCATTTCCAAAAGTATTCAAACAGGTCTGGCAATAGCACCCGCCACACTAATACAATCTTACTTGTTTAGGTTTTGTTCTCTCAGCTGTAATATCTTGCTACTTGGAGTTCATTGTTAATACACCATGACTCTATTGGTATTAAGGAGGATCTGTATTCAAGGAGAAGTTCATTTAAGAGTAAGCCATATTCTCTTTTACTACTGCCAAATGCAAAATCAAATATATTTTTCTCTCCCTGGTGCATTCAGATAATTTGTTTTTATTTTTTCTTGCTTTTATCATAAAAGGGTGTTGTGTTGAAGTATCGGATAACTCATAAAGAAGAACTAAGAGAAAGTAAATGGTTATCCCAGCTATAGAGAATTTTATCACTCTTCTAACTGTACTGTGATGTTCTTGGATTACGAAATTGTAGATAAGATTAACATCACCTAAACCTTCCATCACATACCACCATTATGACTCAGTAAGGTTTTGGACTGTATGAGAGTAGTAAAACTTGCTACATACTTATGGCTTTGTGCTAAGTGTGTTACATCAAAAATTTTGTTGTTTATATTTGCAAATATACCTCTTACTGAAAGAAATTCTTTTTGTGAATCTCATTTTAAAGATGAAACCATTGAGCTTACATCATTCTGAATACAGAAGTGCTCACTCTTCCTTGTTAGCCATCTAAATCATTACTTCGTCTCTACTTGTGTACTCAAGTTATTGAAAAAGGTCTCATCCTGCTATCTTGAGATCATAGCTTTTCCATCTTCCATGGCTGCTTCCAGCCATTCATCCACATTAGCTTCCAACATGAAGTCTCTGACTTGCTCTGATATCGCATTCACTCACTCGTCCGGCAACTTTGGTTTCCTTTTGCTCTCTCACAACCCTTCATTATTACAATCTTGCATTATCTATTCCACTTCATATGCCTGGGAACTAATCTTCTTTACAACCATATCCACTGCTTCTCTCATACAAGCTGATCTATTGTCAGGACTGAAATATGACTCAAATTTACCAGTCTTACTTCCACTACCGCACATCAATTCTGATTCAGTGCCAGCTGGCAGTGGATGGGAAAACCCAATTACTCCGCTGAGCTTCTGAATGAGTCTGGAAAATGATGATTTGCTCACAAATTAACAGTCCTTGTGTTCAAGTAAGGATAACAGTGGCCCTCATGTTCTGTGATAGTGTTTTATACCCTAGAAGTCCCAAATTATTTCTTAGACTAATTTGGTTACTGCTGACTTGAGAAAAAAAAGGTAGATTTGTATCACTGAATTTGATTGAATCTGCTTGGGGCCAAAGCAGGCTGTCACCTTCTGATCTTGGGGAGAAGTTGTCTTAGAAATAATAGCAGTTCTGGCTTAAATTCCTCTTCTTGGGACAAATACCAACACTCCTTTCCCCAAGTTCAAAGTCTCTGGATCCTACTCTTACACTTAGGGAATTAACAGGTCTTCTCAGTGGATTATGAAATAATTTTCTTTAATACTTTTGATACATAAGACAGAAAAATACTCTGAATCATGCATGTGGGAGTGTAGCAGGGACTAAAGCAGAGGACAAGCAGGCGGGTGGGAACACGTACCACCCTGGAGATAGTGTGCTTTCATGGCTTCTTCCTCTGCGTCCTGACACTGCATCGGCCTCACTACTGATACCCTCAGGCTACAGTATGATTTGCACCAGCAGAGCTGGGAGGACAGGCTGTGTTTACTCTTGAATGCAATACAGGACAATAGGATAATTCAGTCTAGAGGGACCTCGGGAGGTGTCTGTTCTAACCTCCTGTTACAAGCAGGGTCAGCTGTGAGATCAGACCAAGTTGCACAGGGCTTTATCCAGTATAGTCTTGAAACTCTCCAAGGGTGGAGAGAGACTGTACAGCCTCTCTGTGCCAACTGTTCCAGTGCTTGACTGTCCTCAGAGTGGAAAAGGTATTTTTTTCCTTATTCCAGTCCTTTTTCCTTTTACCAATCTAATTCTCTCTTGTTTTGGCTTATGCCTGCTGTTCCATGTCCTCCCACACTCTGCTGCAAAGAGCCTGGCTCCATTTGCTTGATGACCTCCTTGCAGGTACAGGCAGGCTACTGCTAGGTCCCCTTGAAGCCATCGTTTCTCCAGGCTGAACAAGCCTTGGTCCCTCAGATTCCCCCACAAGGCAAGTGCTCCAGGTCCTGAGCACCTAGGGGCTCCCCACTGAACTTGCTCCAGTTTATTAATGTCATTCTTGTACTGGGAAGCCAAAACTGGGTGCACTATTTGAGACGTGGTCTAAGGCATGCCAAGTAGAGAAGGATAAACGCTTTCCTTGGTGTCCTGGCTGTGCCCCTGTGAATACGTTCCAGGGAGCTGTCGGCCATCCCTGCAGCCAGGGCACGCTGCTGGCTCGTGCCCAGCTTGTGGCTGCCAAGGCCCCCAGGTCCCTTCCCGCAGAGCTGCTCCCAGTCAGGTGGGGACCAGCCTGTGTCCTTGCACCAAAGCAAGCACTTTGTGTTTGTCCTTGATGAGTTTCCACTGGTTTCTGCTGGCCCATTCCTCCAACTTGCCCAGGTCCTGGTGGACGGCAGGCCTAACCTTAGAATCATAGAATCATAGAAAGTTTTGGGTCGGAAGGGACCCCTAGAGGTCATCTAGTCCAACCCCCCCCGCAGCGAGCAGGGACACCACTAACTAGATCAGGTT
>Ga0181612_132994_pt1 | contig 11122 bp, 7 predicted proteins | sample HoacroProtozoa21_FD_119630 | JGI IMG/M metagenome (GOLD analysis project Ga0181612, IMG submission 119630) | Hoatzin crop microbial communities from Cojedes, Venezuel. Combined Assembly of Gp0051906, Gp0051904, Gp0051908 | reverse complement strand
TCTGGCCCCATCCTCATGACATCCACCCTTAAGCATTTATTAGGTCCCTTCTCAGCCTTCTCTTCTTCAGGCTGAACAAGCCCAGCTCCCTCAGCCTTTCCTTGCAGGAGAGATACTCCAGTCCCCTAATCATCTTTGTAGCTCTTCAGTGGACTATCTCCAGTAGCTCCTCATCTCTTTCTCGAGCTGGGGAGCCCAGAAATGGATGCAGTACTCCAAATGTGGCCTCACTAGGGCAGAGTATAGGTGAAGACTAGCCTTCTTTTCCAACAAAACAGAAGGAATAACACTAAAACAGCAAATGCCCATTGGAAAAATCAAAGAAGATATTAAATAATTCATTACATACCATGTTTATAGGTGACTGTAGATGGAAGCCATTATATGATTTCAAAACTTAACTAGACATTAATAGAAAAGAAAGCAGATGGGCACTACAAAGAAAAGAATCCAGAAGGCACTTTTACCTCCAGAAATTTCTGAGCCAGAAAACTGGGAAAGTATCCTAAAAAATATCAGGGAATGGTTATCCTAGTCTTAATCTCCTTCTCTACATCCAGTTCAGATAAGTATTGGGAAAGAGGAACCTGTGCTGGTAGATCATTTCTGATAATGCAGGCTCTAACATTAGCAAAGTGCATGTGTAATAAATGCTGCAAGTGTTCACTGGGAGGAAAGAAATACTGGTGACAAAAGTGACCTAAATGTGTCTTGATTTCCTTTCTTTTTTGTTACTCTAAGTTACCTACATCACAGGGTGCAAATCAGTAACATTACAAAAGACATAAGGCATTTTAGTGCAAGGAAATACCATCCAAATAAAAAATTTTCCCCTTGACAGATGTCTCAGTTGTAAACAAAATTCTTGGTATTTTTCTGGCTCCACAGGTGAGATTCTACAAGCTGCCTCATTTCATAGGTGACAGCACAGAAGGATAACGGCACAGAGCCATTGCTGGGAATGTGCATTAACCAGTGGGAATCCTCTGATAGGTGTTGACCAGCCAGCCTGCTGCTGGGCTTTCAGCAGACCAGGAAGAACACAGCTCCCAAGGCAGAGAACAGAGTTGGACAAAAAACGTGAGTCTCCTGCCCAACACCTGGGATTTGGCTAGTCTGTGGCTCTTTTTCATGTGAATCCCTCTCCATTCCAGGAAGCCAAACAAATCCAATTCCTACAAATGGGAGAGGAATGGGAACTGGTTACACCATGCAGACACTATGCTGGGTGTTTTGTAGTCTCTGGGACACTTAGGAAGCTTCAGGAAATCTGGATTTATCCATTTCTCTTTTTCCTTTGGAAATAAGCAGTTCTTGCAATAATCCAACCTCCCCACCCACGGACTATGAATAGTTCAATTTATACACCTGTGCTACTATCCTGCTTACTCAATGCAACTTCCACTTCTGCCCTTTCATGTACGTTCTCAGCTCAACACTATCGCTCTGCTAGTGCTCAACCAGTCAAACCTTTGACATACTTAATAGAAAATTTAATTCCCACAAGTTCAAGTCAAAAAGCTACCTGCTTCAATGCTGTCAAAACTGGACTCTAAACCCCACAGAAAATGGCTACAGAGAGCGGTATCTAAACTGCAGGAGTCAATCACCTAATTTGTGCCTATGCAGCACCTAGCACAACAGGGGTTCCCATTTCATTTGATTCCTGCATGCAACACTGTAATAAGAATAAATAATAATAAGATTGCAGCACTGATCTTGCTGTTCGTTGCCACTGTTTAATGAATTCTCATTATTATATTAAGGAAATCCAAGTATGTGTTCTGTAATTAGTCTTCTATCTGCCACATACCATAACTAGTCCTTATATTCTCCCTAATTATACAGAAACTAGCATGGGGCCTTACAAATGCATTCCTCTTTAATGACAGACTCTATATGTTCCAATTCTTTTAATTATTCTCATTTTTAAATATGTGAAACAACAGTACTTTTCACATCTGGTCTGCCTATAATTTCATCTAACAGCCCCCCACAACCTCAGAAGGAAAACCTTTCATTTTAATTGCATATTAGACTTTATTTTCATAGGAGCAGACAGCTATTTATTCATTCAGCTAATTCCTCTAAGAGACAAAGCAGTCCAGCATTCATGGAGTGAAGTGTAAGGTAGTGGCTACCACTGTCCGTGACAAGTTTCAGATTCCTAGGGATCTGAATCTTCAGATTCCCCTGTGTAAGTCTAGAGCCTCTCTATCAGCATTAGCAGAAAGATGGAGAATAGGATCTCTGGTACCAAAAAAGCCATTTTTGGTGTCTGATTTCCATCCTTGTAGCTCCTGCAGCGAAGCTTATCATGGCTGGGAATGAGATACATGCCTATTTGTCAGTAAAGAAATAAAGAAAGTCTGACAACATTGGAAAATCTGGTGTCCTATAAAATACCTGGCAATGCAAAGCATGATTATATATGCAAGCAACTCCTAAAAATACCGTAGCTCTTAACGGAGGATTCATTACCTAGACAGATGAAACAGATTTTCTCCAAGACAAGCAACGTCTACATCGAAGCAAAGAAATTAATTCTGGTTATTTTGACTAAAGTGAAAGGAAGAAGGAAAGTTAAGAGCAAACAGGAATACCTACACTAGATGAAAGGAATGAAATAGCCCCTCCTGAGAAAATCACCTCATTGGGTGTCATAGGTGAATTGATGTCCGCATGATGCCTGCGTGTAAAACTTACACCAATAATTCTGCAGTATTAACAGTTTTGCAAATTATTGGCTGGTTTCTTGACAGATGGCGTCAACTATCTCTGTCTCTCCCCATGAGGACAGACTGTCCAGATGTATTCTGCAGCCCTTTCTAGAGAAATGGGTGAACTGGATGTCCGTCAGAAGATCCTGACTTGGAAGGGAAAGATCAAAAGCCCAAAGAATCAGCACAGGTTGATTTGATGGGGCTTAGCATGGCCAAAAATGTTCTTAACAAGCAGAAGCATTGCTGTGCACACTGTCACGAAGTCGTGATTCATTCCCTAAGCAAAGCCAGACGCTCTTGAAGCTAAAAATCAACTTTGCCTTTGAATTTTTGTCTTCTTCCCAAAGGTTTTCCTATGCTTTTGCACTTGCAACTGGGCAGGCTTTGCTTGTACAGTGTATTTCCTTTGAGGAATCAAGACCTGCTCTGTTAATAGAAATGAGCAGCTGGTCTTCCACAAGGAGGGATTGCCAGTAAACAAAAGGATTTTCCAGCAGTTCCCACTACAATGACTTTTGGCAGGAAAACGAGAATCATTCACAATGGAGCCATTCTAAGGGATGCCTATACCAATTTCAACAGAAACAAAATATTTAATTAAAATTAAAAAAACAGAGAGAGACAACACAAAAAGATTGGTCTATAAGCTCCCCCACCAGCCAGGCTCTCCTCAGTCTCTCCAGCTTCCCCTGGGAATTGCTCCACTTTGCATCCATAATCATTGCTAACCCAAAGAAGAGAGAGTGAGAGAGAGATCCTGTGTGTTTACAGCCATGGCCTCTTTTGTTCCACATCAACACCAGGTGCTGTCACACATGCCCACCACCCCTGACATAGTTCCCAGTTACCACGTTTAGCTTAGGGTTATTTTCATCCTGCTTTTGTGGTTCTTCAGTTTTAGCTAAGAAATTAAAGCTTGGAAGTCAGGTCCATGATCTGAACCAGAAAAAGCAGGAAGCAGAATTTCAGGTCCTCTCTCCCATCATTATCCCATCACCTGAGAAGACTCCCTCTCTGGAAGGCTTTGTTAGTTCTAATGAGAGGCAGGGAAGTCTGGCTTCCCACAGACTTTCCCAAGTGGGAAATCACTTCTAAAACAGCTTTAGTTTCTTCTAGAGTTACATTAGCAAATAAGTTCCAGTGCAGTCTGACTTTGTATTCAAGATGTCCTTTCCAATATTTTATAGGTTTGTTTGAGCACAACCACTTCTTTTATTCAAGTAACAGCCATTTTGATTAGTCTTTATTTAACAAATTTACATGAGATTCATACAGTTTCTTGATTTCTTTTCTCCGCCACAGCAAAACATCTCAAGAAACAAGGACTTTCTTTTAAAAAATTCTAGTGTTGACCAACGATGCTTCATCTTTTTGTCTGGAAGGGGCTGCTCATCAAGTTGCATTAGAACAAAGGGGCTCTAAGCTATAGTTCCTCCTCTAATGAGCAGCTTAGATCTCTGGTGTATGGACAACAGAGAGAATCTGTTAAGTAAATCTAAGGTTCCCTAAAACAGCTAAATTTACTGGACTTCCAATGGATGTTGTTTGCATTGTACACGCAACAGTAGTTCTGTTTTGACCTCTGGAGCAAAAATGAACCGTTAACCTTGTCAACTCCTCACTCCCCTTCTTCCAGGTTGCCAGACCTATCAGATGGCAGGGATGAGACCAAATAAAGAAGGCTAGTTGTATAGACCCACTCTATAAACATAACACTTTGCTGCTGCACAACTTTTTCTTACTGGACAATTCCTTCTCCTTTAACAAGGTGCCCTGTTGACACGTTGCAACACTAGTCCAAGAAAACCAGGGGCCTGCTCCACAGCTTCATCGTACCACTGCTCACAGTTATTCCGCTACAACCTGCCTTCATCTTCCCTTCAGTAATTCCAGCCCATTACAGATAATTATACCACCTTGTACCTTCCTCTATAATTCCCCTTCCTTCTCGCTGTTTACACTTTTCAGAGATGTGTGGGTTGCCCACAGCAAGAACTTCACTCTGGCTCATTAACATTTAAAACCTCCAGCAAAACGTTTACAAGGTTATTTTCTTTTAAACCAACTTAATGTATGAGGTTTTCTATGCAGCTACATGTTAAGAGAATTCAAAAATACGGATAGTGACAAGAAAATGGAAGACATGGTAAAAGGAATAGAAAGGGTTTCCAGCACTGCTAAAATGCAGCATAGGTTTTCTGTATTTTTATCTCTCAATTAATTGGCTTGATTGCTATCTTTAAATTTTGTTTTTCCAGCATCAAATAAGACAACATTGGGGCATTCTGTTCTGTGGTTTTCTGTGGTCAAGTTACACTCAGTAAGGAGAATCAAGTCTGAATTGTGATATATACTGATCGTTTCATGAAAAGATACAAGAAATTCCATCCCCTGTGTTCTTCCTACTAGTCTGTGTGTTTCCTAATCTGGTGCAGTCACAACCTCCTGTTGTTTTAGTTATGCAAAAAGTTTGCTAGTAAGGGTGTTCTGGAACAAAAGAAAAGCCCTGCTGAAAAACAAATTCTGCATGAGACACTCAAATTCTCTGTTTCAACATCTCTCATCAAAAATTAAAACTAGCTTTAAAGAAGAAGCCTAAAACCAGAGGCATTTTTCCATACAAAACCAGTCCTGTTTTCCATAAATCCTTGAATGTCTTACACCACACAGGTGTTCAGCTTTTACATAAAAGTGCAATGAAGACACCTGCACAGCAGAGATTTGAGCCAGCAGCTCCAGCTGGCAGGTGCACACAGCTCATCAGATGTTGCTCACTGGGGCAGTAGTAAAAGGAAGGAGAAAGTTTCAACTCTTCCCCAGGAAATCAAACTGAGAAGCAAACAAACAGAGTCAGCCAAGGAAGGAAACAAGCACGTGAAGGTCAGCCATGGTCCACAGGATGCTGAAAATGCCCATGATCTGAAGAATCACAAGCCCAGTCAGCAACAAACAGCCAAAACCCTCCTAGCCTAAATGTCACTGGCCTGGAATTGGATTGCATGAGCTGCTGATCTGTTTGCCAGTAAGAGGAAAAAGAAGCCTCATATTTGGAGACCACACTTCAGAAGTTCAGCTTTGACTCTAATCTCCAGTATTTGCAGCAGGCTGATGTAAAAATAAGTTCCTTCTCTCTTAAAGTGTTGACAAGAGGGACTATTTTCCTGTTTCACAAAGAAACACTGCAAGGTGTGGGGAGGAATACAAATGAATGACATCAAAGACTCAATTCACTTACCCATAAGTGGGTGTGTGGTGCCACTGGAGGTGTCCAAGGACCTTGAGACATCTGCAGGGCTGGCTGATACGGCGCAGGATCAGAGCCTTCCAGAGGGAGAGCTGGAGACAGCCACAATGCCCTCAGGCACCTCACATAGTCCATATGGCTGAATCTGGTGCTAAGGGATGAGATCACCTCATCTATCTATAAATGACTGTATCCGAGTGCATTGCCTTGGCTTTTTTTACAAATCGTGAAGAGAAGCAGGTGCATGTAGATCATAGCTTTCACAGCTTTTCTGCCCTATTTTAGGGTGAGAGAAATCTTCCCCAAAAGACTTGTTTCTCTTCATTGATTAGATGGGAAGCTCAGATGTGGGGTGGCCTAACTAGAAGTGAAACATCTAAATTGGAAGCAAGTAACATCATTTGAGCACTGATCACTACAAGAGGTGAGGGCTTGTCTCTAGGTTGCCCTTCTAGTTGAAGAAAGGCTTGTCAAATAGCCAGCAAGTTTAGAGTGTCATATATGTCAAAGCAGATACTTGCATTTGCTGAGATGTATCATGCCTTTGCATTGACTCAGATGAATATTGCCTAAGGCTTGGTCTAAGCCTGGGGCAAGAAAAATGTACCAGAAAGAGTAAAAATCTGCCACTAAGGGGACATGAGAAATGTTGCTGGAGTGTCTGAGATCCAGCATTATAAATTAAAGGGGTGAGTGTCCATGCTCTGTAGCTCTAAGTGGTATGTGAGCCCTTCTTTAGGTTGGGAACTCCAGAGAAAGTTTATGGGAAAGAAAAAAGGGCAGGAAAAAAGGAGAGGAAAGCTGATCTCTGCCTATTCCCTATCCTGAAAGAGCTCACCTTCAATGCGAAATTCGGCTGCTTCTGCATATCTCCATTCTCACCCTACTAAAATTTTGGGTCAAAGTTCAGAGTAAATCAGCTTTTTAAATGAATCATTTAGTGCTAACAAAATAGAAAATAATACCACAGTATTAAGTTAGCAGTGATTAACGTTCCATAAAAGATTTCTGCATGTATGGACATCTCATGTAATATTTATCACAGCCCCACAAGTGGCTAGGTCAGCACTTCTATGAAGAACCTCTAGAGCCTCTGGTCTCAGACAGGTGTAAATCAGGAATAGTGTGGAAAGAAGGGTCATAATCTATTCCTCCCCTGTGCGGGAGGGCTACAATGTTAAAAAAATATTGTGTGCAATATTTCACTGTTGGAAGCTTAGAAAATTAGTCTTGAGGTTGCTTTTTATTCTTCCTCATCAAGATTTTAGTAGAGAGGAGAGCTAGTGTCCACTTTGTTTCACTCACTGAGTAAAAGAATGCATTTCCTTTCATTAGGGCTCCTAATCTGCAGGGTTCCTGCATTCTGACTAAGGACATTTAACTAGAGAAGTTTAAACTGAGATTCAGCAATTAACTGCACACATTCTGCTGGTGCATTTCAGGGTTTACTAGAGAAGAATGTCATAACATACTCCTACTTCAACCTGACTCTTGGACAGAATGGGGGTTAAGATACACGTGTGAGGCTCACGTCGGCATCTCTTGCTGTGAGTCTCCAGGGAAAATTTGCAGTTGTGTCATACCTCAGTCTCCCTACACATTGCATGAGAAAATGCAGAGAACAATAGTGCTCTAGGGTTGTTTTACACAGGTTTGCAAGATTTTCTGTCAGCCTCAGATGTCCAGATGATTTTTTTTTCTCCTTGCAAATAAAGGAATAACTTTGTTTTCTAGGAAAAATATTTCTGCAATGCTTAAAGATCAAATTTTCTACTCTTTTAACCTAAATGGCTTCTTATATCTAGCAAAAGTGATCCTGAAACTGCTAGCCTTGATGCAGTTCAGAGATTCAGATGAGTATCTCTGTAAGCAGATTATTGTTCAGCTCAGTCTTCCTTTGGTGCAATTCAGAGAATGGTGCAGATTTAGCCACTCGCTAGTCCAAAAAGTAGCCTGGGAGCTCGTGCCAAAAATTTGCCCTGGCCTCTTAGTTGTATACAAGCTGAACTATGTTGTATACGAAGGATTTCCTGTGACCTCTTCCCTTACAAATCAATTTTATGAACTGTTTGCCTGCCAAAATCAGAGCAGCAGCAGTGCTGAAAGGTAGTCAGAGCTAGTGGGAGTCACCTTGCCATGGCTGTTACTAGCCATCAGGTTAAACAGAAGTGATGTTCCTTCTTTGCAACACAGCGAGATCGTCACTGTGCCATCCTGGCTCTCGCCCTTCATGTTTTCTGAAGAATGGTTATTAAATGAGAGGACAAGACTGTCATCATATTGAGTTGTCACTTGGGCAGTTGGGGTCTGGTGTGCAGTAAGTGCACCATGAGTACTATCCCCATCTGTTCCTGGCTGAGCACATGGGGAGTGAGAGCATGGATCCCACCCAGGGGCTGCCAGCTCCAGACTGAGATGCCTCAACGGAAATGTCTACAGTGGAGCTCTCTGTCTGGGAGAAACAAGTGGAAACCCAGCATAGTCGAGGGAGTTTACGGAGTGATTCTGCTCACCCACACTAGTATCTGCCAGCCCCACAGAGATGCCACTGGTATCCAAGGGCATTTGAGATGACGTCTGATATTTGTGTGTAGACAAATTCAGACCTAGGTCTCGGTTCAGTACGAGAGTGTAGAAACCTAGAGCACATTGCAGCCATCCAAATGTCTGAATCTGAAGCCGAATCATATCCCTGGGGCTCAGCTCAGGTGCCTAAATGTAGACTCCTAGTGACATCCAGATGCTTGGAAGTGTCTGAGGACCTTTGAGCGAGGCACATCCTTCTGGTCAGGCAGCTGGGGGCTGGGCTGGATACCCCAAGGCAGATCTGATGGCTCGGAGGGCTGAAGAGTGTCCCTAGCATCTTTGGTCAGGGGAGTCAGCATTGAGGCCAGTTGCTGAGCTATACAGAAGTTTTCTGTTTGGGAGGTTTGGGCCTCTTCATCTGTTAATCTTAAGCACTGTGAATTCAGTTATGTGCATTTGCATATTAAGGAGGTACCTTAGCTTCACTCCATTTATTTTACACAGGAAAAATTGAAAGTAATAGTCTGTGCACTATATGTTGTTAAAATTGAACTACTTCCTTTGGGTGTTTAGAAAAAACCCTCAGTAGAAATTAAAAGGTTTCCAACAAAATGTTAAATTAATAACATCTCTTTTTCCTCTTCATGTCTTTCCTCTTTATCTTGCCCTTTCTTTTTCAGTGATGAAATACAACCAAAAAGAAGAGGAAACAGAATCTGGGATCACAGGAGAAAACATAGAGCCCTTGATAAAACGAGGGAGAAAACTGTAAAAGCAAATGCTTTTCTAAACTCTTCAGATCAATCACAACAACAAAAGTTTCTTTCCAGAGCCCACTGAACATCAGTGATATCAACTGTCTGCTTTGTTTGTGAAAAGTTTTTTACCAATTTTTCAGCTACGTTCAGACTCGACTAAAACAACATTCAGACAAGCTGATCTGCACCAACCACCCAAAAGTGATTTCCAGCGTCAAAGACAGTTCCATCACTTGCTATAGAAGCCCTGTATATTGCTACTACTATTTATGGACATCACAACAAACCAGACAGGGACTGGCTATTGAACAGGTAGGTCTCAAATAAAGAGCTTCACATTCATGGCAGCACAGATGCCTTTCATAAGTCGTCTGCTGCTGGTCCACAAAGCACTCCTGACTAGTGCAATGTATCAGACTGCTCTTTCCCATCAGTACCAGTCTAGTATCATGATTTCTTTCCCTCCCTTCGGTATCTGCAGGGAAAAACATGTCCTTGGGTACACCACAGATACAGCAGTAAGCTGCACTCATCTAAAAGTACATAACAATAATTATGAAAAAAAAATAATGTTTTCAAATCTTTGATCAAGCCTTCCACCAACTGGAAAGTCCTAAAATAGTGACAATTCTACTATGCAGGTACCCAAAGACAGTACATTCATACCCTGATCACAAACTCTGGTTTCCCCTAGTTTGATACATGTAAGCTTCCATACTTCCATGTCTCGATACTGCTAATGCACACTGCATTGCATATTGCAAAATGTCTGCTCTGTGATCTAAAGGAACATGGGTGGTTAACAGAGGTTAAGGACCTGGTGACACATCCTGTGGTTTCTCAGCGACCTCCGATAACAGACCCTGGAGTCTCGAATGTTGGTCTCTGTTTTCAGCCTTTCTACAACTGCATACGATCAGAGGCCACTATGCACTTCATTATTCACTTAAAAGGGGAAAATGTCTTAACATATGCTGAAATATAAAAGGTCAAATATGCATGAGGACCCTAATATAAAATGAGTGTGGGAGTACTAGCAAACGGCAAAACAAACGCTGAGGCTACACCCATATAAGCAAGTAGCGCAAGCCCAGGAAGAAATACATACATGAAGTTGTTGGCTATTTTAATGCAACTTTCCCTCACAGAGATTTCTCCACAGAGAGGTTACTTTTCCCTTTGTAATACAGGGGATGAAGAGGCAGGCTGAAAAACATTGTGTTATATTTAAAAGCAAGTGGTTAGGATACATATTTAGGTTAGGTGAAGTGGAGGACAAATTAACATCTGTTGGCTGATCAGAGGGCTACCAATAAGATGGGGAGTGGAGAATAAGGACCAAAGCTTCTCCTTGGGGGTCTAGCATGGTCTTGGTCCAGAGAGAAAAACAAAGTTGGGACCACAATTATCAAAATTATTTCCTTCAGATTTAGGCAAGAAACCAAGCACTTGATTTGCAGAAGCAATTTGTACCCAATACATGCTGAACTGTTGGGAATTGGCTAAAGGAAAGGGGCCACAACTCCATTGAACCTTTGTACGAGCAGAGCCTAGAGAGCTTAGCATGACTAGGCCGCGGGTGCCCAGCAAGGACAGAGTGTCCTTGCCGCATCTGGAAATCCCCGGCAGGGCATAAACAGGATGTTAGAAGAGGAAGCTAGCTGTAGCTGTAACTGTAAGATAACTGCAAGTAGGAGGACTACGAAAATGTAACCCTTAGAGCTATATCTAATCACTGCTTGACTAGAAGCCATAACTAATATTAACAGCATAAAAGGAGAGCTATCTGGACAATAAACGAATGCAGTGCCTTATCACTCATATTGAGTCGTCTGCCTGTTTTCCTCCGTCGCTCGCAGGTGGGTTTCAGG
>Ga0181612_115374_pt1 | contig 11122 bp, 5 predicted proteins | sample HoacroProtozoa21_FD_119630 | JGI IMG/M metagenome (GOLD analysis project Ga0181612, IMG submission 119630) | Hoatzin crop microbial communities from Cojedes, Venezuel. Combined Assembly of Gp0051906, Gp0051904, Gp0051908 | reverse complement strand
GGAAGGAAGGAAGGCAGAAAGGCAGGCAGGAAGGAAGGCAGGAAGGAAGGAAGGAGACCAGTCAATGGAGAAAAGAGCCTTGGGGAGAAATTGTTCTCCCTGAACTTCCCAGTTCTATCTGGAGAGCTGCCTTATGACTGTTGGACTTGATGATCTTGGAGGTCTTTTCCAAACTTAATGATTCTATGATTCTATGATGAAGTCGATAACAAAATGGGAATCCTTCCTGGCAGCGCTACCAAATGCCTGAAAAAGGCAGTTTCCAGCTGCAAGGACCAGAGTACTGTCTGTAGAATACACACCTGCCTCTGCTGCTGCAGAAGTTCTTCCCTCTCAGACTTGACTAATGCAATTCTCCATTCCCAGGGATGAAGGAATGAAGTTGCATAAACCAAGAAAGCCACTATTTGATTGAAGCACAACAGCAGGCCCTGCTTGACAACATGCTATCCTGTACACACCATCATGATTTTCTTCTCTGACCAGGCTGATCACAGAGGGGTATGTAGGGCCTCTCTCATGATGTTTTGGTGTAGACTTGTAAACCAATAATTGAGGGTTTTTTTCTAATTATTATAGTTTTCACAGGCAATAGATTGGTTACAAAGTACCTAAGACTATCTTTAGTCTTTTTCCAAAGTAGAGACTATAATCTCTTGAGGAAGAGGGGCAGGAAGAGACTGGGAAAGTGTCCAGAGGGACACAGGAAAACTTAGTGATGTTGGAGGGGAGATGTTGTAGCAAGAGATGCTGCTTCACCTCAGAACATTCTGCCTAGCTGCAGGATGCTGTTCTGGGGCTTGTGTCCTTCAGCCCTCTGGAATAATTTCTGATCTCTGTCTACCCCCCAGCGCAACATATTTCAGTGAAACACTATTATCAAGGTGAGGGCTAGGAAGTGGAGCTGGCCAGCCAGGAGCTGGTGGACGTGTCTCACTGCTGAGTGGATATGGTCCAGGCATGAGCAGTCTGGAAGAAAAGATATGTGTGTGCAGCTCATCCCCTCAGAGAGTGCGGCTGCAGGCCTCATCACTTTTGGAACAAAACAGTGAAATTCCCGTGTTTAATTTATGGCATGTCTATTCTAGAGGCCACACTGGAGGATAGGATTAGCCTGAGGTAGCTGTAAAGGAGCCAATTCACGAATGAGGCAGCATGACCACAGCAGGATGCAACTCAGAGGTATGAGCTTTACTTCTCAGAGGTGCATAATAGCCTGAACTGCACCCCAGCCTTGCTTTTCTAAAAACTAATTGGGATATTTCTAAAATATTCTTCAGAAAGAGCATCCTTTTCTATTTTTTTTTCCCCTGCCCTGATATTTTACTTAAGCTCACAGACTGAAAAAAAAAAAAGCCAAATAAATGAATCAAACCATGTCCTCTAGACTGGGAAAACAGGAAATAAGAGAGAGAGAGATTTATTGGTTTTAATTTGTAAATCTTGGGAGGTGCCCAAAACCTGTGCTGATGGGACCATATAAGTAGCTAGATAGAGACAGTAAATATCAGGAGAAGCAATGATAAATCTCACTCATGTTTTTATTGGGACAAATCCTGAGTTTGTATATCTGCATTATGTGCCAAAAAATTTCAAAGTTGAGCGTGTAGAAATAAGTACCTATATCCATGTGGGAATCAGTGAGAACTGTGAATTCTCAGTACCTCTGAAAATTGCTTTCACATAGATGCAATTTATAGGACTACCTTCAGACATGGAGCTTTGAAAAATTTGGCCAGGATTCCTACCTATTTATTATTTCCTGGGCCCAGAAGAGTGATGAAAGTAGCTGGCTTTTTATTATTATTTCCATATGCAATATATTTGTAAGAATATTTATGCAAGGAATGCTACAGAAATTCCATGCTTTGTTTCCTTTGTGAAAGATACCTTCCTCATAAGAAACACATTATGCTTGGTCAAATATTTCTCTCTATGGGAGGATTAGATCCACAGAACTGTGGGGTTCTCATTTGTCAGAAGCACTTAATTTATCACCTGGCTTTTATTAAAAAAAAAGAGAGAGATCTATTCTGTTTGGACAGCCACTGTACACTGGATTTAGGAGATTAAGGTTCATTCTAGAAAAGTGTTATTGTGAGATATGATATGAATAGCATGACATCATTTCTGGCAATACAGTATCAGTGAATGAAAGAAAAAAAACCAATATGCAGACAGCTTTCTGATAAAGGGAAAGATTTCTATACTCCTTTCAAAATTTACTGTACGTTAAGATTGTGTATCTCAGTCTAGAAATAAGAACAGACATAACAGCAATAAATTCTTCATAGGGCATTATTTGAAAATATATGGATGTTTCTAAGTGTGGGAGAAAGAGGCATTTATGGTAGATTAATGAGGAGCCAGTGGGTTTGGAGATATTTTCTTACTAAGCTAAGGATTTCCAACTTCTGCTTTAAATCTTTGTCTGGATACAGTACTTAAGACTTTTTTTTTTAAAAATATCACAAATTCTATGTCTTTTTTTACTAAATGTATGACCTTGTTTTAACTTGCAAGACATCATGGGAGGGCATATTTACTCCAAAATTAGTCCATTACAATCACTGTGTTCTCTCTTAAATCAGGACAAACTTTTACTAAATCATTTTGTTTAATATACTTGATAAATTAATTTGCATGGAATAAATACATATGAACTACCTATAACAAAGTATATTTAGTGACACGAGATTTTGTTCTAGTAAACAAAATTTTGGTTTGCTTATTTTTGTCTTTGCTATACAATTTTTGTAAAGTATTTTCCCTACTTTCAAAATAATTTGGGATCACTGCAGAAGCATGTTTCAGGGTATTATCTGGTTTATCAATACTAAATTCCAGCACTACTCACCCCTCCCCCAAGTCTGGTGTTTTTGTTTCATTTATTTTGAGGTGTATGAAATATAGTGTCATAAACAGTACTGTCACTGGGTGGTCTTAACAGCAGAAATGGTGAATTCATGTAAGGAAAATAAAAGCACGTGTATTTTCCTGAGCTTTTGGGCTAGAGATACACAAGTAATACTGTATCTTTAAAAGAGCTGAGACATATCATCTAACTCTGGTGCTAAGACCTGTAATAGGCACAGTAAGAGGTATTCTACGCCCTGAAGTTTTTAGCAGAAGGCTTAGATATGAGACTTAATAGCTGAAAACTCAATGGCAGTCTGGTTATGCAAATTTCTTAGTTTAAATGTCTTAATTACTAGACCATATTGCCTATAGTCCGTATCACAACACAGAGTTTTAGTTGTTGAGCTTCTATTGTCATACCAATTTGTGTCACATTCTAGATTTCACTAGATTTAGCTTTACATATTAAGCATATCCCCTAAATGAGTCTGTCGTTATTGTAATTCATTGTTTGCCATCCTTCAGCTTAACAGCAGCCAAGCAGTATGTGCAGAAAGTGTAAGTATTTTTTACAAGTAAAAAGTTGTAGTTATACCTGTCTCCCTGCCATTCAGTTGAGCTCTTTAATTGTAACTGATTAATTATACCATTTCTGTATTAAGTTATTCTCCTATACCAGAATGACATGAAAGGATTTTATATGTCCTCTGATCTATTTATCATTGTATTCACTCTGTATTTTAACAGTCTTTGACAACTTCCTTATATTCCTAGGATTAGTTTATATATTGCTTTGTCTTATGTTAATATTTTCAACCCTTTCCATTATGTCAATTAACTACTAGGACATCTATCTAGATACAGTGTACTCAAGTATAATAAAGAAAAGAAAAATACTTCAAGATGCTAACAAATTACAACCATGCCCGGATACAAACCAGATGTATGAGTGATAAACAAAAAGATACAGAATTGTCACCACCCTTCAAAATCACAATTTAACATGTTTCCACCTTTGACCTGTGGTAATAAGCTTTACTAGGGAATAACAGAGATGGAAATCTAGCCTTGTGTTTTCTTACTGAGGTTTTTGGAAAGTTTTTCATTGTTTTTTTCCTTTTTTTTTTTCTTTGTTGCTTCTTTAGGAACAGCATGTCTCACACTATTCCTAAAATTGCTAACAAGAGTGGGGAAAAAGAAGTGGCTAACGGAGTTGTTGCCTGTTAGCAGTACTCAATACAAACATGTGCTTCAGGTTATGAAATGGAGAAATGCTCTCACTACCACACAGCCTCCTTCCTTCACTTACTATTTCACAGCTGTGTTTAGTACTGGAGAATGTATGTGCTAATATAAACCAAGAGCACACATAGGCTGAACACATTTGATCCGTGCTATCTAGTAACAGCATAGTTCCTAAACAGACCTCCAACTTTGGAAGACTGATTAATTTCTAAAGACAGTTTTGTCACGTTTGATTTGATAGTGAAAGTACATTTACTTTTCTTTAGCAATCCAAAGAAAATGCATATCATGTAGTGAAAAAGGAATTTTTTTTCTTTCTAAACTCTGTGAAACAGTTCTTATGAAACATGAAGTCAAGCAATATCATCTGGACTTCAGGGGTTTCTATAACTGTAAAATGAAAGCATATTATTTAAATCAAGATAGGTTGGTGTTTTGTTTTTTTTTCCTTTCCCCTGGAAATGCATTTTAGTATAGTGGTTTTCAACCTGTACTCTGTGTGTCCCTGGTGTTCCAAGGAAAAATCATAACAGTTTAGAAAAGGTGATTACAGAGAGCAAAACCAGCTCTCAAAGGGCTTAACTGCACTGTATTTCTACTGTAGTCACTGGTGTCTGAGTCAAAAAAGATGTCAAAATTTTAATTCTAGTGAGAATGATAACCAGAAGTCTTGAGGTCTCATTTGAGCAGACTGAAGATTCAGTATCTTCCCTCTGACCTTTCAGGCTGTGAGACTTGGCTGTGCTTCACATGACCTTGGACCAAATTTCAAGGATAGCAGTTCATACTTCTACAAGGAAATAATGGAATTGACTCATCTAATGTAGCTTTTCTCAAAAATGAGAAAACAATAAAAGGGTTTTTTTGTATCAGAGATTAGCAATAGAATAGTCTGGTTGTACTTTTGGATACATCTGTGGAGTAGCTGCATTAATATAAAGTATGGGAAGAAAAAATAAAAAAAAATCAAAATAAAAAACCCTACTGTGGCTGAGAACTGTGTGGTTAATACACATCATTCATGCAGTCAGTATTATAGAAAAATACAGTACATGATAATTCTATGAAGGTATAAAAGCTGAGCACAATTTTACTTGAAAAAACTTGTCTTGGATCTATGGTTTGATGAGCATGTTCAAAAATTCAAGTTAAATCCCAAATTCTGCTTTAAATATTGGAGAACATGAGTAAAATCAAATCTCAGTCAAACAGTGATTAAATTTTGTGTGCAATGTAAATTAAAAAAAAAAACACCTGATAATTTTCAGGGAAAGCTGCTGAATATTAGCCAAAAGTGAGTGTTATTAATCAATCGCATATAAAGGAGGTAACTCCTTTAGGACACAAATACCTAAAGGTCAGAAGGGATTGCCTTCTCTGAGTACTTGTATCTTATAGGTGCATTTGCATTCAGGACTTAAATCCACAAGAGGCAAAGAAAGGATTTCAGATGCACAACTCACCTTAACATTTCTTATTTAAATACTCCATTGCTCAGCAGGCCGGCCATTGCACCCTGTTTTATTTACTATCAGAGACATCACCATAGCATCTGGTGCCTCTAAGTCTGGGTAGAATGGCAAATTTAAGCTGGAGTTCCTGAATTGAACCTAGATGCTGTCAGCATCAAGAGCCTGCCGAGACAGGCATTGGATATCAAAGACAGGATTAGCTGCAATTTAAAAAAATCAGCAAAAACGCTACAACTTTTAACCCTTTAAACGTGGCTGTATCATTTCACCCAGTGCAGACTGTACGTATCTATTGTTCAGAGGATACTATGTAAAGTGCCAAAATCCCCATAATACCAGGGATAGTTAATATGTAAACAGAAATAATTCTATATTTAAACATTATAGTTCTTCTTGGTTGTTAAACTATCATTAGAACAGGATGGAAGCTGGTTTACAAGCTCCACTGTTGTATTTCTGCACTGTGGGTGGTAGAAGCCAAGCCATTTTAAGACAATAAAATTTCTTTGTCAAATATACTGTAGATGACTGTTTATACATAGCAAGACTTGCCTCTCACCTTCTGAACCTTCAGGATACAGGGTGGATGAAATGGATATATTTTTTTAGTTGTTGTAGCAGCCTGGAAAGTCAGGACTTAAATCTGCTGACATGGCTGTGGTTATTTGCCAGTTCTTTCCCTCTTTTGGAGAATTAGCCCTACTTTCTTCCTGACTGCATAGGACATGCTGAAAGATGTCTCCTTTAATACTACAGAGTGAGAAAATGAAAATCTGGAGCCCTGAATGGGCATACAGGTGCTCTGCTGTCAAAAAATAAAATCAATTACCAAGAAAACAGTTTTTTGCTATATAAAAGAAGTTAGAAACCTACTGAAAGTACCATTAGTGTGATTACAGTGTTTAACATGTTTCTGTGGTCCCCAAATAAATATGATATTTGCACATAATTTACACTTGAATTGAAAGCAAATTTGATTAATATATACTGACAAAATCTAATCCTATTAGTAAGACATGAAGTTTAAAATCCAACATTTCAACTGTCATGTATCTATGCTTACAGAGTAGGACAAGATCCTTTGAAGAAACAGGATCCCAAATCCACAGAAGGATTCAATCATCTTTCAATCATTTGAAACAGTTGTTTTTTTAATAGGCATCAAACAAGCACCCTTCTGGATTTGGATCAAACTACCTGCACGGTCAGTGGTGGCAGCTGGATCTCAAATCCACACAGGTGTGCCACCTTGCTGTGCAATCCTGGCAGAGTTGCCTTTTGAAGACCATTCAGGAAAAGAGAAATAGCAGCAGCAATCCAGCTCAGATGTGCCCACGGTGCAGTGACATAACAGTTGTGCCTTGATTGCTTCCCCCTTGTCATGCACCCAAACAGGATATAGGAAACAAGAGTAGAGAAATTTCTCTTGAGGGAAGGGAATTGCAATGAAGTTTTGCAAGTGCAGGCCAGGATGTTTATTTTAAAATGTGTTATCAACCCTCTACTTTACTCTGTAATAGCCTGGTGTTTAGTGTCCTTATCCAGCACTGAGACAACTAATTGATGCCCTCCTGACCAAATCCTCAGAAAATGTGCTGGCGTTGAAGGGCTGTTCTGAATGGGGATGTTCTGCTGTGCTGGGTGGAGCACTGTGCAGGAAAGACTACGGGATTTGTGATGTCAGAAGAACAGTTAAGAGGTCACTGACGTGGCAAAAAGCAGTCCTGGACACCTGCCTCTGCTCACAGATTTATCTCTGCCCTTTTCCTTTCCCCACTACTCCCTGATAACTGTAATGTAAAGTACTAGCGAGAGCAAATTATAAAATATTTGGGAAGACTATAATATTTCTGGGTCTAGTTGCTGAATCCAATGGAGAAACATCGAAACATGGAAATTCTCTTTCTGGAGTTGTTTATTCATGACAAACAAGGAATAAAGTTTTATTTTAAGGAATGTTTTGGGAAAATGCATAATAGATCATGTATTTTTCTTATAGGCATGATTCTGTTTCCCTGACATGAACAGTGTTATTCAAACAGGGCACTGTATGAAATAGCATATATAGTACATTTCAATTCATTTCACTGCTTCTCTGTTTTTGATAGCTTTAAATATATGACTGACATAACTCTAATTTAGACTCTAGCTAGCAGATTCTGTACTTTGGAGGTTTCTGTAATATGTTCAAGTCTACTTGTAAAAGGCAAACAGCCATTCCACAGCTATATCTGAGGTAACATAAATACCCGCATTAAAAAAAAAAAAAAGAGAGAGCGCTAGGGTTTGAAGAAAGAACTTCAGCTCCTTTCCTAATACGTATCCTGGAAGATGTACATAATCGCTGAATCAAGACACACTATTCTTCATACAAATAATCCATATCTATTTTTAGTGAGGTCTTTTGTTCATATCTGAATTTTTCTGAAAAATCAACAGATTTCTCATATGAATTTTGAAGTCAGGCCAGAGCAAGTCTGCTTACTGAAGTGAAATATGAATTCAAGTATCTGTGAACTGATGTATACAATTAAATGAAGCTTTGTATCTGTTTTCAGCTTTGTCATGATGCATTTTCCGTTGCATCAAATTTATGACCTGCTCATTTGTCAACAATTCATTATTGCATCTTATATTTATTGAATTCATAATCTCATAAAGTTCAGCATGTGTAAGATCAGACTGCCCACATTTCAAGACTGCATTGTCAAAATTTTTAAACACATTTGAAAGAAAACTGAATTATATTCAGTTATTGAACGACCTTCTTTGTCATTCCTGTCTTAGCTTCCTAATATAATTTCTAAACTACATCTAGTCAGTCTTCATCTAACGCAGAACAGCAACTTTTAGTTGCTGAAAACATTACGAGACAGTTTTCAGTTACTGGGTATGGAGATGTGTATTTAGATATGGCAAAGCCCGTAACATTTCCTCTCACTTGAAACTGATTTTGGTTTGTGGATTTCGATTTGTTTGGTTGTGGGTTGGTTTTTTGGGAGGGAGAGGAGTCTTATGAATGTTTTTACAAAATGAAGAGTAAGAAGGAAAACATGGTGATCAAATCTTGACCTATTAACCTATATGATCAATCTCAGCATAATTTGTTGACTGTGCAGTGTACAAACTGGTCAATTATCTGGAAGTAAACACTTATTTGTACTGTTCCATTAATTTGTACTAAATTCAGCAGATCCCAAAGATAACATCAACATTATTGGATCCAAATTAGACAAGGCTATAAAGGTCATGACTTTATAGGTCATGTAAAGACATTTTCATCACTTTACATGACTTTAAAGGTCATGTAAAGACATTTGATCATAGGTTATTTGGTTTTGTTTCTTTGAATCCAAGGTGGTCACTCAAGGTTTAATCTAGATATAAAGGCTGAGGTACCAGGCTTCTTCTTTTCTTTAAAGCAAAGAAGCTAAGCCAAAAGTACTTACAGCTCTTTCAGGGTTAGCAATGAAAAGACACTTTTTGCAAATTCAAGTGAACTGAGGTGAACTGGTAGCTGAACAGGCTTCTTGGCTGAAATTTCTGAAGTTCACTGAGGCTTGATTTTAACTGCCCCAAATCAGTTTTCAATGTAGGCAGTGATCATCACACATCTGGCTGGAGTGCCTTTGCCAGTCTGGCAGCATGCATCTGGTGTCCATGCCCAGGCGCTATCAGTGAGGAGTTGCAGGGGTGGCCCCTCCCAGGAGAGGCCAGGGTTGCCCCATGCCAGGCACAATCGGCTCCAGATGGCTCCAATGGACCCACCAGGGCACAGTGGATCCCCTCAGCCAAGTGGGTGGCATCTCTGTGAAAACATGTTCAAGAAAGGGCAAAAATGCCAGACAATCAGAAGAGGAGGATGCAAAAAGAGTGAGAAACAGCAGAGGAACACCAAGGTCAGAGGAGGTGGTGGAGTAGGTGCGCCATGTCACCAGAGCATGTGTCCACTGTGGCCCATGGAACACCCCACACCACAGCAGCTGGATGCTTCCTGAAGGACTGCAGCCCATGGAGAAGCAGAGGAAAAGAGTGAGCAGAAGCACCAGCACAGAGAAACCACTATGTACAGACCATAACCCCCTGTTCCCCATCAAACTGTGCTTTTCAGAGGGGGGTAGAGGACACTAAAATGAAGGAGTGAACTTGAGCCCGGGGAAGGGGAAAGGAAAAGTGTGAGTTTAATGTTTATCTTTTTATTACCCAAGTCTATTTTAATTTGCACTACAGCTAATTTTCCTCAAATTAAGTCTATTTTGCCCATGATGGCATCTGGTAAGCAATGTCCCTGACTTTATCAAGACCCATGGGCTTTTCTTCCCCGTTCTTCATATTTTGTCCCCTCTCCTGCTGAGAGGGAAAGTGAGTGGGCAGCTGGGTGGAAGCATGGCTGTTAGCCATAGCTAACCCACCACAAACAGAAACAGAGATAACTCATTTATATGCATAGTCAGCATCTAAGAGATGAAAATGGTAGTCTGAAATAACAGAAAGATGCTATGGATTTGGAGGGACTATGACAAGATTAATATCAATAAGACTGGAAGATCTCAGATTAAAAAAGGCTTTTCTCCTGCAAGCACACATTTACTGAAGATTTCAGTGCTTATCACCAGAACACAAATTTGTCAAAGTTTGAAGCACACTACTAAACAGAGCTCCAGAGACTTCAATCCTGTTCCCAGCTGTGCCAGGCAGCTGCTTTAGCAGCCTGGGCAAATCACTTGATTCTTCTTTCAGTTTGCTGACAGTAGTCAGTCTGCTTTAGATCAATGCTTAAAATGCTTACAAACCAAGTAAAGGTTTCACACATGGAAGGGTAACAATAAGTTAAATACAGGTTGTTATGCCCCTGCTTCCCCTGCAAGATTTTGTCTGTTTAGTCTATTTTGCTTATATGCCCCTGAGAAAGAGTTATCTGTATACAGCGGTTAGAACAATGATATTTAATCCAACTGTATTACCATACATAGTTTTAACTACAGAAATGGTCTCAGAGAGGCTGTTTGCAGATCCTTTTGTAGAATGCTAAGCATGAGCACAAATGTTTATGGGACCTGAGCCTCCAAATGCCTGAAAAGGCAATGTAAAATAAGCAAAATTTGAAATGACTGTACTGAGGTTAGCTGGGAGTTGGTTCTATGTGAAAGCAAGGATGAAAATGGTTTTTGTAATGAATCAGAAAACCAGGCCTGTCTTGAATTGCTAGTGATACAAGTGTTTATTAAGTCACAGGTTCCTGGTTCTACAGAATCATTGAATGTGTTTACTTTTCATGGTATTCAAGCACATGACAAGGGACTGTTGAGCACCACTTTCAACGTGGAGTTTAAGGTAAGTCCCATTAACATCCAAACACAAGACATTTCATTTAGCATACCTTTACAGGCTAAGACATCTTTTTGAAAATGGAGTTTGCAGAGAGTTATCACCACTTTTTGGTTTCCTTCCATATAGACCTGCAGATTAGTCATAGAAGCTTAGCTCGATATTATTTTCCATTTGCTTATGTTTAACTCAGCTGTTTTACTCAAGAAGTTTTGCTG
>Ga0181612_180500_pt1 | contig 11123 bp, 7 predicted proteins | sample HoacroProtozoa21_FD_119630 | JGI IMG/M metagenome (GOLD analysis project Ga0181612, IMG submission 119630) | Hoatzin crop microbial communities from Cojedes, Venezuel. Combined Assembly of Gp0051906, Gp0051904, Gp0051908 | reverse complement strand
GCATAGGAAGTTCCATCTGAACATGAGGAAGAACTTCTTCCCTCTGCGGGTGACGGAGCACTGGAACAGGCTGCCCAGGGAGGTTGTGGAGTCTCCTTCTCTGGAGATATTCAAGACCCACCTAGACAAGGTCCTGTGCAGCCTGCTGTAGGTGACCCTGCTTCAGCAGGAGGGTTGGACTAGATGACCCACAGAGGTCCCTTCCAACCCCGAACATTCTGTGATTCTGTGATTTAACTGTGGCCACACTGACCACACGCCTTAGAATAAAGGATCACATTTTGCATGAAGTATTACTCTCTCTCACTGGTCAAATTTAGGGCTGTTTCTACTCAAAGCAGTTACTTGCCACTTTTCTGCCTCTGATTTAATTATTAGAGTCCCTTAAAGAGACTATTTATTGATCACATTTCCTACAATATTTAATGCTCAGAATTACAATTAGGAAATGTATATAACTGATTGTGCTGTCAGATGAATCCCGTGTTACTCAACTGCTAGCTTGAGAAAAGCCACCCGTAATTGATGGGCTGTTCCCATGGGACACAGCGTGACACTGGCTATTAGATCAATGCCCAGTCGTGTATTGCACATTCCTTGAAACTTCAGTGTTTTTACTAAATGATCCTCCTCAGGCTTTCCATTAATTCAGGTCTTTTCAGGACATTTTCCTTCTGGTTAAATGATACCAAATCCTCTCTTTTTGATCAAGTGTGTTGTTTTGGTTTCAGGTGTTTTTTTGTTGTTGTTGGTTTAATAGCTAGCATTTCCTTTCTTCTTTTACACATTTTCAACCATTTTTTTTATAGTTCCCTGTTATTGAAGGCTATGCAAATTCTGTATAGGCCTTAGTATTCCTTCTTCCTTTCTTGCCTTCTACATGAACATTTATACAAACAGATAATTTGCATTTCTACAAAATCTGCAGAAATACTGAAAAATTAAAGCTGCAAGGGACCTCACCAAGACCACCTACTCCAACACCAATACCTGGAAGCAGTCATCACACTACAAACACATGAAGCTCCCACATTCACCTACATATCAGACGATCAAAATCAGATGCAGATTCTTCTGGTTGCCGCAGTACTGAGAATACCGTATGAGAATTTTGCTTAGTCTGTCAATATTCTGTATCTCTACAGCGCCTTTTGGCAGAGGACAAAATCAGCAGTCCATCCCCTAGCCTGCGTATTCATGGTCTAACACCGCTAACTCTGTCACGCCATTAATCGGTCCAACGCCAACTGCTGGCATTTTGTCTGCAAGGTCAATTTTTATAGAGTTGAACAGTCTTTCGTTTCAGATAACCAGGCTCAAGCATTTTAACAACCAAAGATAATCAATGTATTTTCAAAAGGAATATATGTTCCCAAGATAGAAAAATGTTAGCAGATCAGAGACTTACACATATCACTGTAGAGCGCTCATACTTGTCAGGTACTACTGTGAAATAAATCTTCCATCTTTGATTTTTTTTGTGTGCAGTTGTCTCATCTGTTAAGTTTTTACAGTAAATCCCATCTTGAAAACAGAATTCTGACAATATGTAGAATTTATAAACTGTGTGCAGTCCCACTTGCATAAAACCGAAGGATCCAAATATCAGTGTGAGCAAAGAATTCACACTCATTCCTACGTGACCATAATAAGCAAGGCGTCCATACGGGTGGTCAAACCCACATTTAGACCACTAAAAGGAGTTCACCAGACTAAGTGCTCAGTACCTGAACATTCCTATTAAGCTGCATATGTGAGCTGATCTCTAGAATATCAAGAAGTTAATCAGGACATTTAAGGGTTTAATGGTGATTCAACAGTTTGCGCAAAGGAAAGACACACACCACCCCACGCCAAGGAAATTATTTGGAAGCAAATCGGTAAGCCACATGTTTCCACAAGAGGATAAAAGCAGCTTAAGATAAAATAGAAATCCACAAGTCTGTTTTCAGTTGAAAATACAGTAGCACTGTAGCAATTCCGACTTCCCATTTAATGCCCACTTCACTGAAGTGCTGTGTTGCAAGAGAATTTCAGCTTTTGGAATACAAGTTTCCATTTTTCTGCCAAGTTAGCATTACCACTAGTAACACTCTTCTTCGGTTACACACAAAAAAGTAAATATTTCACCCCTTTATACAATATACAATTACCTAAACTTTGCTGAGCAGATTCCAAGTGAAAGAATTCCCTTTCTGTCTTAGCCCTTTAAAAAACATCCTAAAGTTATTTTAACAGCAGTTCAGAGATCACTAGCAAAACACTAATCTTTGCTTCTTGAAATGATTTTCGAAACCACTTTCAACACAAATACATGTGTACGACAAAAGCACATAAACTGCACAGTGTTACACCTAGCTCCAACCCTGCTGCAGTTTAACGTGTTCAAATATCACGACACACACATCAATCCTGGATTGTTCAGTCTGTTTCTGTAAGCAGCCAAACCAAATGCACCGTTGCAGCAATTGCTGCTATTTGTTCACACTAGTTTTCCTAAAGCTGCTAAAATATACACTTCCCTCCGCCTATGCTCCAACAGGCTAGTACAGAAAAACTGCAGCCACAAATAAATGAGCCATCACTGGACAGAAGCATTTTCAATTATACAGAAAACAAGGAAACTGGCAACTGCATTATATAACGTACCCAGTTCATTTATTTAGATAAATGTAACTGAAATGTGATACAACTTTTTAATTATAGAAGTGTAATAAAAATAAATTCATTGTTGCTGCAATCCTGCAGTTGGAATTCCAAACTTATTCCCATTGTGATTTTCCAGCTACTGTTGAGGTGCAGCGGCACATGATTTAGCTGCTTCTTCCCTAAAAATAAAAAACTGCACAAGTATTTTGCCAGTTGCAGAATAAAAAAAATATTGACAGATCATATTTATTGTTCCTCACATAATGACTTTAATCTGATTTTTCTCATCTACCAGTCTCATGTAACCCAAACCCATCTTTCTTGCCCTCCCCACATCACACAAAACACATCAGAATCCAATTTTGTTGTCAGTCTCCACATCCCAGTGCAAAAGCATCCAAACAGTAACTCTCTCAATTCTAGGCAAACTTTTCATATCCTTGTGTGTGTATATACCTACATCAAGAGTTCACAATTTTGGGATATTTAGAGGGAGTTATCAACAGTTAAGCCTAACATTTAAATTTAACATTTCCCAAAGTTAGATGCGCAGAGTTTTCACTGCAGGGTGTAGGTCTGCTGCGTGTCCTTCACCGCAAGGGTTATAAAGAGGGACCGTGGATCCTTCCTGTTTTTGCGGACTGTGATCTTTCCTCTCAAAGCCTCTCCTGCAAAAGTAAAAAAGGAAATTACTACTCTTACATTACTGAATCATGCACAGCAACAGCAAAAATGCATTACATACCCTTATACTGCATGAGAAGCTGTTCCCAATTAAATGAGGTTTCCTCCATGTTTTCAAAGCTCTAAGCAATGGTTATGACAACAAACCTAAGACAAGCTAACTGCAGTTAAACCTGGTGAGGTGCTGAGTTACGTCTGATGCTTTACTTCTCAGATGACCCACCCAAAAAGCTGATACACCAACTATTTCACTTGTAACTGGGGAAAAACACTGCATTCCCTGGATACACTAACCTCTCTTTGTATCTGGTTGAGCTGGATCTGCACATTACTACCCAGCATTTCCAGGCACGTACGCATTGCAGCTGGACAGGTACCAAGTGCCACCACACTATTTTCCCCCACTCTCCGAGCTTCAAATATCAACTTGTTTTCTCGTGAAACAATATGTAACATCTTTAAATTCTTGAACACAGATTTCCATCCATGAAGTAAGCAAATTATTAGCAGTAATAAAACAGTATAAAAAAGCAAAATTGCTAGTCCATAAAATACAATATTGCATTATTCCTTTGCTGAACTCTCCAACTTAAACACCTCACTACTATCAACTTTGAGCAAAATCAAGTAACCATAAAAATCTTCCACTTCCTCCTGCTTATGCCATGTGGTTCGTATTTGCACAGCATTTGGTTCTAATTAGGTAAGGTTTTTATCTGGCAGGAAACATTAACACAGAAATCTTCACAGCATTTCAAGTATACACATTATTAACAGCAAGTTTCATTTTAACAAACTCTCAGGTTTTCTTGACGGTACCACTTCACATACACATGCTTCAGCTAAAACCAGAGAGAACACTCTGACTCTGACACAGAAGGAAAAAGCTGAGACACATCTAGAGAGGCGCATCTCCCACTTTTGGTGTTACTGGATTTTAGTAAAAGCTTTTGTCCTAGAGAAATTCCAGGCCTTGACGTTTCTGTGTAATATCCTGTCCTAGCCTGGTTCCATCCCAATGGCAGCTACAGCTCCACAGCACATTGAGTACTCCCACACTTATTCCTTAACATAATTCAAAGGTCTGTTCTAGCTTTTAAAAGCACTTTCAGATTCTGAAATAAGCGAGGAGAAAAACTAAACCTGCTGTGCCTACTTCAGAACTTGTGTATACTCTAAGGCACTTTTCACACACAAGATAGATCATGAAATCAGACTTACAGATCCAGAAATAATCTCCTAACAGCCCACTTCATCGTCAAGCAAACGTACTCCGTGGATCAGATGTGAAAAGCCTTTATAGCTATGCAACCTTTTGAAACTTTATGCAGGACTAAACAAAGGGACAATGAACCTATTTCTCTATAGGCACAGCTGTTCTTAACTTTTTTCCCTGCATCTATGATCCTAATAAGAAGATGATATTAGAAAACTACAGGTACAGACGTTAGGCACTCCAGGAACTGATTCATGCTATACAAAGTTAAGACAAGCCTTACAAGTTTGTATCCGTCATGTTAAAGTCACACAAACTGAAATCCATAGTCAATTCCAACTAGTCACAGGATTTACTATTTGCTTATTTGAAAGCTTTACTTAAAAAGCAATTTTGAGAGACCAAGCTTTCAACAAGGTTCTTGATTTCCAGATACTTAAGGAGCTACTTTAACAATATTCATATTTTTGAGTATTAAGCACAAATTTACTGAGAAGGCGGTACAGAAGAACATTAAAGAGAATTTAGTTTTCTTATTAGCTTTCCTCTGCTTCCCCCAAACTTCATCCCATGTGCCCCAAAAAAGCCAGCAAATTCCATGGTCCCTGCGCAGTGCTGTGAGATTCTTCCAGCCTTGCATGCCTGATGGGGAAAGCAAGGGGGGCAACAAAAAAAAAAGGTTCAGATCTCTGCAGAGTAAAGGTATGGAAAGAGTTTCATAGATTTCCCTAAGCCGTACACAACTGACATTTGGGCTACATCGTCCCCACTAAATACCGAAGAGAGGTTAATAAACTTCAGAAACATCGGAGTGGCTGTAAATCTAGTACTAGAAGAATTTAGCTTCAAGTCTTTTGTTCCATGGAAAGAGAAGAACAATCAAGAGGTAAAGAAATGGAAACAAACTGCAGCCTCATCTGCAAACACAAATTTCTTTGTTGATATAGACATACATGACCGAAAATGTTAATGCTATGTATGTAGGAAAAGATTACTTTTCAACATCTCGGTGTTTGAAATATTTATGTACATGACAGTTTCAAGTATGTATGTGTGGAAAACGGCTCCCCGATTTTGGCATCTAGACTAAAAGCCTGAAGTCAGAAGGTATCAACATCCCTGCAAGTAGAAATGACTAGATTTATGTGGTTTTTGAACTACCTAAACATTTCTAGTACTTTGTGCATCACAGATTGTTTCAAGCTCAGATTAGCAGACAAATGATTTCAGATACAAAAATAACTAAACCACAGTTTTGAAAAGAGCTCAAGATACAACCCAGAAGTTGAAACCAAATACATTCAGGTTAGTATTTTATATCTTATTTAATTACAAATATGTGAAATTCAATGGCCTGGACTGAAGAGAGGTAGAACGGATTTTTAATTTTCAAACCTGACAACGTGAGAAGTTTTTAAATAATGTCACATTTATGTTAGAAAAAATAAAAGTTTAAGCCAACTGCATTAACATTTTCAAGTAAGGTATCTGAAATTATGTGCCCCAGCAAGAGACTAATTTTGAAGTTGGAGGACCTTCACCTTCTAAATCACAATGGGGGGACTAAAAGAATCGGGAAACTTTCTTCGGTGGCCTTTAGTCAGACACTCAGAACGTAAGTTACAGCTCAGATTTTTATGCAACTTACACATCATTGCAAAAGCTCTGGAATGACAAATTCTGTTCCGATAGCCTGGCTCTGGCTTGACGACCAACATGTACATTGTGTTCTTTTTATCTTTAGGAAACTACACACTTGGTGAATAGTCTAATATATGAAGAAAAAAAATCCACAAATACAGATGTTGCTCATATTGCAAGCAAATATTACCTATACAGGGTTTCTAGCCTTGTTTTTAATGACCTTACTGAGCAGCTATCTCTTAATGTCACTATGCTTTCATGAAGATTGCTGCTTGCGGTTACTAGGAAAAAAAAACTAATCTCAATTTATTTTCAGTCCTTAGTAAGACCTGCAATTTAAGTTGTATTTGTAAAAATTTAGGAAGCAATTGCTGAGCCACTTCATACCATCATTTTAAAACCACAAGAACTAGATCTAAACAGGTGACTCTACTGAACACATTCTAGGAGGGCATGATCTCCATCTACAGCAGTAAATTCTCTTCTTAGCCTTCCATTCAGCGTCCCTGGCCCCACTCATCTTCATCCCTCACACCAGCCACATCCACTGTTACTACTTTTCCATCTCACTGGATCCAAAATATCTCGCAGCTATTCACTACTTACTATGATTTTTAAAAGCTATTGTTTATGTTCTGTCAAAAAGCCAACATTTCCAATATTCTTGTTGCAAAATGAAAACAAATAGCAATTTGAAAACGAAACAGGTTTCAAATTCAGTAAGAATTTTAGAATTCTCCATTTGGCACTATTCTCAGTTGCACTCACAAACAGTAAGCCAACACAAGATCCACATTATAAATAATAAATACAGGACGTTTTGTCAAAGGCTGCAGTATAAACATCAAAGAAAGCTTTTCAACAAGAATGACTGTAGTACCAATACTGTACAGAAGATAGAAAAAATACACATATTCCTTGAGAAATTTCTTTCATAATTTAACAGTTAGAGATTCCACTTCAATTCCTGTGCAGCTTTATTATTAGGACACAAATAACTGACAGAATACTACACAATTTTCAAAGAACTGTGAAAATGGTTTCACAGATTATTTAAACAGAAACAGATTTGCCAGGTAGAAGGCCAAGGTAAAGAAAAAAGTCCATTACAGCTTCTCTCCAGCTAGGAAGTTGAACCTATTTCGAACATACAGATTTTCAGAACTGCTACAAGATGAGTTATTTGATGTATTTTAACTTGCTATAACAACAATTTTTAGAACATTCAGTAAGCCTAAAGAGCCTCTGAGAACTAAAATTCCATGATTTAAATTAGTCCAGTCTTACCACTTAAAATATGAATACAAGGCAATAAAATATATGAAATAAGTCTAAACATAATTTCATAAATTGTAGCTGACTTCATAGAACAGAACCCTCAGATTCTGTTTGTAAAGGCAGTTAATGAAACAAAGCATTCCCTTTTTCTCAGCTATTCTTATGCAGTAACCACATGAAATCTGCCTCTCTAACCAGCCTTTCCTGAGGGCTGAAGCAAACAACAGCAGTGCAACCAAGTAACAGAAAGGCAGTTCTGAACAATTAATCAATGTCATGTAGATAGAAAGTGACTGATGTTTTTTCACCATTCTGCTGTCCTGTGAGCTGCCCGGAGGAAGCTGTCTCTGGGACTCAGCTGCTTCACCTTGCTCTTATCACGCTCAGCTGAATGCAAGTAAACCGCACAGTGCCACTGCAGTTTGATTAGGACAAAACTGAATCCATTACAACCCCCTTCCTGCGTTTTTATTATCCCTTGGGGAGTCCTGAAATTTGTCCCCAAAAAGAAAAAAACAAAAGAATTCAGCAGAAGTGCCGCACAAGCTCGCTAGCACAGGAAAAAATGCATCCCTAGGTCCATACTGACCCACTGCCAAATACTACACCTCTGATCACATGCTCTACAGTACACCCTATAAAGTGTGCTCTGAACGCTCAAAATAGTTTATTTTGATTCTAAACTCCACCGTCAGCGAAGCTGTAGGCAATTTTATCTTTCCCCTGTGTTTGTACAGTACGATTATATACCGGGCAAGCCTGCAGGTTGTGAGTGAAGACATTTCTCAGTGCAAGAGCCCTATCACCAAGAGTATTTAGGCCCAACAAATCGTATTTTTCAGTCTATAACTTGATTCATCTGAAAGGATTTGACTGAACCCAAAGACTGCATGCAGTGTCCTGCATACACATCCGTAACATCTACTTAAAGCTCAAAATGATCCACAGCGATGAACTTGTAATGTGAAGAATCACCCTGCCTTTCAATACAACCTGGTGTCCCCTCCCTCTCGGATTATGATAAAGATTGAAAGAGTCACTGAAGGTAGCCAGCAGTCATGATCTTTCAGATTTCCTTCTTTTCTACCTGTGGAAGAGCTTTATGAAGCCAACAGTTAGACAAGTAAAAACATGATATGCTTTCATGCTGCTCTTTATTCTGACCCCTTACAGAAGACCTCACTGGAATTGTTTCAGACAACGGCTCAGAAACTGCAGTGGATTTGGGCTAAAGACACATTAGCTACTGAACGGCTGACAAGAAATATCTTTACAAATCCCCTCCACTGCAAACCCACAAGCTTCCAAGTGGTAGTCATACATGCCTTCACTGTCACACAATAGTAAGCTTTGACACCACTCTTCATGATAAGGGTGTCCTCCCTTGAGGCTGACAACTTAAACATTATCTAGTTTTCCATTCCAGTTTAGACTAACTGGACTCACTATATCATGCAACTCTGAGGTCTAGCACGTAACTGAAAATACCCCAAGTCTCAAAAATGTTACTCCGGAAGAGCTGGCTAGAAAGTAGTTTTCATATACCATCTATCTTCCGAAAATGAAGAACAACAGAGTGGCTTGAGAGCAGCCCTGAGGAGAAGGACTTCGGGGTACTGGTGGATGAGAAGCTCAACATGAGCCGGCAATGTGCGCTTGCAGCCCAGAAAGCCAACCATATCCTGGGCTGCATCAAGAGAAGTGTGGCCAGCAGGTCGAGAGAGGCAATTCTGCTCCTTTACTCCGCTCTCGTGAAACCCTACCTGGAATACTGCGTCCAGCTCTGGGGCCCCCAACATAAGGACATGAATGTGTTGGAGCGGGTCTAGAGGAGGGCCACAAAGATGATCAGAGGGCTGGAGTACCTCTCCTACTAGGACAGGCTAAGAGAGTTGGGGCTGTTCAAGCCTGAAGAAGAGAATGCTCTGGGGTGACCTTGCAGCAGCCTTCCAGTACCTGAAGGGGCCTACAGGTAGGATGGAGAGGGACTGTTCAGAACGGTGTGTAGTGACAGGACAAGGGGGAACAGCTCTAAACTAAAAGAGGGCAGATTTAGATTAGATGTTAAGAAGAAATGCTTCACCATGAGAGTGGTGAAACACTGGAACAGGTTGCCCAGGGAGGTGGTAGATGCCCCATCCCTGGAAACCTTCAAGGCCGGGTTGGACAGGGCTCTGAGCAACCTGGTCTAGTTGAAGATGTCCCTGCTCACTGCAGGGATTTGGACTAGATAACCTTTAAAAGTCCAAATGATTCTATGAAGAGAAGGTGATTTTGTGCTGTGCTGTTGTTTTGCTCACTCAGGCAAAGACTTTTTTACTTTGTACTCAATAAAAAGACTTTTGTCTTAGCTGCACATGATTAGAATATACGGGACTATGTCACAAACAAAATAGTAAAGAAAATAACACTATTTGTAAGTATTTAAAAAATATGAGCTGAAACTATCCAAATATTTCATGGTTAGATTATCAAGTTGTGTATTACTAACACATGTTCTTTTGCAAATAAACGATCAATGAGGATTATTGAATCCCACTCAGCATATTTCACTTCTGCTTCCTGGGCTCCAAACGGTATCGAATTAAATGTGTTTCCATTTTGGCTGCAATCAAAACAACAGATATAAACTGATTTAACATAGCTATTCTGTTTGTTCTCAATCCTGATTTATATAAATACATGGAAAAGTATGAATTTGCATATTCTGGTAAAACGTGACTGGAAGAGTAGAATTATGTCTTTCTTCTTTAACAGAAGGTTCCATCAGTCAGAGCACATTAATTAGTGTAGGCTATGAAATTCTGTACACCTTCACTAGTGGCACAGCCAAGGAAGAGTCTTGTAATACATGGCAAAAAAAAGGTGAAAGCACTAGTAAATGAGTGCTTCTACACTGGGATTTATTTTTACAAGTTATAAATAGTGGAATGAATATAACACTTGTAATGTTTTATTCTTGTTCAGAAAAACATTGCTATTCCCGGTTACTGAGTTTCCCTTTTACGTGTAAAGCCTTTCTGTTACTAGCAAGAATAGAAGTTCTGTTTTGTGGGATTTTTTTGTTGTTGTTCACTTACCTATAGCTAAAGTCATGTTTCAGAAATTAGGCCTACGTATACCTATGCAGCATGGTTTAGTTATGTGAGTCACCTTTTATCTTCATTGTTCCCTGCGTCTTGAGGGAGGTGGAGAGCATTGTAGGGAAGGATCCACCATAGCGCATGTGTGAAGGGAGAAAGGGATCTTCGGAATCTTGAGAACAAATGTAAGTTTTGAGATAAGAAATTTCTTCTAAAGGTGAAATTCTTGCTTTTACTCAGCAAATTTATAACTGAATAAAGATGGAGGATAAAACTGTTACAGCAAACTGCTGAAAAGATGACCCACAAAGTTATCAACTGATACTTATTCTAGAAGGGGACAGATCAAAGCCCCCTACCCACCCTAAGAAGACTTACAGTGTAATCTGCAAAGGACATTAGGCTGGTTATGAATGAAGTCTTTGTAAGAGAAATGCTGCCTGCTAGGTTGGAAGGTTACAACAAGGTAGGACACTTTAAAACTGCAGTTCTTTACCTGCTTGCGGACATGTTTTTAGACGGTATTTTTAATATAGGGTGGCCTTTTTTTTTTTCTTTAGACAAGTGCT
>Ga0181612_180114_pt1 | contig 11123 bp, 12 predicted proteins | sample HoacroProtozoa21_FD_119630 | JGI IMG/M metagenome (GOLD analysis project Ga0181612, IMG submission 119630) | Hoatzin crop microbial communities from Cojedes, Venezuel. Combined Assembly of Gp0051906, Gp0051904, Gp0051908 | reverse complement strand
TTACCACTGAAAATGGGCCATGGCTTCACAGGGGTCACTGCTCATTAAATGACTGCTGTAAGAGGAATTAGAGCCAGGTCAGGGTGGAGAGAAGGGAAAAGGTGTTGCCAAGTAAAACAGAAGTGGAAGGAGTAAATCCAACGTGGGGCTCAGCTCAGCTGATACCTACCACTGAAACACCTCATGCAAAGCGGGTTTCTCCTCCTGGCCCTGAACTCACTGTGCTGGGCTGGAATCGCCCTGGTTAATCAGACAGGTCCCTAGCTCTTGCTTTCTAACTGGGCTGTGACAGGGTAAAAAGAGTAAGCAAAGCAGGTCAACAGTGCCTTGACGAGCCCATCTGGTCTGTTCAGGGTCACATAGTCAGCATACCAATGGCTGCCTGGACGCTGCAGATTATGTGTAAATTTTCAGTGATACCTGATGACAGTACCAACTTTTTCTATACATCATATCATTTCGTACATTCCTCCTGGGCAGCAGACTACGCTAGCTGAGGGAGAGGATTTCTGTCCCTGTTGGTGGCTAAGATGATGTTTGAACAGATAAGTGTAGTATCTTCAAAACCACCTTGGCTGTGAAAGGCCTTGGACCAGGGTGTTACTTTGTGGGTAACAGCTTCTAACCATTTGTCTTCAAGGTAAAGGAGCGACACTATCACTGCTTCTCCTTCCTCTTCAAAAAGACAAGAGTGAATCACCATCACATGAGCTCATTGAGAGCACAATTGTACGGGGCTTATCCTAAAGAGATGACTTTGGGCTCTAGCTTCCAAATAGCTGGAAGACCTTTGTTAAGAGTCCTCATCTCTGGAAGATAGTCAAGGTGGAAAAAGCATCCACATGCTTAGCAGATTCAACAGACTACATGGAGAGAGGTCAGCTGGAGTTCTGAAATGGCTGAGTTGATCTAATGGCTCACAATAATCAGAGGAGTGGCCTGCTTACGGTTATATGCTCACATTGCATCTTACGTTCATGAGAGACATTGCATCTCACCAGCACAGGAGAAAACTGTTCGCTTGTTCTTCTTAGGGCCATTTTCTTCTAGCATAAGGGAGGGAACAAAGAGAGAGGAGGAGGAAGAAAACTATACCTCTGGCTGAGATTAGCCTTTTTCATGAAACCTCACCCTCAGAGTGCACATTCTTAACTTGCTTTCTCTATCCAAATCTTCCTGTACACCGGATAGAAAGTCAGACCTCTGAGATCTGGATGCAACCCTAGGCACCAGGGAACTCCACTTGTAGGTGCCTAAGTCTTACATTAAGTGAATTCAGCAAGAGTCAATAGGCTACTGTTCAAAAATCTCAAGGCCCAGTAACAACAGCTCAAACTGCAGTCAACTGATCTGAGCTCTGTTGCACTTTTCTAATAACCCTCTGGCTGAGTTAAATATTTTCTTCTTCATTGCTCAAAGACAGTGAGTAATATGGGGAAAGTGGTATATCTTGGCACATGCAAAGCACTTTGGGAATCCCCCAAGAAATGGGTATTTTGTTGTAGAAGTGAAAACTATTTGGATCATCATTTTTAAAAATAGGCCCTTGTGTAAATCTGAAATAAAGGAATTGATGCCTGACCTCATGAAAACAGACATTACAATGGCTAATTTAACACAGTAGTAACTCAGTTATTTATCATTTTTATTCTTGTTATTAATAATGTTTGCACCATTATTAATCCAGGATCTTATTTACTTTTGTGTCATTAGGATTAAATCAGACTGGAATTCCTTTTTTTCAAATATATATTAAATGGTAGTTGTTGCTCTCATGAAGGTAATTCCTAATGGACAAGCCATAAGAGGTGAGTGTCTGTGCCCTCACAAGTACACCAACTAATGGAAAAGATTGGAGAGCTGAATGAGACAAGCAGTAAGCAAAAGTGGAAAAGGGGATTTTGAAAACAACATATTATTTCAGCATTAGTCATCAATATGCAGAATTTAGAGTTAATCAATAGTGGTAATTACAACTCCTTACTGACATAACCATTATCAGATGGCAATATTATATAACTATTCATGTTATTGGGATGGATTACCACTATTATTCATAGCTATATTAATTTTTATAGTGACATAATGGTCCAAATTCTTTTAATCCATTTGTGGCATATTAAAATTCTGGCTTTGGTAGAAAGAGATCTGCTCCATCAGTCTAAGCACAGTTCAGCTGATGATGAATTTTCTGATTACTTAACCCTAAAGAAATATTCCTCCTCAACTGCCATTTTCTCTCCTCTAGTCTCAATCCACATTTCAGAATAGCAGGAAAAGCGCTGGGAGGTGTCAAGCATTTATAATTTGACTTCAGTGAAAGTTACAGATGCTTGATACTTTTCAGGTTATGAACCAGCGTCTGCTTCTCTAGCTACTGAAACTCCGATGCTGTCCACTGTAATTTGAGTTCACTTTCAAATCATGGATTTGATTGCCAATTGCTGGAGTTAATGGCAGTCTTGTCATTCATGCCACGTGGGCAAGAGAGAGATACATGCAAAGAATAATAGAGATTTATTTCTCATGATTACATTGAGTATTCTGTGAGGGAACTAAGTAATAGTAAAGTTGTACTTATAGAACAGATTTTATACACAAGTCATAAAATTACAAATAGCATAGGCTTGTACTTCGTGTCCTACTCTGCCAGTGATTCAGATGATAAACTCTTGTGGTAAGATTTGGTTAGCCTTTGCTCCAAGTTCAAGGCTCCGGAAAACACTTCTGGAAATAATTAATTAGTTTATTTATCCAGTAAAACTAGCCATAAAAATACCAAGTTTGGTTCATGTATTTTATACTTAAGTGATCAAATTTCAATAAGTATTAACATACAAATAAGATGAAAATCTGAAAAGAGGTAAGTACATACAAATACTATTCCAGTGTTCATGTATTGCCATGTATTTTTGTGCCTAGAGATTAGATGCTGTTTTGGGGAGGATCATGCGCATTTCAAATATCCATGTCTGGGGTCTACAGTATTTCTGATAAGTATTTTCTAGGCAGAAATGCAGAGTTATACTGATGTTTCAGCAAGGGTAAGACCTGCTGCACAGATGTTGTCCAGCTGATCTACATTTGCACAACAATTCTGAAAACTTCTCTGTGGACTAACCATCCAAGGAGTGGAGGCTGTGAATCCTCCTGTGTCTGAAGGGACACTGGACACATTGCAGCTGAACAGAATTGCACAAAATTTTCTAAGTCCACTCAAACTGAAGTTTCAGGCAGAAAAAGAGCTGTGACTGAGAAAATGTCGGCATATGGGAGCCATAAACCATTGGGCTCTGCAAAGCGGAGACGCGAAGCAGAAGAAGAAAGGTAGTCTTGCAAGATGTTGCAAAGGAAAAATAATTTCATTAAAAGTTAAGCATTAAAGAAATCTCGCTAGTGGGGTGACAATGACAGTCTACCACTATCAAGATCTCCACAAGTTCACAGCTCTCTATTTATTGTATTTTTCAGAGGATTTTGATCTTGAGAGATCTTCATCACTTATAAATGAACAAGTCATTAGTAGGCTTTTATGTATCTCCAGAGAACTATCACAGCTCTCATTAACCGCTGTATCTAAACAACTTAAATATCCTGTTCCAATAGCATGTATTTTCAAGTCTGAATCCCTACCCGTTACCATGTCCTGTCTTACAGAAGCAGAATAAAGCCTGAATGAATTAGGATAAACCGCAAATCTTTCAGCACTGCCTCAGTTTGTGTTTAGGATGTATACAAGATATATTGAACTTCACAGTTCAGTCTCAAAGACTTCTTCAGGAAAATGAGGAGAAAGTAAAGGACTGTCACAAAATATTTCTTTTGAACTGACAGAACTGTTTTTTCTCCACCAATTGTTGCTGATCTAATTTGTATCATTCTTTTTGCTAGCAACAAATGTGACCATTTAGTTCAGAAAAGAAACCTGTAATAAGAAGGTTCTTATGCAAAAGCCATTTGGACAATTAGTGAATCCTATCAAGAAAAGCAGCTGTGTTGCTTGTTCTTTTTTGCCACAGCTTTCCAGAGGAAAACAAAAAAAAATCCAGAAATGAGTTGTCAACTCATTCACAGCTTTCACCCTGCCCTTTGCATGGCTCTTTGTCAAAGACTGTATAAAAACCCTGTATGTACTTAATTAATGAAATCATTTTGCCCCTCTCAGTCTTACTATTATCCTTTATTTTAGCTAGAAATGTAAAACATATCCATACTGAAATAGAGAAAAGGTTCATCTTGCTGAGTCCTGTCTGCAACCATGGCCAGGAGCTGCTGTTTATAGAAAGACATAAAATCAGATTAAGGATCCAGTGGTGTTTTCCCTCACCCACCCTACCAGATTCCAGCAAAAATATAATGGGTTGCTTTGTACTCATCTTTTCACCAAATTTCTTCCCTTCCTGCTAACTTGAAGGATTTTATGAAGCACTATAACTACAGAATCACTGTCCTCTTTTACGGGCACAGACAACATTTCCCCCCCACCTCCCTCTTTTATTGCATTTATAGTCTTTGCCTGCCAAGATACTTTTATGGCTGTGGGAATGATTGCCTTACTCTTGATAAAGTCTGGAGTATCCCTTGGTGCTCCATATAACTTGTCACAATATTCTTAACAACAGCTCGTCGCGTATTCCTGAGCGACTGACGCTTGCTACCAACTCCCCTGATGTGCTTTCTGACACCGTTAAAAATATTGCTCTTTACAGCATCTCCCACACAGTGCACCAGCTCTTTCCAACTTCTGCTCTTGGTTTCTTCACTTGTCTTAACTCCTGGGCTTTTGCTTTTGGAGACAATGAAAATTTATACGTTTGCTTTGCACAGTAACTACACAAACAGTTTGAGGTAAAATATTTCCTTTGCTGCATCGCTTTTCTGTTGAGAGTGCTGTGTGTGTTCTTGTAAGGGGTATATCTCCAATGTTTTTTTTTAATGTAACTGGAAACCAGGCATGGTTACCTCAATGTATCTTGTGAAGAGTAGTTTGCGTTCTTACAAACTCTTGGCTTTCCATTCAGCTCAGCCTTGCTGCCTGGTTCATCTGCATTTCCAGCTCACAGAATATTGCACGCGTACTTTCTGTACTGAAATGTGTGTCCTAAAGGCGTAAAAGACTAAGCAATAGCATAGATTTGATTCTTCTTTTGAGATCTAAATGGGAAAGAATTATTGAAGATACTGTTAGGGGCCCTTGCTGAATCATCAAACTATTTTGCGGTGGTAATTGAGACAGCATATAAATACTGCATAGATATCTCTTCAGGCCCTCTTCATAGAGCAGTTATATTCCATTAAAGTGCTCTTCTTGTACAGGTTAATGTCTCAGAATAAAAGTGGAAAATACAGCAACAAAACAAGATGATATTTTCACTACTCAATAAACCTCTCTTCCCTACTCTGTAAATAAATGATTCCCAGAGGCATCCCCTCCAGGGCGTCTGAAAACTCCAAAGGGCAAGAAAGGAATTAAAAAATATCACAGCCTGCTCTGACACATTCATAGTATTTATTAAAAACAAACAAACAAACAGAACAGTATGTCAAAGGCTGCCCTGCTTTATACTGCACGGAGCCTCACTGATTTACACATTATGCAAGTTAAATCAGATTTGGACCCAATCTGACTGTAGGAATACATGCCTTGTACTCCTTGGACTGACTGAGATAAAGGTGAAAACACCCTCCCAGTTGATATGAAGCAGAAAAGCTGTTTTTCTGAAAATGAGAACGGCAAATCTGGCTTGATGATCAAGACAAATCCGAAGTGTGAAAGCAGTAGAACAAGCTGCAGTATCACCTCTTGTAATTTCTTGTACATCCCTCACTTTCTGTTTTTCTTGTCCTGTGATTTTTTTTTTTTTTTAGTACCAGAACTATATCTACAGCAGCTGAACAGCACCTGATATATTTGGGATACTGCGATAGTGTAACTACCAGTGACAAAAATACATTCTCGTTGCAGCTGCACACATAGGAAAGTATTTCTACACTCAGTGTTGGATTGATTTCACATTATAGGCTAAAAAAATACAAATGTTTCTCCTAAGGGAAGTGAAGTCCTGCAGTATAATGGCTAGATTCCAGGTAAATTACACTTATTTATAATGTATCTAATTTTCTACTATCTGCCATTCTGTTTTGACACTTTTTGTCCTTCTCTACCTGTCCCAAACTGTTGTATAATGGTATTGCATATTTTGCCAGACAACTGTTTCTTGCCCAAGCAGTGGTCACATTTTCTTCATGTTTCCTCTCAGAAAGGGTGTCTAAAGGATTTCGTAAAATGCTTTGGGATCTTTGGGGATTGAAAGGCACTGCATAAATCTCAGTTATTACTATTAAAAGAGGACTGAGTGAGTTGTCTAGAGGCAAGTCCAGTATGTGGTTTGGCTCTTTATTGATAAATCATAGAAACTTGCTTTACTGGTCTGCTTTGCTGTATATGAAGCAAGTGTTGGACGACACCTTGTATTTCACCAGCTGCTTTCCTGCAGTTTCTCAAAGAAAGTAACACAATATATGGCCCACCTGCTGTGAGAACATCTGAAATACCACAGACAGTAAAAAACCTTTGAGTAAAGTTCTCCCGGAGAGTCTTTTGTTGATATGCTCTATAGTCCTTATGCAGTTTTCAGACAGTATCTCTAGTTTTCCATGCAAAAGAACTATAGTTAAATCACTGTTCATTTTTTTCTGTACATGAGAACTTCATGAGAATATTTTTTTAAAAAGCATACTTTTTCCTTTTGTTTTAGGCTTACATTTTTTAAAATTTTCATTTAGGTCTGCACAAAAGATCAATCAGCCCACTATTAACTCATTGCTAGCAAGTAAAAATTTAGCTGCTGCAAGAGCCCTAACAAAGGACTAATCTCGTATCCTTCACTTTTGTAAGTAAATTGTCAGATGTTAGTGGAACTAATTAAGAAAGCATTGCTTTCTGCTTTCATCAGGTCTTCCAGGCCTGATTGAAGCATGGTCAATATACACCACTGTCTTCCAGCAACATCTTTATTCCAGATGTTGATTTAAAAAGTAGTGTCCTCTTTGAAGAGTGTGGAAGAACTTTATGCGCATTAATTCCTTCAGTGACCTGGAAGGCGGCTACAGGCATCTTACAGGCAGGTCAACTGAGTCGCAGCAAGGCTGGGTGGTTCATCCGACATGTCATCATCAGTGATCGAGCCACATTTTCCATAATCCACACAATTCTCGTCATTAAATTCCACTCCATTCCCTGCAAGCACTCTGTGGCTTTGATTTATACTGAATTCCTTTAGATCCACAAAGCAACCACTAATTGTACTCTACATACATAGTAGAATGGGACTTTAAGGGATAGATTTTTAGTAACTCTGATGACACCTTTCTAGTTAGTGAGATGTAGCAATATCCTATTTAAGATTGCTTTGTTTAATTATTTAAAAGCCATTATGGTAACTGGATATACTCTAACTGTAATTTATTAACTCATACGCTTGAATTATCCAAGTCTCTACATCCACTTCACAGAATTACAGAGGAATCAGAGTAAAATAATGGTATCAAAACTTCACAGAATATTCCCTCTGCTGAAAAGTACAGAAGCCTCTTCTTTCTCATAGCAAAGGTGTTCATAAGCTTTTTCAAATTATACACTAAGACTGTAAGAATAATTTTATACCAGCAGCAGTTGTTCATACAGACAGTACTAAGAAAATGTGTATATTTGATAGATAAGCATGTGTATATATATCAGCAAATATTTACACATATATATACATTTATAGATATGTCTTCAATGTAATAATACAATTCACTTCCTTTTTTTGTGTAAAAAAGGTACTGCATCCATCTCTCCATCCCTCTTTCTCTGAATATGCTTCTTCACACCCTGATCCCTGTCTCTTTTTCTACTCTTGTGCTTTCTTGTGGTCTACTCGTCTTGCCTAAGCTAGGTTGCCATGTTAAATGATTCCTTTCTCACTGGAAATACTGCCCATTCCCCTGAATCCCTCTTCACCATCATATTCTGCATACAGCGCCTGCCTGAATGGGACATCTTCTGTCTCTGGAAAATGACAGCTCTGGGAGCAGCACCTTGAGAGCAGTTCTTCCTTGCTCCGATACAGTATCTGTTCTTGCCATCAGCAGCTAGATTCTCTTCTTGCCATTCAGGCACTTTTACACATCTCAGAGCTGTCATTTGCAAAAGGAATAGAGACACATGGCGCAGCAGATGAGAAAAAAAAAAATCTAGACTAAATCACGTGAGCAACCAGCTCCCTGAAAGCCATAGCAAGCACTCAGAGACCATCTCAGTGTCATAAATTAATTTGGAACTGCTTAGAAAGGAAAACTTTCAGCGCTCGAGATTCTTACTTATGGCAGTCTCTTCAAGAGAATATTGCTTTAGTTACAGCATGTATCTTTCTTAACACAAGATGCTTACCAGAATTCTGCTGTGCTCTAGACAATATGTCATAAACATTATGAACATGCAGAGCCATTATAGGTCCTGGATTCTGGGCTGCAGCATCCCTGCTGTTCAAATATACTGGCACAGGACAGAAAACTGATAGTAGCAATTCTACAAAGCTTTTGAGCCAGGAGGAGAAGAGCATTGCAACCAAATACTGCCTTGGAGGCTCAGATGTTCTAAAGAAGAAAGCGGGAAGTCTCATAATTTACCTGGACTGACCACTCTTGCAAAAAGGAGCAATTTTCTCTAAACTAAGAGCTTGCCAAAAACTAAAAATTAGGTAGGCATGCCTGAGAAAGATTGTTAGCAGATACAGAATGCTTTCTTGCACAGACAGAATTGTGTAATCACTAATGCACAACATCCCTCTTACACTTAACCTTTATGTGCTACCACAGTGTCAAGACTGTCCTTCCAGCACACGTCTGCAACTGAAAGCTTTTAATATCCTCCTTCCATCTCCCTCAAAGCCAAGTTATAAGGAACATAGAAAGATTTAACCACTTATTAAACAACGCTGTCTTGTCAGGCAATATGTTCTTTTCTGCAGGGCACTAGTGAATTGAATGTTCAAAAGAGACAAAGTCTCTAACAGAGGAAAAGTTGCTGCATGACAAGTACTGCTTCTCCTCTCCCAGGGAACTCAACTAGCAAGGAAACCTCCTCGTGGGGTGGAAAACAAAGCAATCCTATAACAGCAAATGAGGCATTAGGAAATCACACGAAATAAGGATGTAGAGACCAGTAGAGACTGGTGGACATTAATTTTGTAGCATTTTTTTTGTAAATGCTGCTAAATAACAACAAGAAAACTTGGGACCTAATTGCTTTGATTACCTGGCTCATGATGAACCTGTCTCTCCCTTCCTCTTTTTATATGGGGTAGGAAAAACCAACTCTTGCTTTCATGTTTCACACCACCACGGCACAAACATGGCACACAGCAAGCTGAGCACAGAAAGTAGCTGTGAATCAGGCCTTGTGGCAGGCACTTCTGTGCTGAAGAACATGAAATAAAGAACATTATATAACTAAGCGAATTTAACACTGCAGGGAAGCTGTCATTGGGGGTTGCTCTGGTGAAAGAAGATGAAATGAATAGTTCTCCCATGGCAATACTAACACATCTTTATTGCACAGTATAGATGCGTGCATACATACCGACATAGAGAGGTCAGAGTGAGCCCGCATCCAGCTTTACTCTCCCACAGCTTCAGCATATCGACTCCTGCACCGTCTGTGGAGACAAAACAGTGCAAACAGTTCAGGGCTTCTGCATTTCTATGCTGGTAACTCATCTTCCACTGAGACTGCTGCTGACACAGATTCACACTAGCTCACATCTGTCTCCTGTCTTTAATTCTATGTCTAAATCCATAACTACCAGTTGATGTATAGCCACGAGTCATATATACAAAAGCCACCAGCACTTCTGGGCTCTTCAGTTTCTGAAATCCACCATGAGACACGCTGACCAACCTGCAACATCTCTACTTGCCTCTGCAAATCTCTGCTAATTGCAGGACACAAGGGCTTGGTCACATTCCTGTTTTTTTCTTTAGGATAGAATTCTACCCAGGAAAAGAAGGTGCAGCCAACCATGTATGGATGCCTGGCCACCTTGAGTTTTAGGCTTCCACGTTTAAAATGGTTACCTAAAATGAGTAACTATTTTTAAACATGTAGGCTGTAACTTTTATAGGGCCTGGACTATCCAGTGCAGCTGCTCTCACGGGGCCAGATGAGATCCTAAGCACAGTCCTAAGGTGAGAAATCAAAAAGACCACAAAGCAACCCCCAAAACTACACCCCCAAACTGAAATACATTATGACTTCAACAGAAAAATAAAATATTAATATAAAAATTCAAAATTAACTCTACAGCCATAACATTAAATTCACATAGTTAACAGTTTTCTTGTTTCTTTCACCTTTAAAAAAAGGTGCATTATTTTACATTCAGTAAAACAGACATTTAATTAGGCTTTGTAGTTCACATACAATTGAATAAAATGCATGGAAAAGGGCATATCCATCTCAACTCATTTTATACCAGTATGAATTAATACAGCATACCTCCATAAACAGTGGCTATAGCCTGACAAAATGGAAGTGTATTGTTTTTAAAATGAAACATTAAAACTAAGGACATTTGCAAATTGTTGCACACTCAGTCATTTCAGCTCCTTTCCTCCTCCTTCCCATATTTAGCATGAAGGGAAATGGTTAGCAGAGGCTTTGGCATCACCCTTTGTAGAGCGTAACGTGTCTCATCCAAGGTGTGCCAGGTAAAGCTGACAGCCTCTGAGACAAGCTCCTGGGAATGAGCTGAAATATCTGTCGGTTTTAAACATCAGGATCTCACTCTCTGGGGGTTGTGTGAATACACACTGTGTCCTGTGCATATGCGTAGCTACGAGTCTCCTCTCATTATATACACCTGTATCACAGAATCACAGAATCACAGAATGGTAGGGGTTGGAAGGGACCTCTGTGGGTCACCTAGTCCAACCCTCCTGCCGAAGCAGGGTCACCTACAGTAGGCTGTACAGGATCTTGTCCAGGCGGGTCTTGAATATCTCCAGAGAAGGAGACTCCATGACCCCCCTGGGCAGCCTGTTCCAGGGCTCCGTCACCCTCAGAGGGAAGAAATTCTTCA
>Ga0181612_138876_pt1 | contig 11123 bp, 6 predicted proteins | sample HoacroProtozoa21_FD_119630 | JGI IMG/M metagenome (GOLD analysis project Ga0181612, IMG submission 119630) | Hoatzin crop microbial communities from Cojedes, Venezuel. Combined Assembly of Gp0051906, Gp0051904, Gp0051908 | reverse complement strand
TTTTGATAGATGGGACCTTAGCTGTAAAGAGAAATAAGGTGGACAGAAGAGATCACCTGGATATTAAAGCTTCTCGCTGGCCTTCCTTGAATCAAACAAACTGCTTAAAAAAAAGCAGGTCTCAGAGTGCTCAGCTAGAGGTTTATTTTGCTGTGATTCATCCTTTCTTTTAACAGTGGTACATGTCAAGATGCTGATTTAATGGGACTAGGAAGGAATTTGAAAAGTGCTGCAGTGAGGCAGCAAGGCAACTGGCACTCCAGCGTCACATTGCGCCAAGGATCTGGCTCTAGGCTTTGAGCTGGCTGAATGAACAACTTTACACACTTTATTTTTTAGTTTTCCATGAGGCCATTGATATTTGCCCTTCCTCCATATCAAGACTCTAAGGAAAAGGGCTGCCTTGTTGCTAGACCTCACAAGTGACCGGTGCTGGAGGCCCAATTTAAACCACCGTGCCCTTCAGCATCCTCATGACCAGAGCGCTGGTGCTGCATGGACTCGCCTCCTATTCCTTTTCCTCCCGTCTGAGATAGCTTGGGGAGGATTGCAGACCCCGCATCCTTTCTTAGATCACCTTTCTTTCATATGATGGTTTCTGCAAGGCTGATAGAGAATTTTGAATTTAAAATATAACCACACACCAAAAATGTGCCATCGAATCAAAAATATTGCAGTTGGGTGCATCCCAGGAGAGACTTTGCGTAACCCCAGACACCGCAAGAAGGCTCCTCAACTCTGGAAATTATTTGCCCTGATGTGAAGTTTTGTCGAGTACCTGTTTCCATTCCTCCAAGGGAGGATTTTGGTTCCTCTTGCCATCCCCTTCAGTCCTGCAGCCAGGTGAGTGTTTCAGGAGACCAAAGCAGCTGTTTCACATCAGAGAGGACCAAACTGGGCATGTGATTTGTGATCAGGTCCCAGTGAGTGATTCTGGGCCACCCTATCAGTTCAGCCAGGGCTGGCATCCTGTGTTTGTGGCAAACAATTAGTACATTGCAAGTGATATTTGCTTTGTCTTTTCCTAATGAAATGGTTGCATGAATTAGAGAAGACAGTCAGCACCAGCATCATCTAAAGTAGTGACTCTATTAATGATGGCAAGGCTGATGGTAGAGGTCGTAGTCTCGTATCCTTCAGACCACCAGGGTATCTGCAGACCCAAGCCTTCTGACTGGGAGAGCTGGAAGCTGTTATTCTCCTGCTGGTAGTTTGTTCCCTTTATGAATATTTGATTTTTGGAAGGTGCTTAAGTAGCCGATTGCTTCACGTGGTGTCAGGCATCAAGAACTCCTCATATGGGAGCAAATGAACGGTGAAAAGAGTAAAGCAGCAACTCTCATTTTCTTACCGATCTATTATTTTATGATCTTATTTTTTATTTTGTCATAGAACCAGTTTTTTTTTATATCTTCCTAACACTGTGCGGTGTTTGGTGTTGCAGCGATGCCTACGCAGTTGGCTGGAACGGCCGGATGGGGATGCGGCACAGCAGGCTCACCAGCCCTGGCACCTTCCTAGACAAAGATGGGATATTCGTCAACGCGACCAACAGCAAGCTGCTGGAGAGGGCCCACGGCATACTCATGTCAGTGCAAAAGGAGGGGATTTTGGCTTTATTCCTGGAGCATAATGAGCAGCATGGGTAGTTAGAGGAATGTAAATAGCCAGAATAAAAAATAATCAGGGTGTCAGGTAGACGCGGAGACATTTCATGGTTGGGTCAAAGCGATCTCAATATGATTTACACGTCTGATTTATTTAACTCATATCGTTCATTTGTAACAACAGACGCGGGGAAGAGAGAGAAGGAATGAATCTGCTGGTCAGACCAGTCTCAAGATATGACAGTGATGTAATGCAGTCCCATTTTTTTAATGTGATACCAAAGTTTCCGTTACAAATTAGGTGGGAAAGTGATGTCGGTGATTCACGCTGCAGCCTCAGCATAAGTTCAGAGAACACTGCTGGGGTGGCTGGAACTAATGTAGGGTATGAGAAGGCACGAGGGTGGTCAGTCATGTTGTGACGTCGCTCCGCTGCTCTATCCAAATTACCTGCATCTCCATCATTTGCAATGTAACGATTCTCTTTAATTGGATACCTTTCTCTCAAACCTCTGCCACTAAATTTGTAAAACTAGTTTGCAGCATGCAGAAGCAGCCCAGTTTCTGTACAGGTTATAGGAAGTAGTTGCTAAAGGGGATTTTTGAAGGGCTTGTTTCATAATCTTAGCCATTCTGCAATTACACATGTGGATTAACCGGAGCCATTTATTATCTCCCCAGGCGAAATAAGAACTTCAAAGCCAAACCCAGTCTCCCAAAGGTGAGCAAGAAGGAGCTTTTCCACTTTGCTGGTCCCTGGGGTAAGACTATAGGTACAATGCTGAGATGCCGATGGATGTGAGGAAGACCGCTTGTGTCTACATAAAGACCTTGGTCAACTCAGCTCTGTTCAGAGCTCTTTAATTTCTGTAAAATCAAAGTATTTCAGCCCTGGGAGGGAACTATATGAGTGCTTACATCCTCCTTGCTTGGACTTTCTCTGGCTTCTTTTTTCCTCCTCCGGGGAAGGAGTATGTATTTGCTGGTGAAATTTGGAAATTAAATCTCTATAACAAGCGGGTAGGTTATGCGAGGGGGCAGGTATCTGATAGACAACAGGCTTCTCTAATGTTCGATTTCCCTCTGTCTTGGCTACATTTACTGTATTTTAAGAGATGCCAAGAGATCTGTTGTATCTAGCACAATAACACTTGTTGTGGTCCTTGCGGATGCTGCTGCAGTGGTTGGGAATGGCGGACCAGGAGAAGCAAACTTTGATTTTACTCCTCTCTGTGTGTACGGTGTACCTGGAGAGGCACAGAAACAGTTAATGGATGACCTGCTCAGTAGTAGTAAATAGTCTGCAGCCTTTAGTGGGTAGGAGAGCCAAATTTTCCGTGGTGAAAGATGCCCTTGGCCAGTCCTCAGAGGAGCTGCAGGAATGTGGTTTGGGGGATCTGGCTCCAGCCAAATAGAGCAGAGCTACATTTCAAGCTGTCCCTCAGTGGTTCCTGTTGAGATTAAGTAGGGTGGTCACCTTAGGAAGGCCTGCAGAGGGTGTGAAGAGAGTGCAGATAGCATGGTGATAAGATGTAGTTCTATTTATAAAGAACAGAGGTTTTTCTCTTCCACAGCACATGCTGGACGTGAAGTCCCTCAAGCACCTAACCAATCTGACGCTTCATGACCGCATTACCAAATCTCTCCTCCATCTCCATAAGAAGAAAAAGCCACCCAGCATCAGTGCCCAGTTCCAGGTAAGCCTTTGCCTTTGATGCAGAGAGGTGAATTAAAAGCAAATACCTGCCCTGCGTCACCAGGGTGCCTAGGAAGACATTTGCAGGCACAGTCCTGTCCCATCCTCACCACTGTTTAGGACATGAATTCAGCTGCGGAGGTGGCTTGGGTAAGTTGGGAGACAGCTTGCTGGTATCTAAATGGTGTCAATGGAGAGAAACAAGAACAGTGGTGGATATTGTGGGGGATGATGCAGTGGAGCATGCTGGGACGTGAGGATGAGCTGCAGAGCAGAGGTGTTGGTGCATCCATGTCCTCTGGTGCCTCGCCGTCCAAGCCATCGCATCATGGCGCTTTCTCTGATGGATCCAGAAACTGCAAAATCCCAACAACATCTTTACAGTCTCTTTACTTGCATTCAGCATCTGAAATTCAATCTGTTTTCAAGCCAGCCAGAATGTGAATTTTAACAGGGGCGGAGAGGTCAAAATATTGCTGCATTTTCTCCAGACAGGCAGAGGAATTCAGAGGAGGGGTCGATACAGCATTTGTTGTGTTGTCAGCACTGTGCACCAGCCAGCTGTCCCTAGGAATAGCTGCAGTGAAAATAATCCTCCAATATGTGCATCAGGGCTTGGAAACTGCTACAAGATGTGCACAAGCAGGTGGTAATATTAGAAAGCAGCTTTTCAGTTAAAAATTGGTTTCTGAGCAGGTCTGGCCTTGTTTTGACACATAATTTGGGAGGATGTTTTGGAGATGTGGGTCATTTTCAGGAAGTCTCCATATGTAGTTTTGGGTAAGATTAAGTAATAAAATATATGTGTGTATGCATGCAGGTATATATAAAAATCCATGTATATATAATTTGCAGAATGCACATCTCTCTGTATATATATATATATATAAAGCTTAGTCTAGTCTAATGGTATGCTGGTTAAAATACACTTCTGCAGAGTTTAATTCATGCAATACCATGGGGAGGTTGAAACAGGGATGTCTTGGAGTCAACTGCCTTCCTGAAACCTATTCACCCTTCAAATGAAACTCTGCAAAGCCTCAGGGTGCATGATTGAGATTTTTATGTATATTTTTACGGCCCATACAAATAAAAGACCACTAAAAGCCATGAAGATTTCCCCCCTACCCCTATCCAGCAAAGCAGATCATTCAAATGCCCTTTTCCTTACACTTGCTGATGTTCCCCAGTGATGATTTGACAACATAGGAGCTGTGCCTACGAAGTATTCTTTTTTTATTTAAATGAATAAGAACATATTTAAGTCGGAGGCAGCTCTGGTATAACTGCTGCTTCTCCTCTTAGACAAATGCCAGGCACTCCAGCACTAATTTCATTTAACACTTGTAAGAGAGAAGCATTGTCTCAAGAGAGCAGCCTAGTGCAAGCCTTTGAGATGGCTTTTTTATCAAGAGCAAGCTAATAAAATTGCAGTGCGTGGAATTGGGTCACAGGCAGGAAGCACAAATGTTTTCTATTATGGAGTTTGGGGGGTGGTTTTTGCTGATAAAGGCTGCCTTGTGGCTAAAGCCTGAACACCAGGCTTGCAGCTGTTCCGACTCTTACTGATTTTAACCATGCCTGTGCTTGTGGTAATCTATAGGTGAAACAGCTATATTGGAGGATGCTGTAAGAGCAGCAATGGCTTTCACGGTTGAAAAATAGACCACTGGTACCTAAACTGCAGCACGGCGATTTATAGCCTCCCCTTTTGCCCTGCGTGCAGGTGGTACCCTAGAGAAAAGGATGCTGCCCTGTCTAGCATGGAGTGATGCTGAAATGATTCACTGTGCCCTGAAAGACCAAATACAGGTGGTGAAAGAGTGGGTGACTGGAAAGTTTTGCAGGCAGAGGGATAAAGGAGCAGGTTACGGGGTTAATCCAGGGACCTTGCATGTCCTTTATGGATTCCTGATGACCAGAGCTTCTGCCAGATGGCAGAGGGTGCCTGAGCCATCTGCTGTGTGCGGCATGTCGCTGGCTGCTGGTGAAATGGAAATACCCCCTCCTATGGGGCTGGCGGTCACAGTATGATCCAATTTCCACAATTTCCAGTGCCGGGAGCATTTTGCTTGCTGGGCTTTCGGAAGAGCTTTTTAGGAAGGGGGATCTATCCCGTGTGTCCCCCAGTTCCCTCCCACCAGCCCGAGGTGGGGCACAGTGGGATGCTCTAGCATCATTGCTGACGAATATCAGCTAATGAGCTTCTTTTATTTAAAAAAAAAACAAGTGATTTCAGCCTACATTTAAGAAAGCGGAGGTCTGCCACGTCGTGGCATTCCCACTGCTCCCTGGATGGGAACGATGGGGCATTTGCATGCGGTTAATATATGTGTAACACAGCTGCATCGCACGTGCGTGGGATCCATCCTTCTCTTCTCCAGATCCCCCGTGTAGATAAATTTTTCTAAACATGAAAGGCTTCCCATGAAGATGTCTTTGAAATGATCAGAAGGAGAAGAAAAGGCTTCCTGCAAGCAGATCTCTAGGCGAAATGCTTCTTTCTAATATCACGCTGTTTTATTAACACATAGATTCAAAAATTTATAACTCTGCTTATAGGGAATATACAGCAGAATGTCTTTTACACAACTGAGTTTTAAATGCTGTTAGAATCGGGGGTTGTCAGTTCTGGAGCGTGTTACTAATACCGTGTCAGTAATGTGCTCAGCAATTAGAGATGTTCAAAGTATTTATAGGGCATAGCAAAAAAAAAAAAAATGCAGTCAAAGAGCCTGGCCAGCCACAGACTGACTCAGCATGCTCTGATTTCCGGTATGTTTTTTTTCTCAGAGCTTGTGCTTCGTCACAAAAGAGTCAAAAGATTTGCAAGGTGGAGGAGTACTTGGTGTGATGTCCCGCTGGAGCAGTTGGGCATAGCAATGATGCCAGAACGAATTCATTTTTATGGGCTAGACTTCTAATGATGATGCCGAAATAAGGGGAAATATAAAATGGAAACCTGGAAAACCCTCTGTTTTCAGTAATTACCACTGTGCATTTCAGCAGTGGAATATGGTGAGGAACATGCCAGCATTGGAGCTATTCTCCTCTAAAAACAACCTATGAAGTGTTTAGGGTTCACAGGCTTCAAGAATCATTGCAAATTCCAGATCTTCCCTTTGTAAAACCGTCATTAAGAAAATTCATTTTTAGGCCAGCAATAAAGTTTTGACAATTAAAAATCAGGAATAAATGCTGCATGGAGTCACTTTTGATATGGGAAAATTTTACTTTTATTTAAAAAAACATTAGGGATTGTTTGGTGCAAGGGGTAAATCCGTGTCTCAGAGCTCCTGCTGACGTCTAGAAGGGGCTTGCTGGTGCGGAGCAGGATGTGACTTTGGGCTCCAGTGACTGACGTGAAAAGGTCGAACTGAGGATCTCAAAATGCAGCCCAGCATTATATTTATCTCTAGCTAAATTGTTGGGTGCAAAGACAGAAGCAGCCAAGTTGCTTGGGCTGAGACACTCATTTCAGAAAACAATTTCCTGTCTGCCTAGTTTACTCATCATTTATTCCAATTATTTGGTTTTCTGATTTAAGTGCTTGGGTTTTCATTATTCATCATGGTATCTGCTCGATTTCCCAACTGAAGAGGTCTTCTCTGTTGCAGGCATCGCTCAACAAGCTGATGGAGACCCTTGGCCAAGCAGAACCTTATTTTGTCAAGTGCATTCGATCTAACGCCGAAAAGGTAAATCTCATCCCATGAAAGCAGCACTGCTAAAAATCATCTTGGAAATATTTTGTAAAATTTTACAGGGGCTTAAAAGGAAAAGAAAGCCCAAAGTGAAGTTGGATTTAGAAGATACTTGTGTATGAGCAATGGGAAGCATGGATATTATCACTTGGGTGTTGCTCTTCATAACCTGCAGTGGCTCTTCCTGTAGTTGTAGCAACACGTATATGAAAAATATATGGTTTTAATTTATATGAAAAATCTGTTGGTTTTAATAAAGGAATTTGACTCCTCTGAAGCTCCTGCCACCTATAATAGAGATTTACAAACCCATGAATTCACTTGTGCTGTTACTGAGGCCTAAAGGTTCTTTAAAGTTTCTACATGTAAAAGCAGATACTTTCAAAATATGCTACGGTATTCAAACTGCCTCAGTGATGCATCGTATCTCTTGAATTTGACTTTAGGCGTTTCTCTCATGGGCTAAGGACCTTCAGTGTAAAATGGAAGTTGCAGTAGTGATGTTTTCTTGTGGATTAATCCTTTGGAGTTGTACCCAGATATTTAAAGATGAAGCTTTATGCCTAGGAGATTATTTAGTTGCGCACAGTCTTACCCATTAGCTGTGCCCTTGGGGGCTCTTATTCAGTTCAAGGGCTCCAAAAAACCTGCTTTATAGCTTTATACACCTAGTTAGCTGTTTGACAGTCTCCATCTGATGGCTGCTTGGAAGCAAACAGGATTCAGCCCTGGTGGGATTAGCACAGTTCCTGGGGACCCGCATTCCCTCCCTCCCATAGCATCGTTGCCAACGTGCATGTCATGCAGATGTGCTTCATGTGCTGAATCCATTTACCCATCTGCGCACTTAAAAGCTTCAGTGAAAGGAAATATTTGCTCATTGCTGGCCTGTTTATTCCCTTCCAGCTGCCCCTCCGCTTCAACGACAGCCTGGTGCTCCGGCAGCTGCGGTACACGGGGATGCTGGAGACCGTTCGCATTCGCCAGTCGGGATACAGCTGCAAATACACCTTCCAGGTTGAGTAAAGCGTTTTATGTCTTTCACCACCCGTAGCATCATTTTCAGAGTTGTCTGAATGTTTCTAGCTCTTCTTTTTTTAATAATGTAATGAATTTATAGCTCATGCAAGGCAGTGGATGTAATGAGCTGATGTCTGGCACGGAGAGGTCTTCTGCTGCACTGCTGATTTGTAGCAAGCTGGTCTAGACCCAGGTGAAGGCTGCAAGCCCCTGTGTAGATAATGTCACAGTTTTTGTCCAGAAGCAGTGATTTTTCATAATGTGGTCTTCCTTTCTGAAAAAAAGGTATCCAGTTAGCTTGCGCGCTTCCACCCGTGTTTTGAAATCACCTGGGAATGACATTCACCCCGTTGTGTTGGTGCTGGCTGCGTTCCATTGGGAGAGTGATTGGCATCCTCTAAACTGCTCAGGAGTTATCCAGTTTTTCCTGTTTGCTTCTTTTCCATTTTTTTGCCAGGTTTTGCGCACATGTTGGTCCTTTCATGCATTGCTGGTGCCGATTTGTTTCCTGCTGGCAGCTGCTTTGGGCCAGATGTTGTGCTCTTCGCAGCAGCTGTTTAGAAAAGGAGAACGGCTCAATTTTTTCTCGCCGAGAGCATGGATCCCAACCTTACTTGGGAGGATCTCTCCTCTTGTACCTCCTCCACTCTTTGAGTCCTCACAGCAGTAGCGGATGTGATCTCAGAGATGCTTTGCAGATGCTGGTAACCCCCTTCCATAGCAGCTATTTGGAGTATTTTTCACTCGACATAACCCTGTGGGTTGTGCAGAACCTCTCCTCCCACACTGAAAGACATTTGAACGTTGCTGGGTCCCTGCTCTGGTGTGTTTCGTGTTAAACCACAGACGGTGGATGAAACTTGGTGTTCCCCCAGTCCCTAAAATGCTGTCTCTCCTTCTGCTTGCTCAATAGATCCTATTTCATGTGGCCAGTGGAGCAAATCCATTATTTATGGAAGAAAGGGACACAGCAGGACCCGTATAACCAAATCTTTTTTTGCTTCACAGGATTTTATGAACCATTTCCATGTCCTCCTGCCACAAGGAATCAGCCCATCTAAGCACAATATCCATGACTTCTTCCAGAAAACAAAACTCGATCCAGACAATTACCAAGTTGGAAGAACAATGGTAAATGTTTATCCTTAGCTGAGACTTAGGTTTAAGATACAGATATAATATTTGCCTGCATTTCTGTAATGATAAACTCACATCTTTATGTATGTTTTTTAATTAACAGAACTATTTTTCTTCTGTTTGCTGGAAGCCAATGGCTTAAATGAAGCTTTGAATGTTAACACAAAATAGTAAGGAACGTCATTGTTTTGTGTTAACCAATCCAGAAGTCTGGTTGTAACAAGGCAGCCTTCAAAAAACTGTGTCTGTGTGTAGACACAGCTTGATACGATAGTTGTTTTGTCTCCCCTGAAGGGAAAGCAGTGACTCTGTAATTCAGAGCTTGGACATCGCAGGCTGCAGATGAAACTGCAGAAACCTGCCAGAGGTGGCGTAACTGAAATCATCTGCTGAACATTGTTTGGAACATGCAGGACACAGAAACCAGCAGCATTAAGTCGTTTGTCTTGTGGTCTCAGAAGCTTTCCATGCTACTGGTTTTTGGGGGTTTTTTTGGCCAGGTTTTCATGAAGGAGTGGGAGCGGCAGCTTCTGCAGGACCTGCTCCATCAGGAGGTGCTGCGCCGCATCACGCTGCTGCAGCGCTGGTTCCGCTGTGTGCTCTGCAGGAGGCAGTTCCTGAGCTTAAGGCAAGCCGCAGTGATCATACAGGTAGGTGATGGTGCCTGATTTCGTTGCAAATTGCAATCCACAAATCCTACAGATACAGTCGATGGAGAAAATCAGGTCCTCCCTCCGAGGAACGAGCTTACAATCAGGATTTGACTCCTAGTGCCATAATAAGTTGGGAATGGGGGAGACAGAGCTGGAAAGGTTGTCTGAAGGCAGGTGCTCTCCCATCCCCATGCAACACCTATTACAAGGAGCTGCCTGGTGTGTTTGCAGAGATTTTGGCGTAGTCACCAGAGCCGAAAGCAAGGCGAGCCAACCCTGGACCCTCTTGTCCTTGGCAAAGCTGCCATTGTTCTCCAGACCCACTGGCGTGGCTTTGTGGAGAGGCGGAGGTTCCTGCAGATGCAGTTTGCAGCCCATCTCATCCAGAGCTGCTGGCGGGAGTATGCCAAGCGGCGGTACGATGCAGCCACCAGCATCCAGGCAGCCTGGCGAGGGCACCGCACAAAGCAGTCATACAGAGCCAGCAGAAGCAAAGTCGTCTGCTTGCAAGCAGTGTGCAGAGGATATTTAGCACGACAAAGGTAATGCTGTTGGCCTTGGTTAAAGAAGAAAACATTTTCTGATGATGCTTGTTGGGGAGGGAGGTGGTTAATGTGAATTTGGGCACTGCTTGGACTACGGTGGCTTACTGAGGATGGTGTCCCTTCATAGGTTCCCTGACCCTGCCCTGACCTGCCCTGATCCTTCATTTGTCCATGCTTTCTAACAAAGGAGTTTATTTAGCTGCACATCCTACTCTTAGAATAAGAACAGCCTATTTCAGGTTGGAGCACGTAGGCAGTGGAAAGCCGAGGCCATAAATACTCGCAAGGCTTTTTTCCCTTTGGCAGCAGCACCAGTTTAAGTAGCCTATTTTTAACTCAGATTGGCTTGCCGATCTGGTTGCTGCGCTGTCTCGCAGGGACAGGAGATGCTGGAGCCAACTGCTGCAAAGGGGAGAGGGTTTCCAACCGTGCCTTGGCTTGCTGGCCGTGGGGCAGGTCGTGGTTTGCTCTCTGGAGACACTCCCTGCAAGGTGTGGAGCACCTTGACATAGGGTGGGAGATCTGGGAGCTGGAAAGAGCTCTTGGTGCAAGGTGGAAGTCCCTGCTAGCTGTACCAGAGGCAGCCCAGGCAGGATGGTGAAGATGGAGAAGCCACGGGAGTGTGATGTGTTAGGCTCTTCTGGCTCTGTGAGCTTACAAACGAGCTAGACCAGGGATGGAGGCTGGAGCTGCTGCCATCAGCACGAGAGGAGGTTTCAGGTGCGTTGGGGCAATTCTTGGGTAGGAGGGGTGGCATAAGG
>Ga0181612_109329_pt1 | contig 11123 bp, 2 predicted proteins | sample HoacroProtozoa21_FD_119630 | JGI IMG/M metagenome (GOLD analysis project Ga0181612, IMG submission 119630) | Hoatzin crop microbial communities from Cojedes, Venezuel. Combined Assembly of Gp0051906, Gp0051904, Gp0051908 | reverse complement strand
ATTATTGTAGACCGAATCACGGATCGTATTTCCTGAAGAAGTACCCGTACTGCTTCCGGATGTTCCGCTTGTTGTGGTGCTTGTATTCGTTGTATTGGTAGTCGTGTTCGTTGTTGTTGTGTTACTTCCGGATGATGTGTTCTCCGTATTCCCGGACTTTTTATTTCCGTTATCTTCAATATCATCCGTCTCTTTATTCGTGGTTTCCTTTTTGGTGTCGGTATTTACCTCTGCATTCTTCTCCCAAATTGCGTAGAGCATGGTGTTCTGTAAAATCTCAATCGTATCTTTGGGCTGATAGGAGTCCCCGGCACCGGATTTCTTCGTGTTCCACTCCACAAAGGTAAAGCCTTCGTAGGTATAATTGTTTTCCGCAACAGTGAGGGAATCACCCGTCTGTGCATCCATCCTTCCTTTGCCGCCGTTTGCGCTGTAGGTCAGCATGTATTCCTTATGGAACTCGCCCATATCTCCGGAATACAGAACGTAGTTTGCGGGATGGATCGCTGTTGCGGTATAGAGTGTTTCTTCGTTTACAATGGAAAGTTCATCAGAAGCCGATATGGATACGCTTTTAGCCCCAACATCATACGATGTTTCACCGTCTTTTAAGACCAGGCCCTTAGTATAGTCCAGGTTGGTAATGACGGCTCCTTCTTCCGTATATCCGAAAGAAACCCAATCCTCAGAGTCCTCTGACGGCTCTGTTACGCTTTCGGATGAACCGACACCGAAGATCGTCCCGCCATAAATGCAGAAACTTTCTTCGTCATCATCGTTCCCGATCCCGACTGCATGGAACGGCTGACCATTTTCCCCGCTAAAAGCAAGGACCTCGCCGCCATAGATACAGATACGGCCATTGGATAAAAACGCATCCCCGGCCCCGCCGTTATCCATCCCGGCATTCACAGTGATCTTTCCACCATATACGGATACTGTTTCAGAGCCTTTTCCTTCAATGCCGTTGTTATCAGCATTGACTGTAAAAGTACCACAGTAGATATTGACGGCGTTCCCGACAATACCATCATAGGAATCGGAAACAGAAACCGTCAGGTCTTCGTTATCCCCGTCCATTGTGCCGAAATTCGGTACATTTTCACAGTAGATACCGGACCCTGAAGCAAGGATTGTGGCCTTCCCGCTTTCCATCGTTAAGGAACCGTCTACATGAATACCGTCTCCTTTTGCTGTACCACCGGATGCCGCATACACCTTCGATGCGTCAATATCCAGTGTAATACCGGATATGGAAATATCACTCTTGCTGTAAAGGCCGTACTTTGCACAGGCTTTCAGCACAAGCGTTCCGTCACCGGAAATAACGGTTTTGGAATCACCATCAGAGAAAAGGACCGCATCAACGGCTTCTCCCTTCTTCGCTTCTGTTTCTTCTTTTGTATCTTCGCCATCTGTTTCATCATCAGAGGATGGTTCATCTTCATCTTCAACGTCATCAGACGTTGTATCTTTTATATCCTCTTCTTGTTCCTCAGATGACTCTTCATCAGCAGCTTCCTCTTCGGCATCATCAGATTCCGCATCTTCTTCCGAATCGGTATCTTCTTCTGTATTCTCAGAAGCATCTTCCTCTTCGGATTCCTCTTTAGCTTCTTCCGTATCCTTAGAGTCATCCTCTGTTTCAGAGTCTTTGGATGCTTCTGTATCTGTCTTTTCAGTATCCTCAGATGCAGAAGCATCATCCTTTGTGCCATCGGTCGCATCCGTACTCACATACGCTGTACTGTTCGTAACAGCATCTTCCAATGTGACCGTTCCCTTGATTTCAATATTTGTCTGCGTGTTCTTACTGCATACAACAGGAGCCGTATCCGCACAGGAAAGCGTTAAATCCGAAAGTGTCAGATTCACACCGGAAGTCCCGTTCTTTACGATGACATTACCATCCGAACAGGACCCTGTGACAACATAGTTCCCGCCTTTTTCAATCGTCAGCGTAGTACCACTGACGGTGAATCCTTCGGCTGCTTCGTCTGACGCTTTAATACCGTCATCTGAAAACGTAAAGGTTGTTGCAGTATCCGCTAAAGCACGTTCTGCACTTCCGTATGAAACCGGAAGGATTGTGCCAAGGACAAGAACACATCCTAAAAATAACGTTCTTATCTTTTGTACTGCCTTCTTCATAAGAATATCCCCCGTTCAGACCGGATTTTTCAAAAACAGTGGTCCGGGCCACCGCACCGAATGAGGTACGGCAGCCCAGGATTATTGCTTTTTACTTACCAATACCCTGTTTCTTTCTGCGCCAAATCAGCACGACCGCAAGAGCAGCCAGTCCGATTGCAAAGATGACAGCAACGGGCTTGAACGGCTGAATATCATCCGTCTGGACGTTCGTTGACGTTCTCGGAACAGACGTTGCGGTAGCACCAAAGGTTACAGTCTGGTCTTCGTCATTTATATCCTTATGCTCGGTGACTTTGACCTTTTTGGAAGTAGCTTCGCCGTTCTTATTGACCTGGTAGGAATATAATTCCTCATAGGCCACAATCGACTTGCCACTCCAATCGTCCGTGGTGAGTTTGAATTCCACATCCACGGTCCCGTTTCCGCTTTCGTCAGCCGTAAACTCGACTTCCTTCACGTTGGAGACCGCCTTCTGCGTGGATTTATCCATCATCTGCCCGGACATAACATATTTCTGGTTCGGGATAAGATTCTCATACGTCACGGTATCCTTAATGGTCAGGACTCCACCCGCCGATGCGGTCTTATTACCGTTCACGGTCGCTTTCGTCCCAATCTTCGGATAGTGTACGCTCTGGTCTTCATCATCAATTTCTGCATGGGATGCGATTTCCACGTCATCCCGGTACAGATTTTCAAAGACTACGACCGTCTTACCCGCAAGGAGTGTAGAGTCCACAGTGTATTTCAGTGTAACAGTACCTTCGCCTGTCTTACTGGCCGTAAACGGTTCTTCTGCGGTAATCTCCTTACCGTCCGCACCCTTCACGGCTTTCTTCGTGGACTTATCCATCAGCGTACCTTTCATTACATAATCCTTATTGGGTGTAAGCCCGGAGTATGTAACTTCATCGACCACGACCGCCTTCTGGCTGATTGTTCCGGTATGGTTGTTCGTTTCCTCGTCAACCGCATTCGTCCCAATCTTAATGATGGTAACAGTCTGGTCTTCATCATCCGGATTCTCGTGCTTCGTAATCTCTGTTCCGTTCTTTGCGTACAGATATTCGTAAGCAACGATCTTCCCGGTCAGGGCCGTGGTATCCAGTGTAAAGGTCATATCGACCGAACCGGATGCCTCTTTTGCTTCAAAGGTAACAGGCTCACAGGTAGCCTTCAGGTCATTTCCTTCCGCATCTACGAGAATACCCTTTAAGGTATAGGTTTCACCCACGACCAGGTTCTCGTATTTCACGGTATCAACAATGACCGTCTCACTGCCGACTGTAACCATGTGTGTTCCGGATGCCTTGTCAATGGCTGTGGTCCCGATTTCCGGGAAATGTACGGTCTGGTCTTCATCGGTAATGACCGCATGAGAAGCGACCTTCACATCCTCGTCATAAACATCCTCAAAGGCAACAACCGACTTCCCGGCAAGGAGCGTGGAATCCACAACAAAATTCAATGTCCAGGTCCCGCTTGATGCTTCTGCGGTAAATTCATCTGAAGCAGTGACTTCCTTGCCATTTGCACCAAGAAGAGCCTCGCCCGTTTCCTTATCATACAGTGTTCCTTTGACCGTATAGGTCTTCCCGGCAATCAGTCCTGAATACTCAATCGCATCCTGAATCGTGACAGTTTCAGCAATATGGCCCGTATGTGTCTCGGTCTCGGTATCGGTCGCTGTTGTCCCAATATCCGGCACACGGACTGTCTGGCCTTCATCGTTCGGGTTCTCGTGCCGTCCGATCACTTCACCGGAGGCGTTCAGGCATCGTTCATAGACCACATAGGTCTTTCCGGCTTCCGCAGTAAGCGGGAATTCCATTGTAACAGTACCTTCGCCGCCTTCTCCGGCTGTGAAGGTCTGTGTCACTTCGTTTCCGACCTTATTTCCGTCACTGTCCATAAGCTGCCCGACCATTGTATAGAAACCGTCTTCGGTCAGGTTGCTGTAGGAAACAACGTCAATGATGGTCGTTTCACCAGTGCTTGCTACATGGGTTTTGGTGTTCTTATCCGTGGCCGTTGTACCGATTTTCGGTACACGAACCGTCTGATCCTTGTCTTTGAGGTCATTGTGGACCAGAACATCCTTGCCCTTTCTCTGGATGTTCTCGAAGACAACGATTTCTTCCCCGGCCAGTTCGGATGCGTTGAAGGTAAACTCCATCGTATAGGTTCCGTCAGACTCTTCCGGTGTAAAGGTTTCGGTCTTTGTTGCACCCTTGAATGTAAAGGGACTGCCCGTATCCTTGTCATAGAGCGTACCAGTGATGGTGTACTCGGTTCCAACTTTCAGACCTGTGTAAACGATGGTATCTACGATTGTGACTTCTTCATCTGCGGGAATTTCATGTGTCCCGGTGTTCTTGCCGACTGCCGTAGTTCCCATACCCTTCGGGGTAAGCGTCTGTCCATCATCTTCAAGGTCCTTATGCTCGGTAACGTGTTTCCACTCACCGTCTTCCAGTTTCAGCAGTTCTTCAAATACAACAACATCATGGAATCCGTCTTCCCCTTTAAGTACAGTCGCATCAAACGGAATTTCTACCGTGATGGTCCCTGTCGTATCCTTCGGAGTGAACTCCTTACTTTCAGCCGTAACAGCTTCGCCGTTGTTTACGACTTCTTCTGTTGTTGTCTTGTCCATCAGTGTTGCGACCAGTTTATAGGTCGTGTCCGTATCAAGGTTCTGGTATGTGACGGTATCAACAATGACCACATCCTCCGAGATTTCAATTTCCTTGTCACCGGATTCATCAGTGGCAATTGTGCTGATCTTCGGAGAACTCTCAGAATCATTGTCAACCGTACCAAAATCGAACGGCGTACCATCAGCACGGATGGTCAGGTTGTCAACGATCATTTCATACTGGCTGTTCAGTCCATCCACCTTGATCTCTTCAAGGGAGTAACGACCAAACGGAAGCGCATTAAGGCTGTCATCCACATCAACGGAGAATGTACTACCGTCTTCGTTCAGGCCAAGACCGAACCACACGCCGGACCACTGATACTCAGCTTCAAAGGATGCGGCGATCTCTTTGATCTTGTCAAAATCGACCGTCCCTGTCTCTTCGTCATAGCATTCATCAAACGCATTGGTATTTACGCTGTGCGTTTCTGCCGCAGTGCTGACAATGCCGTTTTCATCTGCTACGAGCAAATGCCATTCAATTGCGTTTCCATCCTGGTCATACGCTGTAAGGAGGAACGGTACATACGCCATTTTGGAACGGCCTTCTGCTTTCTTCTGAAGATAGAAGTCTGCACGAAATACCTGGTTCAAGAACGTCTGCCCGTTCTGGAGCATATCGTAAATAACGCCGTCTTCCCTGATTTCAACGGTATAACTGGAATTGGAATTGTAATAACCAGTCGGAGCCTTAACCTCTGTCACGGTGTATGTGCCATACGGGAATGTATCCGCTTCAGAAGTCCAGGAGCCGTCATGCGCATCAGTCGTAATCTGCATGATCTCCGCACCGGAATCATACCAGGAGCCGTTCACATACACAGAACTTTTGCTGCTGTTCACAATGCTGAAGGTTGCGGCAAGACTTGCCCCGCCTTCCGGCATGGACGTTCCAGACTGTTTATCCTGTTTGTAAATGGCAAGACCGCCACGGATGATCTCATTGACCAGGCCGTAGTTCATGTCATTACCATCTGTGTCAGTAGATACAATGACACCATCCTCACGAATCTTGAATGTAAATCCAAGACTGGAGCCTTCAGCGGTATAGCCTGTCGGCGGTGTCACCTCTGCGATTTCATAAGTGCCATACGGCAGATAATCAGATGCAGATGTGAAGGTCCCATCACTCTCCGTGGTCAGTGTTGCAATCGTAGCACCGACCGCATAGATCGTTCCGTCTACCTTAACAGCGTGTTTGCTCTTATTGATAAGTTTAAAGGTCGTGGTCATATCCGTTGCATCGCCCTGGCCATTGGAGCCGAACTCTGTATCGACACGGTCCTGGTCGTTCTTGCGAAGCGTAAACCCGCCTTTAATATCCGGCTCGTTGGAGTCGATGACGATGTTCTGGTTCTGTGTCCGAACCTTAATGGTATGGACCTTCGTATCGAGTTTATAACCTTCAGAGGCTTTCGTCTCCTGAATGTCATAAGTACCATACGGAAGAGTCGGCAGTGTGATCGTGCCGTTCTCGTCCGTTGTCATTGTGGCAACAACCTCTCCCGGCTGATACTCTGTTCCGTCTACCTTTACCACGTTCGCAGAACGGTTTGTTACGGTATAGGTCGCACCCTTCAGGGACTTATCGCCTTCTGCATACGGAACGCCACCGTCTTCGACCGGGTTTCCGTCTTTGTCAACGTCATCCTGAATATCCGCATCCCACTTCTGGATCGTGGGCGGTGTAAGCACAGGATTGTTCTCAATCGCAGAAGAGGATTTCGTGATTGTTTCGGCTTTGGAGACCTTAACGTTCACGGATGTTGTTCCCGTATTCTGGTATCCGGTCGGGGCCGTTTTTTCCTTGACAATATAGGAGCCAAGCTGAAGGTCCTCTTTGCCAGTTGAGGCATTTCCGTCTTCATCCGTTGTGATAGTCATGACCGTTTCGCCTTTGGCATAGGTCTTTCCATCCGGTCCCGTTACGGCGTTATCGTTGTTGTTGATGATTTCAAAGACAGCACCTTCAAGCGTTGCATCGCCCTGGGCTTCTTTACGGCCAAGGACCTTGTCCCACTTCTCAATGGACAGGCCGCCGCGCTTCTCTGTCTCTTCAACATCAATTTCGACCGTATCTCCGGTCACTTCCGTTCCGTCAACGATCTTCCTCGTGATGGCTCCATCTTCCCATACGAACTGAATGACCAGTTCATCGGTATAGGACTTCGTACCATACTTGTACGTCACATCTTCCGAAGAGAAACCGGACGGGGCTTTGGTCTCTTTAATGACGATTGTGCCAAGCGGGATGATAACCTTATCATTTGCGCCATCCATATATAAATCATCACTTGATGATTTAATTAAAGAACCGTCAATATTAAATCCGGCATAGTATCCACCATTAGACTGTTCCACCGTCTGGAACGTCCAGGTCCGTTTTGTTACTTCATCACCGGAATAGTTGGCTTCCGCATCCTCTTCGCTGCTGTAGTAGCCGCCGTAATGCGTAATCGTGAACTCCGCGCCGGAAAGGTCCGGCTGTTCGCCCGTGTTTCCAACCTGAGTCTTTTTGATAGAAAGAACAACCGGGTCATTAGCGGGTTTATTCTCCGTTTCCACGGTGATAATTCCGGTCGTTTCATCCGCATCATCACCATCAATTGTGACCTTGACCGGGTTCTTATCAGCCGGGGAAGCAGACGCATCCGCACCAGTCGCAAGCGTTTCTTCTATATAGTAGTATGTCCCGTCTGAAAGAGTTAACGTACCATCCTCTGTCGGGTCCTCATTCTCACCCTCGTATGCGGCCTTTGTCTTGCCGTCTTCACCGATGATGAAGCAGCCGATGTAATCATCGTAGTTGATGTTTCCGTCTTCATCAGAGCCATACCACTCGAATTTGGTCTCGTCCAGGGAATAGCAATCGTTATTCTCTACGAGGCTTTCGTCTGTCCATTCTTTCTCCATTGTGACGGGAGTGCCGCTTGGTGCAATCTTAATCTTAAAGAGGCCAAAGCCTGTCTGGGTGTTGATCTGCTGTGTTGCAAAGGCGACAACGGCATAACCCTGATCCCAATCAAGTTCAATACACCTTGCACAAATACCGACCCACGCCCATTCGCCGGAAAGATACCCGTAGTTTCCAAGCGGGTTTGTAACGTGTGAACAAGTGAATGTTGCTTGATATTCAGGACCAACAGGCATGACCTGATAAGTGTCGAATACCTTGCTTTCGTCCTCTGTTTTCAGCGTGAAGAACATTCTTGTGAAGAAATACTGTCCTATGGTTTCTCTGGCATCATGAAGTTCATATAAAATGCCAGGGCCTAATTCACCCCATGCTTGCTTTGCAATAGCGGTTCCGGTAGTGCCGTAATTATACAAAATACCCCTGGCCATCCCGGACGTATCTACTGTCGTATACGTCATTGTTGTTTCGCCGTAGAAAATATCGTCTGTTGTGACGCTCCTGTCAAGCGGTAACGGATCGATCTCCGGGAACACATATTCCATAGCATCAGCTGCGGCGCTGGCTTCTACTTCAACAGGAAGCAGCTTTGCGACCCATGTAGTCGGTGCAAGCGCGGCCATAAGTTTCTGTGTGAAGGTCTTTTCCTCCACAACGGCAGACACGTTTGAAACAACAGCAGAGGGCATATCAACTGTCACTTCACCTGTTGTTTTGTTGTAATCATACATGTCTTCGTCATAGGGAATATCGTTGACATAGAGTTCAATATCGCTCTTGCTGACATCGCCTATCATCTCGTCCGGCACGACCTGAACTGTTGTTGAAAGGTCCAGAACCTCTTCTGTCGTGACATAGGCTTCTTCACCGTTAACATCAACAGCAACAGCGGACTGTTCTTCTGCAACATCCGTGTTTCCACCCATCACCTGGAGGAGCTGCACCTGTGCATAGCCAAAGACGTCACCTTCATCAGACTGTGGCATTGTGTTTTTGGGAATATACACAAGACCTGTTGCCTTATCATAGATACAGCCTTCAAGAACTTCGCCCCAAAGGTTATCCATCGCAAAATCCCAGTCGCGGACAGTAGCGTTCTTATCTGCCTGCATGGTATTAGCAAAACCGACCATGTATTCGGAGTCTTCGGACGTCTCGTATAGCATGATGAACGCTTCGAACTGATACATGAATTTATGCATCTTAACAGTGGCGTCTTCTTCCGTCATGATGGAGTCAATGTCATCATCAGCAGTGACATAGTTCCCATCCACCATCGTCTGTTTTACTTTCATAAAGTTAACAGCCGAAAGGGTATCTCCGTTTCCGATATAGGTCCTGTTGGCATTTTCAAGGATATAGCTTTCGGTACTGGATACTTCCAGAGCCACTTCTTCATCAGCCACATCTTCGACAGCAACCTCTTCCGGTTCTTCCTCAGAAGCAACTTCTTCGGTTTCCTCTTCTGTTTTTTCAGGAGCAGCTTCTTCGGTCTCAGATTCCGCTTTTACATCTTCCGAAGTAGCAGCCGTCTCTTCTGTTTCCGACTCGGAAGATGCATCTTCCGTCACGTCTTCTTCGGATGTAGAAGAGACACTTTCTTCATCGCCCGTATCCGTATCTTCGCTGTAGGAAGCCGGATCATCGGCATTTTCATCAGCGGAGGAATTCGCCTCCACGTCCTCAACAACGCTTTCTGTCTGTACGTCTTCTGTTTCTGTCACTGAAGATGAAGTAACAACTGCATCTTCCGAAGTGGACGAAACCGAGACCTGTTCGTTTTCAGCGGCAAAGGTTGTAGCCATAGTAGAAAACGAGCCGGAGAATACGCACATGAAAGCAAGCAAAATGGATAGTGCTTTCCTGGTTGTCTTTTTCATAAATCTCGCCTTTCTGTTCAAATACGTTTCATTTCATCCCCTGTACCGAATTTCGGTACAAACCAACAGTTCCTTTTTAAAAATAGCCAGGGTTCCACATAGCGGCCTCCTTTCCCGAAAATCAGTAAAAATCACATAGATTTCCTGTTTTTTTGCGCAAAAAAGGAACCGAGGCAAATACCTCGATTCCTCTCTCCTATTTCTTCGACTCTATAGTACCACACCTTGCGGAAACTACTCTAGTCTTTTTTAGTCTCTTTTAGTCTCCACAGGTCTACTTTAGTCTACTTTAGTCTACGCTTTTTCATCTCCTTTTTTAGAAATTTCCCTTCGTTATGATTCAAACACAAATCTCTTGCGTTAATTCCCGCTTTATTCAGAGACTCGTAATACAGCATTAAATCGTAAGCGTATCCCTCCTATGTATTAGGGTCTTTTCGCAGTTACCAAGGAACTTTAAAACCTTTGTCAATATCTTCTACAGGTATTCCTCTGTCATCAAGTAATATGTAGCGTTATCCACGCTTTGTATTTATTGCTTGAACTTTCAATCTACCACTTCACTCTTTCTTCTTCTGGTTTTGAAAAATAATGTTTGAAGAACATACTCATTATCATTTCTATTGCTCTTGTTTTTGTCATTCCTGTTTCATCACAGAACATTGTTAGTTCGTCTGATACTTCTTTCGCAAGTCTGCAAGAAAATGGGACGTATTCTTTTTTGGGTCTACTCATAGTTTGTTTTCCCCCCCTTACTTATTGCTCTTCTTTAAGTTGCAGATTGCGCAAAGCATCTGTCCGTTATCAAGAGTAGTCTTTCCACCTTTGCTCCAAGGCTTAATGTGATCTGCATGCATCTGCTCAATCTTGAAAGGCTTTTTACAGAGCGCACATATACCCTTTTGTTTAGCATACATTGTCTTCTTCTGGTCATCATCAAATGCGCGAAGAGATAAGTGTTTTTCTTCTCCAGTTAAGATGTATTCGTAGATACCAGCCTTTCTCTGAACTTCACTGTCTGCTATAAGTCTATCGATTTCTGTTTTGATGAAATCAGGATCAAGGGTATCGTCTTTATGTTTATTATATAAAAGTCCCCATGGTCTACCTTTCATATTCTTATCAAACGAACCGAAATTATCTTCTACCCATGTAAATACATCTTCAGTATACTTCCAAAGAGCATCGGCATTTTCATCATCCTTATGGTCTTTCATGTATTGAGATATAGGGTCTTTGCCTTTAGTATTATCAGCATTTGCAGCCCAATAAATTACGGTTTCGAGGAATTTTTGTCTATTCCAGTCTCCATTAAAATATTTGCCATAATTCTTTACGCAAGCACCATTTCTACGTGAGAATACAGATTTAGCATCTGTGAGCCAAGCTGAATGATACAAAGCGTTTCTTATTTCTTGCTCCGAAAGAGTTTCACCGGCAATATTGATTATCTGAAACCAGTCTTGTTTTTCTT
>Ga0181612_108689_pt1 | contig 11123 bp, 9 predicted proteins | sample HoacroProtozoa21_FD_119630 | JGI IMG/M metagenome (GOLD analysis project Ga0181612, IMG submission 119630) | Hoatzin crop microbial communities from Cojedes, Venezuel. Combined Assembly of Gp0051906, Gp0051904, Gp0051908 | reverse complement strand
TGAGGGTGAGGGAACCCTGGAACAGGCTGCCCAGGGAGGTTGTGGATTCTCCTTCTCTGGAGATATTCAAGACCCGCCTGGAGAAGGTCCTGTGCAGCCTGCTCTGGGTGACCCTGCTTCGGCAGGGGGGTTGGACTAGGTGACCCACAGAGGTCCCTTCCAACCCGTACCGTTCTGTGATTCTGTGAGTGGATTTACAGCAGTGACCAGAGACTTTGTGTGCTTTGTTTTGGGCACCTGGATGAGGCCCTTTGGCAAAGACAGCGGATGCCTTTGCTGCTTTGCAATTCTGAAATCCAGGGTGAACATCAGCGTCAGGCGCCAAAATTTTTTTGTTATTATTTTTAAAAAGAAAACCAAAACCTTTTCTCTATGTAAAAACTAGCATGCAGTTATTTGGAACAGATACAATCAAATTGTGTTAGGGAGTCCCCCTGGGAGCCAAAGCCTACACCTAACCACAGAAGATCAGCATACAAATACAAACGCTGCAGATAAAGTTACATGGCACAGATTAGGGCTCAAATCTTCAGCAAATCTGTTCAGACCAAGAAAACGACAGCAAGTGAGGCATGTGCAGCACACGGAGCACATCTCATTCAAAGGTCCATCAGTAATGGCAGTTATTGCTAATATTATGTTTTGTCATATTATTCCTCCATTATTTGCTCCAACAACTCTCTTGGCTGAGTAAACTGGCTGTGCAGAAGCTGACCTGAGGTGATTTCTTCTTTGCAAAAAGTGGATTGTGGTTGGGTGTTGTAAGGTTTCCAGGAATTTGGTCTTATATTTTGTGTCCTTCTCCAGTCCTACAGCATGAGTTCAGCAATTAAACTATAAAGTGGGAATGAATTAAACGTCTGTGCTAAAACAGGGACAGTCATCAGGGGAAACAAAATGCGGAGGGCATGGGTGAGGGTGGTGCCTGTGGGGGGTGGGAGGCGATGCGCAGGCAGTGGGTCTGCCGGGGGTTTCACAGCATGGAGGGCTGCACGGGCGGTAGCTGGGCAGTGTGGGGGGAATGCATCTGCCTCCCACCTCTGGAGACCTGAGCTTTAACTATCCCTTATCTTACAAGTGAAAGGAGTTTAGTGGTCCCAGCCTAATCCCCAGTGGGTATTTGTGAAATGTACCACCTGCTTTTACACAACTGGAAGCTTTGGGTGAGTAGAAGCAAAGTTGTTTTTTTTTTATTTGATAGCAGAAGCAAGGCGGATTATTCCTAAACTGCATCAGCTAAGCTGTGCGAGGAAGTGGATCACATCATTTCCCTATAAACGGAGAAGGTTTTTTTGCTGAGCAGGACTATTCAGGTGGTGAGTTTTTAGCACGAGGACTGTCTCCCACTGCAGCTCAGAGGCTGCACACACTTGCTGTGTGCTTAATCCCTTGCCCCATGACCAGTCCCGATGGGGTGCAGAGCAGCAACCTGGAGCATGTAGCAGCATCAAACCTGCCCTAAGCCTGAGCTCCGCTGGGGTTCATCTGCGCTGCTGAAATGCTTTTACGGAAAGCCATCATCTGCCTGGATACTGCATGACTTTGCCCAGTGTAGTGTGCATTTACCAACATTAACTTTAATCATCTTCTATTGCAGCTTTTCTTTTGCAAATGAAAAGTGAAAGAGTTAAAAGAAGCAAGTGAAATCTTACAGTAAAAACCTCTTTTTAGGTATCCCATGGAGGAATAACTGAAGGGCAATACATGTGGCATAAGGATTTTTATTTACCTACAGGTATTTTATGCTTGGAGCCAACAAGTCTGCACTGATTCCTGTTCAGAGATTTATATGTCATAAAAAACATCAGCTTAAATTTGTTTTCCTTATTCTGTATTTACTATCATTCCTCAGACTGAAGACTCCTCTTGTTTCGCTCTGAAGACTCAGTTCTGCAGGGGTTAAAGCAACCTCAGTTTCTCCCATGACATCTCCAAGTCCGCCGGCAGCAAGTAGCTCTTGGATTCGTTGCTCTTCAGCTGGGTAGAAGAGCAGCCAGCGTCAAAGCCTGGGGATCTTATCCCAGTTTAGTCTTCATGAGACCTGTGTGTGTGTATGCACACTGGGACTCTCCTCAGCTGCAGCAGAGCTTTGTGCAAGCGAAGCCCTAGCCTGTGCGCAGCACTTTGTGCAGACCCCATCTGAAGGCCTCTTTTGTGGCTGGAGCAATATAAAGGTCTTTAGATCCAGTCTCTAGTCTTGAAAGTGCTTCTTTGAAGTCTCTGGGCCTTCACATGTCCTCCAGACTTTCATTTAATGTAGTGTTTTGTTATGGTAAGGTTTTTTTTAAGATTTCAGGTAGGATTTCAACAAGCAGGGGATGTATCAAAGTATAAAATACTAGCTTGAGTCTTAATCAAACCAAACTGTTTTCTTAAGAAGGAAAAATAAAGGCTGTTAAAGTAGGCCAGACACTTACAAGGCAGCAGATGTTTCTCTTTATTGTCAGAACAACAATCTTTATTAAATACCAAAGAAAGCCCTGTAAATCTGGGAAAGCGGTTGAGTCCATGCTGAGGACACCTCTTCCTCAGGCCAAACAGTCTTTTCTAAATAGTTTGTTTTTCCTGCTGATCCTTCGATGGTGTTACCTTGACATAAAAGAAAACGTGAAAATGAATATTTAACTGTGGAAATAACTCAACAGTTTAAGCTTGAAAAAGAGAATGTGGGAAGTGAGGGAAAGAGCAGAGAACACGCCTTTCACACCCATGCTGTCTCCTCCTTGGTGCCAGGACTAATGAGGGGCTGTTCCAGGGGACCCTTGGAGATGCCCCAACTTCAGCAGAGGACTGGTATGTCTGGTCACGACACAGTTAATGGCATATCTTCTCCCGAAGACGTCTGATGAAAAGCAAACAAGTCATTATTACTGCCTGGGAACTGCAGCGCGAGGCCTCCATCGGATGGAGAGAGCTCTTTCAGGGTTGTCTGGCGAGCGCCGGGCGTAATGAATCTGGCAGATTTCATTAGCATTACTAATGGCATCTTCCACTTTTAAGAAATAACAACAAGGTTTCATGTATTAATAAAAGGAAGATTGTGATTGACTAAACAAAGGGTGTGCCAGTCTGTGCAGCTGGTCTGTTTTAACTAGGTAATGTCCATAGATACGCCGTTAATTTAATTCTCAGTTGAAATACTCCAGAGGAAATGTCAGATCAATAATGTAGAAAAGGGCAAAGATTTGCTAAGCCTGGCTGACTTGCGTATGTTAACTACCGTGAGATAGATATGGATAAATGCTGAACATTAAGGTGACTAATCACAACTGTCTTGGGTGTCTGAAAAAATCTTCTGCATAAACAGTGTACAAAACAAACGTGTTTCAGGCAAGAACCTGGGTGTTAAGGTAACTGGTTATTACTTCACACGCGACTCTGCAGTTAACATCCATGGGTTTGCTTTTTTTCTGGAAGAGGCTAGAAAGCCTCATTGCAGATGTTGTCCTATCCTCCCTAGTGCAGTGCAGAGGGTCCCCATGCCTGCCCTACTCCAGGGTCCTGCACCAGCACACCTTCGAGCCTTCCCGCATGTGTACCAGCACTAGCTCTCAGTGGTGTTAAAGCTCGGATTATATCTGGGTTTTATCCATTTTGCCAGCAGTTTGTGTGGGTGTGTATCTCCTACTGGCTTCAAACTATGACCCACAGGAGACACTAAGTGGAGCAGAAATCTTACGCCTGTGCTCCAGAGTCAGTGTGAGCTTTGTCTGCTTTAGGGTTTTCTGCTTGGTGTGGCTGGCTTCTCTGCTTCCCCGAGCCCTCGTACCTACCGACACTCTGACTGCATCGCCAGAGCTGAGCAGGACTGCTCAGCTTTCTGAATTCACCCCTGAATGTCCAAATCTGGATCGTCATTCTGACTTCAGCCCATCATGGCCTGGAGATGAATCAAGTCCCGTGTGTACATGGCCAGAAAACACACAAGCGATGGGTAAGTCCCTCGTTAATTGGGAGACTTCCATGACACCAGGTAGCAAAGGGTGCTCCAAAAGCAAATCCCATCTTTCTTTGTCAAGAAGTGCTTCTATTACCAGCAGCTGCCCTCAGCCGCCGTCATGGCTAGCATGCTTTCCTTCCAATGAAGACATCTTTTGGGCCTGAGTCTCCACTATTTGATGGTTGCACAGTAATTTTTCCATGCAGCCTTTGCTAAATCACTCAGAAACCTTGAGGAGTTTTTTATTTAAATAACATTATATCTTCCAGTACTGAGACCGAGAGCTCTCCCAGAGCCAGTGCGTGTGTGTGGAGTCTATGGGAACACTGCGATTTCAGAATTGCCAAAACAAACAACAGGTGCCTGTGTTATTTTGCAAGTAGGAGCTCCTCAAATAACAGACTTTGGCAGAGGAGATGCTTCCTTACAACACCGATCTTCTTACCCCAAAGGCCCCTGGAAACCCTGGGTGGGGTATTTGCAGTAAAGAATGCCGAGTTGGAAAATATTTTGAAATCACCTTTGATAAAAAAGTCTTTAAAGTCCCTTCCCAGCTGCTTGTTCATCTGCTTACTTTCTGCTTTCAACAAAAGTATGGATCGGTATCAGGTTTAAGTACAACTGGAGAAGGCACACGGTGACTCAGAGAACCCATAATAGCCTTTTTCCTAGGGGCTTGGCTTACCTACTTCGGAGGACTGAGCATGGGTGTAGCTACACCGAGGTTGCTGTACCAGTACAAACCTGTGGTTCAGAAACATGGTGAGACTGGGAAAAGCGCTTATGCAGATGCAATTAGCCCTCATCCAGAAACGGCGCAGGTCGCACTGATGTCCAAGCAGAGTGTTGTGGTGGTGCCTAATAGTATGTGTGCTGCAGTGGAGAGAAACTGTAGAGAGCAGTGCTTTGAGTGGGGCTTCTTCACTTCTCCAAGGGATAAAGTACCAGCTGCTGGCTGTTTGGGGAGCTCATAAAACCACAAGATAATCTCCCTCTGCTCCAAAGGACCAGCTTCATGCCTCAGGAGCCATCCAGCCAGCATTTGCCATAGCACGGTGCTGGTTTCCTAGCAAGGCAGTGGTGGACCAGATCTATGCCCTGCATGACAGGGAGCAGAAAGGTGTGGGAGATGCCTGCTGCTGCTTGCCGTGGTGCTCTCTGGGAGCGTGGGGGCTTTGGAAAGAGCTGGGGGCAGCCCAGAGCCTCCATCCCGTGTCAACTGGCTTCTTACTGGGCTGGTCCCAGCTGTGCTTTAAAAGGAGGAAAGAAAAGAGCTGACGGAGCTGGAACTGCTTTAAGGTGGAACTGAAACAATAGCTTGTGGCCGTCTGAATCAGTTCCCTTGTTCCAGGAGTTTGACTCAGAGCTGAGTATTTCAGAGCCTCAGAACTAAAAGGCTTATTTCAATTTTGGTTCTAATGATGGGCAAAGGTCACAGCAGTTGGGAGGAGAGGGGAAATGAAAGGCATGGGCTTGGCTGTTTTCTCTGAACCAGCTTCACCCGTTCCTGGTTACGATCTCAGCAGAATAATAACTGATATTAAGCAAAGCTAAGAAATGAAATTAACACATGCAAAATTGCATTACAGCTGTGTCAGGAGTCCTGCTGCCCAGCAGTGCTAGCAAGGCCTCCTGGTGCAAAGTAACAAGGGCAGCGAGGGAAAGCTGATGGCTCCGAGCGGAGCATCTCGCTCGGCCACGCGCATCCCGTACCCACGGCGGCAGGGCAGGGCCGTGCACCGACATCTGCCTGCACCGCGGCTGGGGCACCTGCGGCTCTGCCCTGGGGCTGGAGACGTGCTCTGCCACACGCCCGCCCGCAGCTCAGCCTTCGCTCAGCCCCCCACGATGCTTTAACACGCTGCAAATCCAAACTTCAGATGTGCCAGCAAGCTCAAGGCTTGATGTGTGGAGCTGATGCTTGAGCTTCTCTGGGGGTTTGGCCAACCTTCCAGACCGGATCATGGCGTACTATGAGAGCTGTGTGAGAGGAGCAGCCAGGACTCCCGGCCTTAGCAGCCAGGCTTCACCGCTCGCCAAGATAAACAACTCCACCTGCCCTCTATCTCCTCATAGCTCCAAGTCCCAGGTTTGCTCTCTGAGAGGCTGCAGATCTCCACTCACTCTTGTGGCTGTCGATGGCCTGTTTTCTATTCATCCATCCAGGAATTAACACCTTCACTTCCAAAGTGTTCTCCCTGGGGACTGCCCCTAAGGTTTCTGACAACAGTTTGTCTTGCAAATGCATTAACCTGGCGATGGTGGCCAGGGAAACCAAGAGCTTGTTGTCCTTGTCAAAATTCCTAGAGTGCTGGCTGGAAGTACAGCGCATCCCTTCGTATCAGTGCAGAAAATGCACAGAACGCAGGCTTACAGACAAAACAACGAATAGCACAGAAGGATTAATTTTACGTACATTAATAATAACAATAAGCCCTCTAAGGAACAGTTATATTTGAAGAGGTTAGAAAAGCTGATGGGATACATTAGCCATGGAACACTTTTTATGTTTTTGCTTCTTAGCAGCAGCAGCATTGCCTCGCTGGGCTCAGTCTAGTGCTGCGTGTCCAACGGTGGTGAGCGCCGGGACGTTGCCTCCCGCGCGGCTGAGCTGGGCAGCTGGGGAGCTGTGTGGTCTGGACGCAGCCCCGCTGCCAGGCACAGCTGTGGGCACGTGCCCATCTCTTTTTCCACCAGTGATGCAGAGCCCGCCTGGCGGGGTCACGTCTTGGTGCTGCCTCGGTGCACGTACGGGCAGCAGCGGCAAACGCAGGGTGGTCAGCCGGGGTGCCAGGGAGGCGAAGGCAGCGCTGCTGGGGGGAGCGGTGCTGGCGCTGTGCGGGGAGATGCTGCCTGCGCCCCGAGCCGGGCTCTTGGCGAGCGCTGTGGGTGTTCGTATTTTAGCAGGGCACCGGCCAAGCTGACGCTGCGTGCCATCGGTGCCCTGTCCTTCCTGAGCACTCCCATCGGGACACACCTCGCCCCGGAGACATGGACGCCCACCTGGAGGTGTCGTGGGTCCTCTGACTCCTGTGCAACACTTTTCATGATTTCTCTGCAGAAAAATAGGGGGTTTGGGGTCTTTTTTAAGGAAAAGACCCAACAAAGACTATTTATTTGAGGAAAAGACCCAGGTTTTCCATGCACTCCCCCTGTATGAAGCCCCAGGAGAATAACCCAGCAGCAGGCGATGGTCGGAGGCCATCACGCAGGGCCGGGGCTCAGCCGTCCAGGCTGATGTGTCGGGCTGGCTTTGCTCTGCCGGGCTGGGAGCGTGGTGGCCGCAGGAGCTCGGCGGGGCCGGGGAGATGCTGGCAAGCGGAGAGGTAAGCGCTGGCTGCGGGGAGCCCTGGCTGGGATCTCCCGCCTGCTCCTCCATTTGCAGCTCAGCAGGAGCCAGCAGCAGGGTCCAGCCTCACAGCTCTCCCCGCTGCCGGCGCCGGCTGCTGTGAGCTGCTGAAAATGTGCCAACACACCGGCTTTGACACCTGTGGCTCTGGTGTAGCAAAGCAGGTTTGCACAGAGCCGGGAGATTAATACGAGTATTCCCATGATGTGGTTAACGACATCATTTACTTCAGAGGCTCTTGGGTCGGCGCTGACACTTGCTTTAGCAGCTGAAGTGTTTAATGTGTTCTCCAAGACGCTCTCTAAACACAGATAGGGCTGAGAGACACAAATGTATTTGCAGACCATTTTAGGGTTAGCACGCTCCAGAGCAGTGCAATCAAATGATGGCAAGCGTTAGGAATGGTTCTCTGGGAGGATCATGATTCTGCGAGGGCTCGTGATTATTAAATACAGCACAAATCTCCCTCTTCGTATTTTTCATACCTTTTTCCTCAAAGTATTACTCATATAATTTTCCCTCTGAAAGTTATTACAAGTGACTCACCTTTAGCTTGAGCAAGCAAACATGACCAAGTGTTTACTCTGTTCACAGCTGGGCAATTTTAAGCCCAGACCCTGACCTTAAGAAAGTCCCCGAGCAAGGCTGGTGGATAAGACAGCACACCACCAGTCCCCGGAGCATCGTGACTCAGAGGCACATTTCTTATTAAACTGTTTCTGCTTTTAACTCGAGGCAGTCACATCTTGCTGACCGAGGTCCATGGCGAATTACCCGTCCAGCCCCACGCAGCGTGTGCTGGGCTGAGCTCCCACCAGCCCGGTGGCCCTCGCTGCCGTCCCACCCCGGCGCCAGGGAAGGACTTATGTTCTTCCATAGGCAATTCAGCTAAGTCCTGATGGGTCCACGTGTCGCTCCAGAGGGAGAAATAAAAATGAGCATCCCTGGGGCAGGGGGAGGATGGGGAGCAGGGGCTCAGCTTCTCCCTGCAGCTTTGCCAGCCCACCCCGTCCTCCCCCAGTGCAAGGCCAGTTTTGGCAGGATTTTCTCTTTGCATGCAGCTCTTTGTTTTGTTTTTTTTTTCCCCTTGACACCTGAGATCAGCAAATTCCCTTTGCAGTGACACTAAGGGAAGGCAGAGTGTGTGTTACTGGCCTGCCTGTAAAAGCCCCTTTGTCACCTGCTGCTAATCCGAACAGTTTTGCAGTCCCTTTGAATGCTTTTGTCTCGAGTTTTGTTTTCAGCTTGGGTCTCGCCACCAATCTCACATGGTTTCCTGGCTGGCAGAATAATCTCTAAGCTTAGCAAACAGAAGGCTTGCAGCGTGTCAAATGAGCAGGTGATGGAAACCGCACACCCTGTGAGAGGGGAGCGCCTGCAAAGGCAGCAGATGCGATGGAGAACAGATCAGGGAGCTGCCAAGGGGTCGGGCTGGGGAGGGGGAAGGACTTCAGGAATCAGGGCAGGACTGTGAAAAAAAACAAAAGAGAAAAAAAGAGAAGAAAAAAAGACATATGCAAAGGCTGGTGTCACAAACCTTTTTCCGGGCAATTTGCACAGAGGAAGGGACTTTGGCAGGGGACCAAAAGCTCTGGTTCCTTCTGTTGGTGTCTCTCTGTTGCAGCAAAGGGAGATAAAGGGAGAGCAGCAACCGGAGCGGGCACTGGTCTGGGGAACTCACAGCCCCTGCTACACGCATCGCCCCGAAGATGTGAGAACGGCAGTGGAGCTGCTCGGAGACGAAAGTGTATGTTGTGCTGAAACTTGTAGAAAGCTGGCTGGAAGGAGATCTTAGCTCGGCAACCTGTGCCCTGAAAGGTTCTCAGCCCTGGAAGTTAGGTTTAATTATTAGCTAATTGGTTGGGATGTATCTCATTTGTGTCAAATGAGGAGAGGAAGGATGGGAGGCTGTGGCTGGTGGAAGAGAAGCTAGAAATCTATTTAGGGTGGCAGAAGAAGTTGTCAGCCTGGTCTGCAGAAGGGAAATGTTTGGACTTTCTGTACTGCTGCGTAGTGACGTCTTATCCAGGTGTGTGTCCCCAACAAGTGGAAGATGTTGCCTGCAAACTGCCACGGATCAGGCTCTCTGTCTTGTGGACAAGGTGTTGGATATCGTCTGCCGTTGTGTTTCATGGGCTTATTGCTCCTAGGAAGACAGGAGTAAGGTAACATGCGTTACGTTTTAGGTGGCTTTATAACCTGGGAAATTGCCTTTTGAGAGGGTCAGAGGTGTAATAAAGCAGAGTAACTGTAATTCCGTGAGCCTTAAACTCTGTGACAAAGCTGCTGTAAAAAAGACTGAAAATTTCTGTTGGAAAAATATGAGCAGCCTTAATCTCTCATTGTCTTCTTTGATAATGCATAATTTAAAAATATGTTAGCATTATCTTTGCATGTTATAGGAAGCAGCCATGTAATACTGTCTCTTTGAAGGTTGTGTTAGAGCTCTCTGTCTTTGCTCAAGTAGCTACAAGGTCAAATCCCAGCTGATATCTCAGAGGAACTGTAGAACAGCTGAACGGATGTTAAGCTGAGCCTCTGACTTGGGGTGTCCCTCTCCTTGCTGTGCCGTATATCTGCGTGATAGTAGCTAACCAAATTAATTTGTCTGTGTTCCAGTCCTTGCTTTTAAAATTAGAATGACAGCAGTTTGTTATCTTACAGATCCCGTGTAGATCAGACCAGTAAAAGTTATGAGGGAGTGGTAATGAGTTCCATATCAGAGCACAGGGAAAGATGGAGGGCAAAGAAATCGATAGGATTGAATTTAGGATTGAAGTGCAGCAATTTTGGGTTCAAAACTTGGTTTACTTCTGGAAAAACTGATCTGGTGATTTAGGCATTGCATCTGGTTGAGCAGAATTATTTCAGCAGGGATAGTAAGATGTAATTAGCCTCCGTATTCCAGTTGAACTGGCTTTGCCACCAGCTCCCGGAGCTGATTCACTGCATTGTGTGCTCCTGACGTGCTGCGGGAAGGTGCAGAGCCTTGGAGCTCCCCTCTGCTCCCCAAACCAGGCTGTGTCAGCGAGGGACTGTGCCTTGGCACTCGGTGGGAAATGCTGGCCTCGTTCGCTCACGGCTTCAGTCTATCCATATCTGAGACAGGCTTATTAATATGTTTTTACCTCCTAGGATGACTGAGGTTAATTGAGGTTTGTGAGGTGCTTAGATACTGCAGTGACAAGCGTGGTAGAAATCGGGGGCAGCGGCAATGTCGGTATTTGTGGGAAGATTTTTAAAAACAAGTCTGGAAATCATCAGAAAATCTGTCTTAAAATAAAAAGAATAATTCCTCTCTCTTTTTATAACTAGAAAATGTGAAAAGTAATTATTGGGAAAAAGAATATTTTTATACACTTTTTAGTAAAACCCTGTGCTTTTACTGTTGTCTGATGGCAAAATAGATCAAACAGAACACTTTGTGATAAGAGTCGTGTATTTGCCAATTGTTTAAACAAATACCTGCACGCCTTACCTTCAATATTTGCCTTTAGAGGTTGCTGAGGACAGTGGTTGCCTATGCCCACGGGCCTGGCAGAACTGGGGGAAGAGGACTGGGGCCTGGATGGGAACAGAAAATCCCTTGGGTACTGGTCTAAATAGAGTTCATTTTATGGTAATGATGTAAAAAACCGCATGAAGTGGGGTATATTGTGTTTGAGGAAACACAACTAGTTTCCAACAGGCCCGTGGAGGACAGGACATGTTTAAAATCACTGAATCATAGAATGCTTTGGGTTGGAAGGGACCTTAGAGGTCATCTGGCCCAACCCCCCTGCAGTGAGCAAAGACATCTTCAACTAGACCAGGTTTCTCAGAGCCCCGTCCAAC
>Ga0181612_107854_pt1 | contig 11123 bp, 4 predicted proteins | sample HoacroProtozoa21_FD_119630 | JGI IMG/M metagenome (GOLD analysis project Ga0181612, IMG submission 119630) | Hoatzin crop microbial communities from Cojedes, Venezuel. Combined Assembly of Gp0051906, Gp0051904, Gp0051908 | reverse complement strand
CTGCTCGCTGCAGGGGGCTTGGACTAGATGACCTCTAGGGGTCCCTTCCAACCCAAAACTTTCTATGATTCTATGATTAACCAAGGCTAAATGATGCCTGATCCGCTGGATGGTCTTCTGTGACAAAAAGACTGGATTTGTGGATGAGCGGAGAGCAGTAGATGCTGTTGGCCTGGATATCCATGAGCAAGGCTTCATCAGACACTGTGGGGAGAGGCAGCAAGAGCTGGGCTGGGGACGGGTGGCTTCAAGCTGTCTGCTCTACCTATGAGGAGGTAACCAGGGACCAGGCTTTTTGCCAACGGTGACCACAAATGTAAACAGGAGAGTTTCCAGCTAGAGAAAGAGGGCTGGGGGATTTCCCTGGCAGGATAACCAAGTACTGGGACAGGCTGCCCAGAAAGGCTGTGACATCTCTGTCCTTGAGGGATTTCAAGACCTGGCTATGTGAAGCTCTGAGCAACTATGTCTGACCCCACAGCTGAGCCTGCCTTGGGCAGGGGGTTGGACTGGAGACATCCTGCAGTTCACATCAGCCCACAGGACTGTTTTTCTATGGTTCTCCAGCAGTCACACAGTTAAAAAAAACACTTCAGAAGAATGACAGCTGAAGAAAAATATTTCCAGAGTCAGATAACTCATTTCTTATGAATGTTTTAAATGATATGTAATACCCAAGGCTTGCTGTAAGTCATTTGCCCATGTTTCATCAACTTTGTCACCCCCAAAAATACCAGTTCCCACAAAACCCCACCACATTGTTCCCTTTTTTCACCTGTTCTTTTTAACTTAGTATTCTTTTCACAAGAATATTGCCACATCTGCCTGGGATTAAAGTTGGTCAAACGTTTGGTTACATTAATTGCAGAATTACACTCTGAGGTGGGCAGGCTGCTTACTAAATGTAGTGTAAAGCTATCTGCCCAGTACTGGCAGTTGTATTGCAGAGGATCAATTAGCTCAGACAAAGCTGGGAATAGTGATTAAAAAAAAAAAAAAGCTGGGAAATAATGAAGACACTTAGCATTTTCCAGAACTGTTGTGACCACCATTTGGCTCTACTCACATCCTCAAACCACAAACTAATAAATTTGTGTGATAAAACAGTGGGATGGTAGGACGTGGTTCCCTGCTTTTTCTTGGAGTGCAGTCAAGAGGAAAATCAGTCTGCACTTGTACAAGTCCCTCTTCGAACACAAAGAGGAGTCAGCACAATCAGGTCAATTTTCTCCTACATGCTGCTTTTTGTCTTTTTGGCCACTTAAAGCTTATTGTAAAGGTAGCTATACGGACCAACTGTAGGAAAGAAAATCTGTTTGATATGATTATTTTCATGTGTGCTCCCTTTTACCTAGGAAGGTCTGTATGCCTGGACTTGTATGGTACTTTTAAAAACTGTTGTAAAAAAGGCTAGATGCATGTGTGTTTGTGTAGCTTGTCATCTATTTGGACAGAAGCAGGTACTTAGAATAGTTTAAACTGAGAAACCACATTATGCAGGCCTTTGGTGAGAACTTGATACCTAATATGTAGTCTAACAGTTCCATGCAAAAGCTTGGCTTAGATTTGGTACATCAGACTATACCAACGGAATTATTATCCTTTTTATATAGAGGCACTGGGGTTATAGTAGTATAAATGATTTTTGGCAGAAGGCAGTATTTGATTAATGTTTGTTAAGTGCTACTCTCTTTAACTGCTGGAAAAAAAGAAGGAAAAATAATTCCACCAAAATGATTTCACTTTCTGCTGAGTGCTCTGTGTCATTTGTTGGCAAAGGTAATGGAAGGAAAAATATCAGCAACAAAAAGTGACTATGAAATGTTTTTTTTACATTAACAGCATTGGCTCCAATTTTCTTTCCCATATTTGGTATCGCTAAACTGCAGTAAATGACTATAGTATCACTTGTATTCCAAGCTGCTAGCCTTGGCCAATTTTCAAAAAGAACTGAAAGCACCTAATGGGGGAACTTGGGTCGTTATGTCCAAAATTACACCCCCGCCCCACTGCACCTGAAGTTAGAGGATTCTTCTTTCCATCATATTCTTATCTTTGATCTTTCATGCTTTACCTAAACATCTGAATCTACATGTCTCCTTCCACCTGGCCTGGCTGGTGCTGTGCTGCATAATTCAGCACCTGGTTGGTTTTTAAGACTGCACAAAGACATACTGCTGTAGGCACACTCAAAAGTTTCCTTCCCTTCCTCTCCCTTGTGTCTCAGAAGAACAGCATACTCTCTGTTTTTAAAAGAATAGGAAATACATGTCTGTCTACACAGGAATTTGGTCTCTTTTCTAAAGAACTCACCAGCTCTACAGAGAGCTCTCTATAGAGACAAGTGGGTTAAGGACAAACCCTTCTCTATGCTATCGCCTTGGCCAGCCCCATGCAGCTAACACCCTGTGCCAGTTGTTCATGCTCTTTGTGGAGCCTGGCATGTGAGCCCAGAATGGAGGATCAGGCATGTAAGTCCAACATCCCTCTGGAAAAACATGTGAAGTGCTGTCTGTAAATGCAGCCCCATGTGTACATCTTCACTGATGTTTGCAGATCTCTGCACCGACATTGCATGCTATTCACACTTTGTAACGCCAAAGGAGGAAGTATCACTCTACTTGTCTGATGTCAGGTTTCATGTGCCTTTCTCTGTGGTTATGGTACAAGGCAAGCAACATCAGAGGCACATCACCAGGCTGGGAGGGTGGCTCGGACTGATGGTAAGTCTCAAGAACTGACATCTGAAAAATGCCAGGCAGGAAAAGTCAGGAAAACACAACAAAGGAATAAAAGCTACAGTAGCCTGGACTCTGCATAGTTTCAGAAAGAAAAGTTTATATCAACCTCAAAATGCTTGTGGAAATGAACATCAACTGGAGAAAAAACCCCCTCACTATCCTGTCTTTTAAACATCTTGTCTATTACCAGATAGAAGATTCTCTGCCTTTATTAAAAAAATGGCAGGTAGAATAAAATGTCAGCCTGAGTGTTAAATGGCAATCCACAGAAAAGGATTAGACTGTTGGCTAAAACACTGTGAAATTACATTTAAGTATATTTCAAGACGCCATTGGCATTTTTTTTTCTCACTGGATCAATTCCAGTGCTGCAGTTCAACATGCAAATCCTGGCTTCAGAGCTGCTCAGCCCCCATTTGATCATATTATTCCTGCCAGAAGGAGTCCAGCTGCTGGGCAGGTTGCAGACTCCGTAATGCAATTTCAGTGCTCTGCAGTGTATTACAAGAGGCTTCACAGAATACATTTTTTGTTAGACAAAGAACATCAGCAGAGCTTTAGAAAGCACAGTGACTTCTAGGAAAATTGAAATTGTTTACACTAAGTGATACCAAAAAAAAGTCTTAAAAATGAGCTGTGAAAGGCAGAATCAGTGATGAGACTCTGCTTAGCCCAAGGACTTCCTTTCTTCAGACAGCAAGGAGATGATAAGAAGGGAAAGAGCACTGAGTGTTAGATGTGAAAAAGTGGCTAGGGAAGCCCATGTAAACCTTGGGAACACAGTAGTATAGAAAAGAAAATGGCATGGCTCCATTAACTTTTTCTGGAGTTCTGGTAGTGAACATGTACTCAGTGGGCATATGCTGGGGGGAAATAAGAAGGAAAAAAAAAAAAAAGATTAGCCACAGTATGGCTTTTACTAGAGTTAAATATTACATTTTCCAGAGGAAAAGAAAGGCAGCAAAATATCACAGGGTTATTGATTTCATTGTACCTTTATCCAAATGCCCTACTGTGGCAAGTACTACGTAAACAAATAGGAAGACGGACCACCTTTTCCAAAGAACCTGTATCACAAAAATCACAGGGCAATGCACTAAAAAGCAAGTGAGACAAAGAATATATTTTTTTAGACTGACAAAAATAGAATGAGAAAATAATGTGGAATTGGAACCAGACTGAAACCAGAAAAATGGGAAAAATACTGGAAAACAGGAAGCCTGATAAAAGAAGAGAGAGCAGAAAGGGAGGAACAGAAAAACTAGTAAAAGGTAATGATAATAAAATGGCAGGAGGTGGTGGAATAAACCATGAAGTTTTGACATTTTAAAAGGTTGTCCATTCTGTCCATTCATCGCTGTCCATCCTGTCCACTACTACTGTGCTCAATGACTTAGAGTTTTACTTGTGGAAAACTACAGGTTTCTGGCAACAGAAGCTGCAGTGATCCTGACCAGGAGACCCTTGTACCTTTAGGAGCCAGTGACCCACACCGCAGCTAACCTGGCATACCCAGCACGGACTTCAGGCTGTGCCATGCCGTGCCATGCCATGCCGTGCCACATGCCTTCCTCCGCCACAGACTATGCACAGAGCCTGCAGGCAGCTCCCGCTCAGCACTGGTGGTAAAGCCTCATCTTTAACAGTGCAGCAAGAAGTCTCTGGAGAATGTCTTTCCTTTTTGACTGTAGAAATGATGAATAAACTTGCTTTCTTGCTAGGAAATCCTGTAACAACTTGAATGATTGGCAGGGGTGAGTCGCTCACTCTCTATGCCATGAACAAAGTCTGCAAGGTGTCTTGTGCGTGGATCAGAGTGCTTCCAGCACCTAATGGGCATAAGATTATCTATACTTTTCTCTTCTTACTGTGTTAGCTCTAATAAATAGCATTGAGAGTGATACCGTACAGAGCCTGAGCACTTTTCTTACTGGGATGGCAAAAGACCAGCACCTCCTGCAGCAAAACCAGAAGCCTAAATGAACATTACTCTTAAGCAGCTAAAAAAAGCACTGAGTAATAAAACAAAAACACAGTAAAGCTAAAACCTTTACACTATTCTTCCAAGAACAACTGACATAATCTTCTCCCACTTACAGGGTAGTACGTATGCATTCAGTGTGAACAGCATCAGGCAGTGCCAAGAGGATTTGACAGTAAATGGAAATAAAACCCTTTCACAGAGACTCCTAGGGCTTTTCCTCCCTGGAAAGTTAAATTTCTACGTAACCTAAAATAGAACAACTATTTGGGAAAATATGTCCTTGTGGAAAATTAGTTCAATGTAATAATGCCTTTATCCTTTATTTCATCTAACTCTTGACTTAAATAGGAACAATGCAAATATTCTGAAACAAGGCCATCCACACTGACTTTTACTAAACAAAAGTCTGAGTTAACTCCACAAAGAGAACAGTGCAGATCAGAACGCTGATTTCGATCTGAAAGCTGAAAGCAAGGAAGTTAAGCATCACACATCAATCATCTTCAATAATGAGATGTATCATCTCTTGCACTTGTGTTTTCACACAATATATCTGCAGCCTTGCCCAAATCATGGCAGGAAGCCATCTACTACCCACTATGTAACACCTTTTCATCTAGTCTGTGTAGGCTGTTCTTTAGGCCTAAAAGTAAAATAAATGGGAGTTTTTAGGTTTACTACTGCCAGACAGCTAGGGCTGTTTTACTTCCTTTGGGAGCACACACCCTGCTTACTATAGTGGTTTATTGATACTGCAATTCAGACATTTTTGTCATAAGTAGTAGTCACTACAATTAGTATTAGAACAGATTCCCGACTCTGCATACGCACTAAATGAAGATCAAACTACATTATGTGCTTATACTGCAAGAAAACCATCTTATTCTGTGTATTCTCAGCATCCGGGTAATTTCAAGATGTCGATCCAAGGTTAATGAATTACAAGAGCATAAACCCAGCATCTGCTAAGACCTGAAGCAATGCAGGAGTTCCGAGTCTCAAAATCCCTCTCTATCACATGTAGAGAAGAAAATGCTCCCTGTCATAGCAAAGCAGGACTGAGGGAGAGCCGTGGCGATGGGCATCACAGCCCTAGCCTTGCTCCCACTGCCAGCTCTGCAGATCTGGTCTGAAGTGGCTTTGGATGAGGGCGCTGCTCCCCAGCATGATGATCTTCTGGGGCTGCACGCAAGATCGGAGGTTGCCATGCAGGGCCAGTGAGCACTGGAGAAACACACAATGGCCTTGGCCTGGTGGGCATCCGGAGGGGGGAGCAAACCAGGGACATCTCGCGTGTCCTGCAGCTCGACCGAGGCAGGAGGGCACTGGGTTGGGCAGACAAGGCACCTCGCATTTTGTCTGCCTTGGTGCCGAGTCAGCCTCGGCGTGACGGTTAAGATGGGCTTCCCCCGCCTCCGCTCTAGAAAGGGCATGTTCCTTGTCACATTTAAAAATCAGAGAATCCTAGATGTCTTGAGAATCAGCAAAAGTGTTAAAATAATTTTTATTCACCAGAAGCAGAAAAGGTTGACAACAGTGGGATTGGTTACAGCCAGCTACTGCTGGCCAGCTAAACCACCAAAGGTGTATTTTATTTTAAGTATCAACATGTTACCTTTCTTCAGCTAGTCTGCTCATCTTTAATGGTAGCATTGTCACAGAGACAGCACAATATTTATTCTTAGTCCTGTCACCACAATTAAGGAAATGTTAAAACCCGCAGAACATTTCTTTAGATAAGGTGCTAACTGACTAACAAAGCCAAATAAGGTATGTGTCTAACAGTACCAGACAATCTTCAAACAGAAGCCTTTTAGCTAACAGCAGTCAGCTGCCTCCATCTCTCTATTCTTTCACCACTAATTTTTTCCTACATTCCTACATTTTACCTTTGTCCCAGTCCTCCAAGGATTATTTAGCACCACATGTGGACAGGCACAATTTTTGCAACATCAGCCATTTATGAAAATTAAAAGTTGGGCATTTAAAAATATAGTGGTACTTTATTCTCACTAGATACTTAAAAGCAATTAATTTAGTTTTATGCCTCCATTCAGTGTAGACATTTATCCAGTTAATTTTAAAAAATCATGCTCTTTTAGACGAAAACTTTTTATTTGCACTATCATTACAAATTAAACTACTAATAGCACTGCTGTCTTCATGACAGAGAAATGGAAGACAAGTACAGCAATGTATGTTTGTGTTTAGTTAGATGCGTACCTGTGTAAAGACACAAAATTTTAAAAAAGACACAATGTCTTGGTGATAAAGAGAGGTTCCATTACACTGTACAGGACATAATTTTTCAAATGCCAGAGATGGTCACACTATTTTTTAGGAAAGCTCGGACAGGATAAAATAACAGGAAGAAGAGGAAACCTTTACCCCCTGTCCCTGGCACTGTTTTGTATTTCATATGCAATACCCGATTTCACATACAAGACTGACAGAAGAGTAGCCCTGCACCTAAGTACATGTAAAGTTGAATGCTCATAGCCTGAGAAGGACATTTGTAGGTGAATATCCTGTTCACAGAGCAGACATTGAAGCTTGCATATTAAGAGGATCTCTAGGGATTTACTTGCCTTCTCTGCATCTGGATCCTGGCTAGACTCAAGCAACAGATAGGTATCGAGCATGGCTCAGGAAGTTTTAGGCAGCAACTGAGTTGCAGGGTTTATTTTTGAGATCGGGTTGTGGAAAGAAATGGATTACAGTTTAGGGCTTGTCCAACAACGAAGTGCCTGAATCGTGCTTTACATGTGCCCATCATTTAGTGGATCTAATTCAAGGTTAGACTGACAGTCCTCTGAAGAAACATGATCCCAAACCCACCAGCATGTCAAGTCTTTTTTCCTTAGTTTACTTTCAATTAGCAAGTGCCATCTACTTCAGTCAAACAGGTTTTGCTTTCACATCTGTCCAGTCCTCTGTTTATTAGCCTTGTTCTGAACGCAGGAACAAGCTGTCTGGAACACACTGGTCTTGGACACCATCTCACCCATCACCTCATCAGGATTGTTGAGGCCACCTGCGATGCCTTTTTGACTCAAAAAGTCACAGTGCTTGGCTACAGTGTGGTGCATAAAGAGGACTTTATGCCAGCCTCATCTTCAAGATACTACTGTAGGGCTAATTTTAACTCTACTTGCTTCACCCAGTGTTCAGCTTTGCATCTTCCTCCTTGTCGTTGCAAGGGCAGACTGGCAGCCTCAGAGACACTATGTGACTTCAGCCTCAGAGACACTATGTGACTTCATTTCATTTTTCACAGAGTTGTACTTTTGCTTATTTCCAGATCCCTTTCTCTCTCCATCTGTTAATAAATGATGGGAAGTCATGTCAGCAGTTGCAATACCTTTGGGAAGTTTGGTGCCTAGAATTTGTGTCATGTATGTTACCCACTTGTAATTTGTTATGATGACTGATGACTTGTTCAAAGACCTTCTAGGCTCAACACTGAATCTTGCACTCACAGGAGCAGACTGAACAGAGTAAGAATTCACCTCTTCTGTGCAGGTATATTAGGTAATCCCAGTTTTGTTTATAAATCCTGGGTAAAGACAGACACCTGCAGATGTATCCTACAGGGAATGAGATCAACACCTTGACTAGTTCCAGCTGGTTAGCAGTCTCCAGGGTTTGCTCTGTCGATAGACAGAGAGAATTACTCATACAGGAAAAAAAAAAAGAAAAAAAGGGGGGAAGGGCAGGGAAGGGCAGGGCAGGGAAGGGCAGGGAAGGGCAAGGAAGGGCAAGGCAAGGTGAAAGGCAAGGCAAGGCGAAAGGCAAGGCAAGGAAAAAGAATTGAATATGATGGCAAAAAACAACTATGTATATTACGGAACTAAGTAAATTAAAAATAAAAAAAAATGAAGGGCAATCATGATGTGGAAGTTTGTTAACTAAACCAAATTAGAGATTAATTCTTCTTTCTTGTTCTTAATTCTTCTATGACTTTCCATCCGCCATTTCATGATCAGTAGATCAGGAAAATTTCTTTGTAGTGTAAAAAGGGTCTTGACAAAGCAGTGGTCAAAAAGAGCATTATATCAGGAAAGGTGGTTTGCTTCCCATCTATATCAGTATTCCTTGAGGTATCTGACTCCTGATTAGCTGACTAGCACTTTACAAGATTTATCCCAGATCTGTCTTTCTTGAAAACAAGCTCATGCTAATTCTTTTGATATTTTTTTTTCTATTGGTGGTTTGCTTTTAAATGGAAATTACCTCTGCAGCATGCCCTGATGTACAACTACAGTACTGATTTACCTATACGAAGAAAAGGACCTGTCCAAACAAATTCCTGCATTTAACCTCATTAATGAAAGCCAAGACACAATTGTTTTTCTTGGCTGGACGTTTGGTTACTAGTTTAGTCCACACAGCATAAAGCATGTTTGTTTAAGGCTCACAGGAGAATAGAGGTCAGAAAAGAAAGCCACGAATTCATTTACATTAAAAAAAAAATCTCTTAAAAGTTTAGAGTAATTGTTATTCCAGACAAGGTTTTCAAAAAGAAACAAAACCTGTTAGGTAAGTTTCAGTTTGATACAAGCCAAGAGTCACCAGGAAACTCTACCAGTACTGCAAGGGTCACTGTATTTGTTGTAACTTCTCTGGATTTAAAAGTGATGTAGTAGCTTTTCACATTTATTAACCCACACTTAACATTTAACTTTCTTAAGAGCAATGGGGAAATGCTAAGGAATAAGTATATATTCTTAAACATTTTATTGATCTAATTTGTTGTGGAGCACCCTGTCTTTCTAGGATAATTTCTTTCAGTCTAAAATTACTCAGATACATATTCCTATGGACAATGAATTTGCTTTAATGATAAACTCAATCTCAGTGCTGGCCAGCTGTAATAGGTCATTTCACTCCTTAATTAGGCACTTCTGTCAGTGTTTCTGAATGCTGCTGAATGTGCTGACTGACCAGGTGTTTAAATTTCAAACTACTATAAGTTATTTTATTGTCCTGATTACAAGCTGCTCATTTTCTGTACATTAAAGGAAAAAAACCCAACCCTCACCCCAAAAGGTCACCCAACAGTAGCACAGTAAGGTGTCACTTCATCAGACAGCCACAAAAACGTCAGATGACGCCTAGTGATCTAACCCTCTCCAGCTGTCTGGAAAGCTGCGGGGCTGTGGCACAAACCTGCCTGCTCTGAGGTTGGTCCCACCACTCCTGCTGCCATCACCATGTCCCTTCGTGCTTTGTCCTCGGCCAGGGCAGCAACGCCGGGCACGCTACACAGGCAGTGGGAGCAGCAGCACCGGTGATGCCGGCAACAGCTGGAAAATCACAGACACCAGCAAAGCTGAGGATTTGAGCAGCAGCAAGGGGTGACCAAAAAGGCATAAAACTGAGTGTGAAATCAAATGTTGTTCTGCGTCAGCTTGTAATCAGAATAATGCAGGTACAGTCCAGCAAGCTGCAAATGGGCTTTAAAATTAATTGCACACAGCAGAACATATTACAATACTGGTTTCAAATAGATATGTAGCAAATGGCAACTATTTCTGTCACAACATATCATGACCTGTCCCAGTTGTCTGGGTATCTCGCTGACACTGTGGAGCTTTCTGTATCTGGATTTGAAAATTTGTTTCCTAATTTCTTAAAAATTGAACCTGTGTCTCTGCAGAAACTTTCCTGGGTACCTTATTTTACTTTTAGGTCTAACCCCTAGGCTGCCTATTATTTTGTCAGGTCTATTCCCAATGAACTGTAACTCCTCAGAGGAAAAATATGGTTTTATTACGGACTATTTCCCCTGTAAAGGATTAGTAAAGAAAAAAAAGATGGGTAGCAACTGCATCCTATTCAATCATTTTGGCATCCCATCAGAGTCTTCCGTCTGGTACTTGTTTCCTGCACAGTGTCACACTAGGCCATTCTGCATGCAGCAGTGCAACCATTTGCCGCATGCTGTGGCTGTGAGCCCTTCAAGGAAACAGGTGAGCCTAATTGATAGGGACTACTGTTTGGATGGAGGAAACACCATCTAGTCAACTTTCTTTTTTTCTCTCATCCTCCATGCCTCATCCCCTCAGGATGCAAAACATCCTTATCTTGGAAGCACCACACACTTCACAGCAAGCTGCCTGAATTAGGGCAGATAACCCTCAGGAAATGCTTATCGCTTTGAGTGGGGAATTCTGATCACTGTTTCTTGTCTGTTTTCATGGAATAGATTGGCTTTGGAGGTATACATCTCTCCTCTTATTTAAGTTTATCGTTTGTAAATACCTGGCTGTTGCAAGTCTGAGATTCTAGCCCAGCCAGCTCACTTCTGTATCCGTCTGAAGGGAATTCACTAAATGTAAAGAGTGTCCCAACTGACTACGTTTTGGTCCTAAAGTCACTTCTGTTCATTTTAATCT
>Ga0181612_182692_pt1 | contig 11124 bp, 5 predicted proteins | sample HoacroProtozoa21_FD_119630 | JGI IMG/M metagenome (GOLD analysis project Ga0181612, IMG submission 119630) | Hoatzin crop microbial communities from Cojedes, Venezuel. Combined Assembly of Gp0051906, Gp0051904, Gp0051908 | reverse complement strand
TGGAACAGGCTGCCCAGGGAGGTTGTGGAGTCTCCTTCTCTGGAGATATTCAAGACCCGCCTGGACAAGATCCTGTGCAGCCTACTGTAAGTGACCCTGCTTCGGCAGGGGGGTTGGACTAGATGACCCACAGAGGTCCCTTCCAACCCCTACTATTCTGTGATTCTGTGATTCTGTGAGAAGACAGGGTTATCTGAGGTACAGGATGAAGCTCCAAGGCACACCCTGCACAAGCATGCTGGTTTCTAGAAAGACTTGCTGACAGAGTAGACATGGAGGGAAAGGAGACAGAATTGTGATGCTGGGCACACCAGGACTTACCCACCATCCCAGCTGGTGGGGGACCAGTGGCCTTTGGTAACCACTAGTCAGGGGGCTATGTGGAACAGGCATGGGTGAAAAGTCTTCCAGAAGCTAACTAGACGCATGGTCTGTCTCATTTTTTTTCAAGTATTTCCTGAGGCAGACTCAAAGCTGTTCTACCTTTCAATCGCCCAGGAAGTTAAACATCCCAGTGAGATATCAAACCCACTTAATTTCTGCACAGGACTTGTCAGGAGGCCAGCTACAGCTTCAAAGCCTTCAGCAGCTTCTATATTTAGCAAGAAAGCGATTTTTCATTTGTGAGAACGGAATTCAAAACAGCCACAGGAAAAACCATAAAAAATTAATGGTGTTGGTCTTACACAAGATTCTAAGCAGAGTTAGCAATCTAACTATGAACTATACAAAGCCATTTTATGAAACAAATGCTTCCCATCCCCACCCAAGTCAACAGAAATGAACAGATTGAACAAAAATTGACAGTTTCACTGGGTTTTGAATACTGCCCAGAGTCTGTGTGATCACAAATGAATGAATGGATGTGAATATACAAATCTATGTAAAATTAATTTCCTCATTTCTTCTCCTTCTCTGCGCATTTCTGAAATGTATTCCACGATCCAAAAATCTTTCATTACAACTTCTCTGCTCCTTCTCCCACCTTCACACCAAAACAAATGCAGGTAAATAACAAACACTTCCACCACAACCGATCAAGATGCCAGAAACAATATTCCCACCGCGTGAACCCCAGTAATTTCAGAGTTAAATATTCATGACTCAGGGCATAAATTTCCCTATTCTCTTATGAACACACATGATGCATTCAAATATAAATGTTTTTTCACTTGCAAATAAGACATGTAACCATATTTCACACCAATGAAGAAAGTAGTTGAAAAAGTATATGCCAGATAGGGAAGATGCCAACGCAGCAAGATGCCAACGCAGCAAGAAGTCAAATTAGAAAGCTACTTTAGATGGTGCAAGAAAGCTAGCAAGAATCAGAGTATAGATTAAGTCAGCAAAACCCACTACCCTTGCACCTCTATGAGCAACGAAGAGTCGGGCAGCAGCATTAACCATCCCACTGCTCAAGAGATAGGCAGGAAAGGTACACAGGATATCAAACGTGGTCTTCCAGCAGGCCTTGAGGTCCCAAAATGAACAGCATTTCTCTTAAATTACAAAAGATTTTTTTAAACATTCCCTCTTACTTGAAAGCGAACTCATTTTCTAGCTACATACTTAAGCAAATAAATATCCAAGTAGTCCTCTTTTAATGCCAAAAGCATCAAAACATTCACAAGAAACTGTATGCATTATGTAATAAGATACTTTTCACTAATTAATTGACACCTATGCTGGGTCAGTAGTTTTCCAGAAGAACATTTATTTGGGAATGCTGATTGACAGACAAATTATAGTTTGGTTAGCTGGAACTTGAAAGCCAAGTGCAGATTTATTAACAGATGTTCAAACAGTAGTATATAACAAATGTAAGTTCAACCTACATCAAATGCACTACTGCTGAATTCTTGACTTATCCTCTGAAATAAGCCATTGAAAACATCTCAATAGGACTGAACAAGGATGTGAAAAGTGTATGCTATGCAATTAAGAACTATATTTAGCTGCCAGAGTAAACTTCCTCTTGATAATGTCAGCAATGATGATGACTGCCTGTCCTACTATACTGATACTTGAATAAAACATGAATCATAAATTCAGGCAAATATTAAAATTTATTCTGGATTTTCTCAAGTGCCTTTCTGGTATGGGTACCTATTTTCTTTTTACCTTTATAAGTAAAAATTATTAAACTATACAGAGGTTTTTTTTTTTTTTTAAATTTCTGTGCTTAAAACACTTATTTAGGATGTTTCCAAATGATTCATTGTAAAATTCTTGGTAAACACAAAGCCTTTTCAGTGGCCAAATCTCATTTAAGTCTCAGAAACAGACAGACTGAGACAAACTGTATTCCTAAACTGTAAAGTAAAGCTAAATTTTATGTGTAAAAGGCAGGATACAACACTATTCAAAAGCACACTGTTTAGCCTTAGACTCCTCATTCAAGTAACAGTAAAGGAAAGAGGCAAAATAAAGAAAAGAGCCATTCAGGTGAAATAAACGTTTTTAACAAAACGCCAGGGTTCAAAGATGCTGAAAAGCAGAGAGAGAACATTTTAATTGCTGTATCTCCGTCTTCAGTCCAGTCGACACCGAATACCACCTAAACAGAGGAACCTGTACAATTTCATTGCTGCTCATACAAAATCATCACTCTTGGTGTTCATAACCAAAAGAATCTGAACACATTATAAGGTTAATAAAACATGATCCGGCCTAAAAATTCACTCTCCATTTGAATGGAACCCCTTTTTGGAAACGACATGATAACATTTCTTCTGCCTTGAAGCTCCTAGAGCAGTTTGCAGGTCTTAATCCCACAGCTCCTGAAAATGCAATGAAGCTGTGGCAGCCTGACCTGAGCAGTGCGCTCCTGGCCACATGTGCTTGCTGTGAGAAGGGTCAGGGCCATGGTCACCCCAGGGGAGAGAGACCCTTCTGTCTTTTGGGATCTGCAGGGCTAGTGGAGGGAGAGAGAGCTGGAGAGACTGCAGGGTACAGCACGGTGCCAGGATGGAGCTGAAGAGATGGCACTGGGTGGACAGGCAGTCATATCTCAGGGCAGACAGACACAAAGACTTTGTAGAGGACTGGAGAAGACCAGGCAGGGCTTGCCACCGTACCCAAGCCCCTGCACTGATTGCCAGCAAGCACTCCATGTAAGACCCTGTGGGATTTATGAGTAAACATTTTGATTTCTCTGACTACTTTCACTCTTGTCTTTTTACAAAGTTAGCCCTAGTTGTTATCCTATTTTTATAATGGCTAATTCAGAAAACTTACCTTAAATCTTGGCATATCTACTGTATAATGGCCAACCAGCATCCTCTGTCACAGGCATTAACAGCTGTTATCTCCACTAACAACCGGGCAACTGAATCAGACATTGCACAGAGACCATGATCCTGAAACCTTTTCGGGACTATTCATCAGAGCTATACCACTTGCAGACCACAGACTCAGAAATCACATCTGCCAAATTCAATCACTTACATTTTTAGTATGATCTTTGACCAGTAAGAAAAGCGAAGAACATTTGGGGAGAAAAGTGACTTTAATGCTTGCAACTTCCAATTGGCATTTGCCATTTCCAGTCTTCATACTTGTCAGGTTTTTTTAGCCACACTGCAAATTTTAATCTACTGGGGTTTTTTTAACCTACAAGTTTTAATCTACCTTTAAATATTTAAGTAATTAATTTTTCAAGTCTCAATTCGGTGAAGGACTTTTACTCAATACAAGGTAGGAATCACTCAAAATTTTTTTGTAAAAGCAGAAGAGCCTGGATTCTCCTGCAGATGAAACAATAGCAGTCCCATCAGACTGTAGGGAAAGAGCATTATCCCACCGCTCTGCTGGAGATCCAAACATAGCTTCTTCAGTGGGAGACAGATTTTAGGCTGATGGAGCTTATTTCCCTGCAGATGAGATACAGACCAGATGGCAATGTTCAAGTACCTTCAATTCCTTCTCTCTCTTTTTTTTTTTTTAAAGAAAAAAGAGAGGCAGACACTGCAACGAAGTGAAAATAGGAAACTATGTACTTATACTGCTCCACTGATCATTGTTTAAATACTTTTTCTTCTTCATATTGATCTCCAATAAAAATCTTTAATTTATAAGGCTTCATTTCATTAAAAAATAAATAGTGCTAAGGCAAAGTCAGTCAAAGCAGCCCTTCCTGAACACAAAAAAAGACTGAATGAAAATAACATTTTACCCTGTTGATCTCCCTCAAAGAAGCGGGAAGGTCTGCAAAATAATTCTGACCATGCAGATAAGAGTTACATCAATGTACAAAGTAATCCCTTATAAGAGCCCAAGAATGAATTTGGCTGGAGCAAGATTTGGTGTAATTTCAGGGAACTAAATTTATGAGGCTTTTGGACGCATTTGCAAGGGGAAAGAATGGTGAGGAAAACAGAATTTTTCCTCACCATTGCACACCCGCTACTACAGATCAGCCAGGACACCAGTTCTTCTCACTGGCTGAAGTTCACCCACTCCAGGCACCAACAGGAGACTTATGCCCTGGAGATGCCCCCTTGGACACTATCCGCCTGCCATGTGAACACCTGCAGGGCAACCTGTCACGCCAAAATTCTTTCCAGAGCTTTTACAATGGAAATGTTATCCAGCAACTGCTTCGTCGTAACAACTAAAGCTGGGGAAAGCACATCTCTTTTGCTGACCTCTCAGCTCGGTGCTGTCCTCAGAGAAAACATCAGACTCATGGTTAAACTGGCAAACCTGAAGAGATGCTGGTCTCTGCTCATTAAAGCATAATAATCCACTGCAGACAGACTCTCCTCTCATTATCATTTGAACACTCTTATATAGAAAGATAAAAGTTGGCAGGTCTATACCAGAGAGATACAGTGAGTCACTTAAACCAGTATCAGTACTGGTATTACACATGCTTGTATGCTTTTTCATGACAAACATTTGCTCCTGTCAAGAGATCCAGAGCTACAGTGACTTACTGATGGTACGTTACTCACACACACCAGCCCTCTTCAATTGCCCATATAGAGGCCTAAAGAAGATGTCCAATTTTAAAGTGAAATGTTACAGAACTCTACACTTGTGCTTCCAAAAAAAACCCCAAATAAACTGAGATTTTTATCACAAGGAAAAGTTCAACTTCATCTATTTAGAGCTGAAACTGGAACATGCTGCCTGGACGTGCGTTTTGGGTTGGGGTTTTTTTTCTAAAAGGGCCTGCATATCAGCTGTATCCTGTATCACAAGACTGAGGAAAAGGGCTCAGAGAAGGAAAAAGCTCATTCCCTGCTCCTGCACCAGGCCCTCCTGTCTTTCATGATGTAAGACACATTTCTTATACCCCCTTCCCACTCTGGGAGGGTGGGCCTATGGAGCTGACTTCCACCTTCTAGAAACAATTAAAGTTAGTCACCTTCAGCAGCAAATGTGGCCCTGCAACACCCAAACACTCCTAGTCCTACCTACTAAATCTCTCCAGAAGGACCCACCACAACAGCTGAAAGACATGCTTGCCACCTGCAGACTTTCACACACATCTGTGTAAAATAGCAATATTTGACTTAGCCCCATAAATATGATGGTTAAATGCAGATAACAAACTTCTCTAGCTGTTCACCCAGCCTCAAAACTTTTCCCCCTTTTGAATAATGTAGATTTTTATTCTAAGGCAATGAAAATAAAGTGTTTATTGTTTTTGCAACATCAACTATCACAGATAAATGAGCAGAACAAAATCCCACCTAGAGCCATCAGAACTGAAGATGTTTCTCTGCTGAAATACTGAAGTAGTACCACTTTGCCATCAAAGTTTCACTGATAGTCACAGCAGGCAGTAATGACTATTTTGCCATAATTCTGTTTACCCAACAAGTTTACTATGGGAGGTAAAAGATAAAAAACACACTTAGCTGTTGCAGTTCATACTAACACAGTTTAAAACACTACAGCAAGCATTTCATGGCAGTATATTTATTCTGGTAGCTTATAGTTAACACTACATCAAAACGTTTTTTTGTTTGTTCATAAGACAATGATCTCCTCATTTACTTATTCACTATAGACACTTGTATCACATCCATCAGTATGTATTATATTTTCATCAGTGTCATTGTGACTTGCGTTGCAGTAATACCCAGAGACTGCAGCAGCGGTTCTGTCTGTCAACGGGCAAACATAAAATAAATAAACTCTTCACTATGAAGTCAAACAGGTAAGAGAGACAAATTTGCAGAGTGAGAACAGGGTGACATAGAGCTAAAATCGGACACAATAATTCAAGAAGCTCCAGCAGCAAGTACCACAGCAGAGACCAAAATAAAATTCTGCCGTGCTGATGCGAATACTAAGTTTTGGTAACAACATCAGCTGAGCCACATTTTCATATTTGCATCTCTGCATTCCCTGCCCAGTGCCCCATCTGCTGCACCCAACACATACCAAGCTGGTATCTCAAGTCTTCTGAAAAGATGATATACACTCTTACAACCAGCAGTAAAGGACAGGCTTCACCAATTCAAGTATAAGGTAATATGCAATGCCTGCAAACACCTCACCAGCCCGAGACTAAATTTTCCTTGGAAGGGATAAGTGGTACAGAACTACAGACAAAGGAGCACATGCAGGCTATCTATAACCCAGTTAGAAACAAGTCAGATACATCTTAAGACAGTTTATTGTCCAAGCTAAGCCAAAGGTCAAACATGTAAGCATAGTCCCTTAAAATAAGTCGTACTAATTCCCCTAGCTTCCTTGAACTCTGAAACAGAACTAATTATCAAATTCAGCTTCAGAAAGACCAGCCGTAAGTAAAATAGAAAAGCAAAAAATCTCATTGGTGCAGATAATTCCCACTTTTATTCACAGGAAAATTATAGAATCATAGAATCACAGCATATCTCAAGTTGGAAGGGACCCATAAGGATCACGGAGTCCAACTCCCTGCTCCTCGCAGGACTATTCCATGTACTTAAAACTGTGTGAGAACCTTGAAAGTAAATGAAAGACCATTTTTGCACTTTATGTACAGAATAGACGTCAGAAGAGCAGCTTCTCTTCTCATTTTTTTCCGTGGGTGAGGGGTAGGAGAGAGCAGCTAAAACAAAGCAAGCAGTTGGTATGCTTCCTGTTCACCATCATCAAACCGGTCTGCAGCAATGGGGACCGAATGGATGGTGAAGATCACATTATACCACTTCTAGGAAAGGCAATATAGTTCAAGAATACCACAATGGTAATATGTAAAAAAGCCAAATCCATCTGAAAAATTCAGTACTCAAACATATTTATGCTTAACTGTGCACCAGGCAGCTTTTCCCTCCTTTTCCAGGCTCCTGTTCCTTCTCGCAAAGGCACAACCTGTTCTCTCTGTAGGTGCACATGCAGCCCTGAAATTAATTTCGTGTTTGACATCAATAAATTGCACTTCAGGTGGAGATCTCAAAGCACTGTATAAATGTAAAAATAACTTCTCCAAAATTTGCCAACGAAAAGAATAAAGCACAGCAAATTTAAGTGATTTTCCCAGATTCACACCAAAATACTCAAATCTTACTTCACTCAGCGGAAGAAGTAGCCTTAATGCAGTTTTCAAGAATTTTCAGGTACCAAACTTCCACAACTTTCAAACTTCAACTGGATTTTTATTACAAATTTCCCCTAGAAAAAGGTGGCTGAAACATGCATCTCTCTGTACGAAAACAGATTTTGTGAGTGCCACCTCCTGGTGATAAAACAAAACTGAAAAATCATGCACTAAGCTGAATATTCTCAAACAAAGTAAAGTGAAAATAAAATAGTTTGGCCTGTTTTGGTTTGCTTTTTTATGATGGCTTGACTTGAGGCATCAAATTTTCCTTTTTGCAAACTTGAAGGAGGATACAAAATTTATTAGCCTTCTTTAGTTTTACAGAAGTGCATATTCATAAGCATCCTTTAATCAGTGATAATGGGGAAAACAGAGCAAATGCTACATTGCTGGAAGAGTCACCCTCTCGGGAAGGTACATCTGCCTTGATTTTATCCTTTTGGAACTTTGTTGGGGAAGACATTCAAAGGTATACTGAGATCTCCAGTAGAGGCTGCCCATGGGGTCCTGAGCTTGGTGTTGCCGCCCCCATCCAGCTTGCCAATGCTTTATTTGCCGCCTTCCAGCTGGAGATACTCTTTGGACGCTACTGACAACAGCAAGCTGTCATCATGGTGAAAACACCACAAAGCTATTGATAATCACACCCCATCACCTTCAACTGGTTTGGCCCAGTCTGAAAGAAAAATATTTGTTCTAAGAAAATTACAAAATATAAGCTTTACTTCAATCTACCCCTTCACTATACTGTATTTTGGATAGCTGCAATTCATTTTAAAGCTCACTGTCCGGGCCCACAAAGCCCATAAAGGTACAAGACTTATACCATAATGGTATAAGACTGGGTATAACAAGTTAAATTACAGTCTTAACACAGAATGGGTAAGTGTTGACAATATGCCTAATACTGTTGAGGGATTTTACAGTTCTTGTGTAAAGTAGATCATTTTTGGCATTAAGTCTAACACTCTTCAGGGAATTTTTGTAAGTTGCCTGGGGCCTTTGTAACACATAGTCCAACATGCATTTTGGTATCACCAGCTATTTTTATTTTCTTAAACATTTTGTCCCTAAATCAAATTCTGGATGCTTAAGATAAAGACTCTAAAAGCACAAAGTCAATGATGCAAATCACTGCCTGCCATCATTTGTGTTCAAGAGTTGCCTGAACATCTTTTACGTTCAGGAGTTGAACCATGCCTGAAACATGCCAGACAGGGGGGAAAAAAAACCAAAACAAAACCCCCTGAAATAAACACTCCAAAGGAATGCCTTGCAACAGGAATCTGTGCACCACCTTTTATGTAAAAATGAAGTAAACCTCTTGTACATTCTATGAGAGGCATACCAAGAACCACAGTGAACCTTCTCAAACCTGACCAGGATCACTGCTCATCCAGCAAAACTAGTTGCAGAATTAAACTCGGGGAGCCTCATGTTCTCAGCTGTGCCCTTTCGGAAAGTCCTAGATCTGACAAAAGGATCCACCAAGACCAATTCCTACTGTCTTTGGAATGGATTTGCCCAACAATTGCCAGAGCTGCAAGTAATGACTTCCTTGCCTTGATGGATCTTCTGTTGTTTTTCAAGCATTTCAAGGACACTGAAGCACATACAAAGCTGGAAAATGTGTCATGCTGGATAAAACTAAGATCATTATCACTTAATCACTTTGCTGTACCTAAACAGCATCAATAACCAGGCTTTAAAACTGCTGACAATTGATTATATAAAACTGAAAAAGAAAGTAAGTCTTGAGTCAAGCTTTCTGCATGGGGAACTGCACAGAATACTGATGAACATCTTTTTTCAGACTGTGCCAACTGACATATAAAAACAAGAGTACTAGAGAGCAAAATAAGTATGTTAAAGAGATTTCAAGTGTGGCCCAAGCTGCTTACTGACTAACACTCCTGCATATAACACTCCTCACAGACTTGTGCGGTTATTGTTCAGAAATGAAACAAGGCTCTCTTGGCAACTGGAGACAAACGATCCTCCCTGACCAAGTTCACAGTTCTCACACAGCTTAGCAGCATTGGAACTGCTTGTTCTTCCAGAGCCTCTGGGGGAAAAAAAAAAAGAATCTCAATCCCAAGATTTAATACCTGTCAGCTATTCCCAGGATAAGGAAGAGCCGTAATGATCTCCAACAGGAAACATGCTCATCTTACACATGAACTTGAGTTAACCAACTCATTTTACCAGAAAAAATTTACAGTCACATTTGCAGGAAAATAGTAAATAAAATACACAATGGTTTCTCATGTCAAGGAAAAAGCTTGGCACTGCAGGAACCACAGAAATAGAAGTTGACAGCTGTCTTTTCAGTGGCCCTGGAAAGGAGAACAAAAGGGGTCCATGCCTATCTGCACAAGTTTCTGCATTTCTTACTGTCAAATGTCCAGCTCTGCTTCTCCAAGTCCCATCTCAAGTACTTTCACGTCAACCCTTCACAACTGTCACACAGTCCTACTCACATGCTCACCTGTTGACTACACTGGTTTTAGTAGAGCAGTCACGGTGGAACAAAAGGCCAGACTGGTTTCCAAGGCTTAAATAACCCACACGTGTACCTGCTTCCAGGGAGAACAGGGGACACAAGGAGATCGCTACGGTTGTCACGACTGAGAGCTGCTCACAATTTCTAGAAAGTCTTGCCAGACGTACCAGCTCAAACCACAACCGCAATAAGGAAGAGCAAAAGGCAGGCTGACAGGCTGCCTCTCCCCTCCCCATGTCCATGTCAGACCTCTCCACCAGCTTACGAGCACAGTGGCTGGAGGCGCAGCACCTGCACCACCTCCACCAACAGCACCTCAGCACGGAATTTTGGTCGCAGTGGAAATTCTCCATCAGCCAAATCCAAGCTGCCTTAAGACTACAACATATTGTCTTAGAGGAATGGAAAATCCACTCCTAAACTTCGAATGAAGTGCCACAAACATGTTAAGTACGATCACAGCTATTCAGACCAAGGATCCAACTGCCCCAGCAGAACCCCTACCCCAGTGGTGCTTATGAATAATGCTGATGGAAAAATATAAAGAGTCCCCCCGAACTACTCCCCACTGCCACCTTCCGGAACTACCTGCACCACCAGGGATATGTTTATCACCAGTATCTTCCGACGGACTTCAAAAACATGTTTTTGTAAGTTAGAGAAACCAGTACAGGTGTTGAACATTGTGGTCCTTTCAGGAAATATGTGGTGTTTTCAGAAAGACTGGGATTTTTATTACTACATGGGACATGAGAACACTCAGGATATGCCTGAACGTAGTCCAGTTCACACCCACAAGTCCATTGTCTGCACAGAGGAGGGAATACAATAAGCAATAAGAATAGCTACTAGGTATTCTAGAAAACAAAATACTGTTCAGATGTGTATAAAGTGCAGATATGCTGGTGATGAAGGGAAATAAAGAAATAAATAAGCTTAAACAATGCTTATGAAGACTTAAGTAATACTAGTCTGGCTCAGCTCGGCAAATTCCTTAGCTCGGCAAATTCCTTAGCTCTGCGAATTTTGTATCTGTTTGAGTGATAAGGCTGGAAAGAAGAGTTACAGAACAAGA
>Ga0181612_145872_pt1 | contig 11124 bp, 7 predicted proteins | sample HoacroProtozoa21_FD_119630 | JGI IMG/M metagenome (GOLD analysis project Ga0181612, IMG submission 119630) | Hoatzin crop microbial communities from Cojedes, Venezuel. Combined Assembly of Gp0051906, Gp0051904, Gp0051908 | reverse complement strand
TTTTTTTTGGAAGAAAGTCAGGAGGGCTCAGTCTTGCGCTGCTTTTGCTGGTCCTGCCGCCCGTGCCCTTCCCACAGAGGGGACTGGGGCCCCCTCCTCTTGCGTGCACTGTGCACCTTGGAGTCACTTCGCCATCTTAAACCCTGCCCAAAAAGCTGCAGTAATTGGCCCAGGAAGAAGAAATCCTCATGATCATGGCAGAAGTTTTCTTTTCCTTTTGGGAGCGGGAGGGAACACCCAGAAAGTGCCGAGACCAGAAGGAGCGTGGGAGGGTCACCATCCCCTCGCAACGCCTCTGCGCTGATGTCTGCTTGGGGGTTGCGCCAGCTGGGAAACCCTGTCCCCCCCTGCGAACCCCGCGTCTGGGATGGGGCAAAAGCTCGCGCGGTCACGGTGGGTGGGCAGCCGCCGGAGGCTGCTGGCCGCTGGGACACAGTGTTTGCGATGAAAAGGCATTGGGCTCCTCCAGCCGCACTTCGGGGTGCCCAGCAAAGCCTGGGGAAAAACCAGGGCTGCGCATGGGACAGCCGAGGCTCAGACCCCCGGCCCTCCAAGGCACCTTTTACTGCAACGAAACGCTGACCGAGGGATGTAAACGTGGCCTTCATTTTTTCGCATTTTCCCTTTATTAGTTCAGCAGGGCAATAGTGGTTTCCTCACGCTGCGGGTCAGAGGGTGACAGGTCCCCACAGCTGCGGGGAAGTGGGGCTCTGCACGGCAGCCTCCAGCCAGAAGCTGCTGTTGCGGCAGCAGCTGCCGCCTGCCCGAGCACTGCTGCTCCCACCATTATTGACTAAGCAGCTTTGCAACGGCTTTATGTGAAATTTAAAACTCTAAAGTAAAAACATTAGATTATAAAATAAATAGGCACAGCCCTCTCTGTTAAAACGTAACACCTGCTTCTCGTCCCCTTGCCTCTTGCTAACGCTGGCAGCTGAAATGTATTTTTGACGAACTCTGTGATGAATAAATCCGACATCAGGCCAGACCTGCTACCACCGGAAGACAGGAGAGATGTGGCACTGATGGTGCTGGGAACCTCTCAATCAGTATCACAGTCCCAGCTATTTAAAAACCAGTGCTGAGATCCCTGGAATAACGAGCTTTGCTTAAAAATCAGGAGATTTTTAGATCTAAGAAATAGGGACTTTATTTCATCTGATTTCTGATTTTTAAGCCTCTAGAAGATTATATGGCTGAGCTTTGCTCTATAACCAAGAAGTCTTGAGGCCTCAAAAAATAAACAAAGGAAAGCTGATATTCTGCCAGACCACTTCTGCCAGGAGCTGGGATTTTAACTGGGCAAACTCTCCCAAGACTTGTGACAAAATCTGAAGGGTTAGAAACCATCCTAGTTTTAAAATTAGGAATATTTCTGTACATTCTGTACATTTTGGGGCCACAGTGTAAGTAGGCCCACAGACCGGTCAAAATGTTCACATCCAGCTGCAATTTGGCAAGTGTATGAGCTTCTTAGGAATTGTGTGCAAGTTCCTGGCCCCACAGATGTAAATGGGACCTGGTATGTAAAATTGCTGTTTGGGCAGGTAATTTCAGGACCAGACCCAAAAATTATTACAGTCTCTTCCACTGTTATGATTTTAATAACTGCAGATAGAGATAGGAATTTTCCATGTGAATCGCTGTTGGGATGTTATTAGCCTTCCGATAACAAACCAAGATACCCATCGAGCATAGAGCCAAACTGCATCTGCTCACTGTACTCATTAAATGCCCCTCAGGTGCAAGTCCAGATACTAAAATTAATAATATGAATAAGGTACAGATTTGCCTACATTTTCTCCAGTGCACTCTGCTTAGGCATTGGTTCTTTTCTGACTGAATCTTTTATTATAATATAAAGGCAGATTTGACAGACATTCACAGACATCTCCACAAATCTGCTCTGGACTTGTCTGCGTTGAATTTACAGACCTCCTGGTGAAATCACAGTGCAGATTTGTTTGGAAATTATACCTAGATAGTGCCTGTTTCACAGTTTCTTTTCTTATGATAAAATAAATGATTCAAAAGGCTGCCTAGTTTTAAGTACTGAAGGAGTTATAAATTCCAGTAATATAATTACAAATGTCATTACAAACACCTAATGCTGTGTATACAAAAAAAGCAGATCCCGCTTCTGGCCTCATTTTTGAGGAGTTCAGACCACTTGATACCCAGATTTGTTAAACATTGCCTTGTGTCTCCAACTGCCAGAGCAAACCCCTCATCTTAATGCTGGAGGGGGCAGAGCAAGTGCAGACTGCTGCGTGCAGAATTAAACAATTGGATAAATATCTTGCTGAACTGGTATCTTTCTGGGAAGGGCTGGATGTGAGCAGTGAAGTGCGATGCCGACGGTGGGGTTGTAGAACCTTTTTCTTTTCAGAGCTCTTCGCCGTCCAAGAGAAACATTGTAATAACAAACAAATATAGGCAGGCGATAATTTGGGAAGAAATCTAGGTGAGATTTGCAGAAGAGCAAGGGAGACTGAGATGCACAGGTCTCACTTTTTGCTTGGGATTGGGTAAGCTCAGACTCTTAAGCAGGTAGCATAATGTCAGTTTGTATGCTAGTTCCTAACTATTGAGATTTTACCATAAACAAAGATAGAAAAAAGTACTGGAATAATTATGAAAAAGATACTGACATTTTCCTTTTAAGAAATTTCAGCTTATTTTCCTGAAGAAACAGTTTTCTAAGGCAATTTACTCAGACAATAATAGAAATGTATTTATGTGGCTGAAAAGATTAGTAACTCTCTTGAGAGAAAACAACAAATTCCATCTACCCGTTGGGGAACTACCGTGGCTCACAGCTGCAGAGCGAAAGAATAAGAACCGCAAAGGCTCGTGCCAAGAAGAGCCACCTTGCACCCCGGCTCACTGGCCTGCCTTTTACCGGCAGCCCTTCTGCAAACCTTGACTGCCGTGCCTATAAGCTGGAAGTCTACCGGTGGGTGTTTGCACGGCAGAAGTGTTCAGTCAGCATAGAATAAACTCATAAAGTGCTCTCCAAACAGGCGGAGGGCTCGATGAAGTTTCCTCTTCAGTTGTTCCAAAGCCCCGGCCAAAAATCTCAGTGGGATTTCCCAGAGGAATTACAGATCAGGCGCAGCAGAGCTGCAGCCAAACGCCGAGGCTGGAGGTTTGTGTATTTGCCACTCTCTTCCCCGGGCTCCTGGGACAGAACCCGCTTGCCGTGGGTGAGCCGAGACTGTCACCAGCCCTGCCCAGTCACTCTCACCTCAGCCTGTGCACGGATCTCCTCGCCACACTTTTCTCTGCCGGCTCTCCCACTACAGCACTACCATCTTTCATCATTTGGAAGTGATCCTCTAAAGGTTGTTTTTTTAAGGCTCAGTGCCTAGAGCCACTTAATTACATGATAATCTCAGCTTTTGTTTAAAAAGAAACGCACTAGGCCCTTGTGATGGCAGGGCGAAGATCGTACATTTGAACCTGTGGGGCTTGTCGCAGGCAAATAAAAATACCTAGTGCCTATACATTTAATTTCATGGTTTGGGGGTGGAAGACTAGCGTTTTATGGTATCACAAGATTGGCAATAGCATACGTGGTTTCAAACCAGGCTAGGGAGGCTTTTTTAACATAGTTCCAACAGGACTGATTTTTCTTCTTTTGGCCCTTGTTTATTTCTGGAGCATGATGTGCTTGTGGCTTGGCAAATAAGTCTCTTTGGACCATTGTAATATTTTATTGGTGCATATACAACTATTGGGACAACAGCTGTAAACCAGAAGCGAATTCTTATTTTCTTTTTGTTTCATACTCTAGCATGGTAGACATTATAACCTTGGTATTTTCTGAAAAGACAACAAAAAGTCTTACATTTCCTGGTATGAAAAACATGGGTAGAGAAAACAAACACCTCCAATCAGCAGCCTTTTTATCTTACTGACCCTTTCTACGGCGGATGCCTTAATACCTTTCTGTGCTTGCAAGGCCACATATTTCTTTCTGAATCTTACTCTAAATGTAGGGGTCACATTAGGCCAAATATGATTGTCCTCAGCTATGTTTTATCTGCTTTCTGTGGTAGGAGAACAGGCTTCCAAGAGCTCCGTTGGGAGGGCTCACTACCTTTCTGCAGTTTTCTCAGCTTACGGGGCGGTGCTTTTCTTTTCTCCCTCTGTTTCCAACACATGATAGTGCTTTTAGGTGATGACAAAAGTCAGTTTTTCATTACTGACACAGGCAATATACCACAGAGCATGCAATGGTGCTGAGGAGGGAGAGAGGGAGAGGCTGAAGTTGTGTGCCTCACACAGGCTCCACGCTCAAGGATGACATCAGGAATGCTCCAGAGGGTTTTACATGTCACGTTGCCACCCCACATCCTTAGTGAGAGGGTTACACATAACTCTTTCCCGCTTGTTGTTGTCACTTCTGGTTTTGTAGATGTCAAGGTGTTAGCACAGAGCAGCTTGATGCCTGCAGTGTGTTAAGCCCTCCGCGGTAAAGCTGTACCTGCGTGAGGTGGATCAGGCCTTAGGGCAGGAATACAAGGTCTTTCTTACACTTTTGTCCTACCATGTAAATTGTTGCACGTCAGAGAAACTCTTAGGTATCCAAGCATGCTAGGATGGGATCACAGATGGTTCAAATGATCTAAAGGCCATTGCTCTGCTTTAGCCAAGACAGGTGCACACTGTAATTCGCCGTAGATATTTGAGGTCCAGCCAGCAGTGATCAAACTTCCTCAGCTACAGGCACACAAACACGAAAAAACCCAAAACAACCGAAAGTAATCATCTTCAGGCATCAACATTGCAGAAAACGGTGGCTGTCTTCTGATGAAAAGGTCTGCACCAACATAAGGGATCCATCTGGAGAGAGGACAGCTTAGCTAGGAGTGATGGGAACTCCTTAATAGTCCTTATGCTCACATTGTCTTCTACCCACTAGCTGCGGTCCTTTTCATGAAGGGTAAATGATTTTGTGGTTTCACTCCTTTGCTAGGTTGGCAGTGTCTTGCCCCACCACATTTCTCTTGCTGTTGACTCTTTCCTGAGAGTGTGGAGTACTGCAGAGACAGAGTGCTGGTGGCGAAGCAGCAGTCATGGAGCGAGCCGAGGATATCCGCGTGGGTGACACTGGCCTCTAAGGGAGATGTGATTTATGGAGACACCTTCCTTTTCCTCCGGAGTGGTGGGAGGAAGGCAGAACCCAGCGTTGCTGGAAAACATTCCGAGAAATCTCAGTAAGTGTTTTCTTGGCCTCAGTGTGGGCTTTTTCCACTTAAAGGTACAATTTAACACTTAAACTATGAATTGCTTCGTTCAGGAATTTCTGCCTTCTGCCTTAAACATTGATGGCACCTAATAAATAAACTGCTGCCTCTCTTCTCCTCTGCTCCCCACTTTTTTCTTTCCTTTTTGACCGCTCTTTCTCTCAGTACAGTTGCAGAACTCATATACCTTCACTTCAAGCAACCTCTGATCACCTCTCAGTCTTCCCCAATGATAACTTCTCTCTTTGAGTTTTCATTTTTCATTTTCAGTGCAAAAATCTGCTGTGCACAGAAGTGACAGCATGAAAGCAGGACTACTGGAAGGAAGGTAAAACTGAAAATGCATGGGATCGGCTGTGCTGGCTTATGTTCAGTGCTTATTTATCAAAGGCCTCCATATTTAAAATGCTGCTGCAGAATGTGCCATCTCCTGCACTAGATAACCTAAGGCTTCTGAAACTATAGTTGACAAAGCTGGTTTAAACTTTGTACAGAGTATGCTCAGTTTTGAGTATGTTCATTAATTTTGGATGGAACTTCTTTTCATTTAACATTTAACAGGTTGGCATTTGTTGCTATTTCATGAAGACATCAGCTGAGATCAGGCTCCCTTGTACCTGACACTGAGTATATAAGGAGTTCTCTATCCCAAAGAGTTTCACCTCTAGATACTCAAGACAGCACGAGGTGGGAAAAGAAGCAGAGGAATAAATAGATGCAGGAATTTGTCCTAGGAAAAACGGCAGGACAGTAGCAGTGATGCAATGAGAAACTAAGTCTCTTGGCACCTAAGTCAATGCGCTTTCCACTGGGCTGCAGTAATAACAGCAATGGTTCCTGCTAACAAGGAGGTAATTTTGGTATTCATAGCAAGATTAACCAATACACCATGTGCAGTAGAGACGACTCAGAATTCATATATACAAAGAGCACGTTTGTTACAAATTCACTGAATCCTTTTAACCTTTTTCCATTTATGTCTGAATATTAACACTTGGAAGTATGCAGAACTAGGGCTTAACAAGCTGGGAGAGTTCGATTATGGATGTTACTGTGCACCTTCAATTTCATTAAATGGCATGCAAGGTAATTATTAGTCATTGAGTTTCCCCTCTTCAGAGGCAAACCAAAGGGGCTCAATTATTGCTGCAAAATCCAAGAAGAAAAAGAAAAGAGAGACAGATTAAAAAGTGAGTAATAAAGCCTCAGTGCAAGTGGGCTGTTCTAAAAGGACCACGGGCCATGTGGCCCCGCAGAAGATAAGCAGTGACTCCACATGGACATGAATGAACTGCAATGTCCAGAGATCGGAGCGAGCAGAACTTAATTCTTCGATGAGACAGAGGGAAAATGACTAGTTCCTTACCTTCTCCCCTCTTGCAAGTGAGGCAGAGAAGGATGGCAGATTGCTCTGTGGCCTGCATCACAACTGAATGGAAAACAAAGTGCATCAGTGTCGGAATGATTCCCCATATACTTACACCGTCTCATTAATGGATTCTCCGAGGGCGAGAAAAAGGACGCGTGGCTTGCAGAAGAGCTGGGGTTCATTTTCAGCTTGGGTGAGTCCCACTGTGTCTCAAGGTTTAGTTCTGTAAAAGAGACCAGTAGCTGCATCCTCTGTAAGAACTTTGAAGTCTCTGTATGGGAAAGCTGTTCCAGGTGTAGGGACTCCTATTAGCATGATCTGGTTTTGTCTAGGAAAAAAATCAGAGCAGAACTTTGTTTTCAAACAACTACCATCTAACTAAATTGCTTTTCTGCTAATGGTACAGGTTGCCTTCTTGATCAAAAGATGCATTTTAAAATAAAGCCTGGGTTATATTTGGGGGCCACAAGTAAAGCTTTAGCCCATTTCCAGATGACCACTGTATAAACAATACTGTAAAGAAAACAGCAAATTTTGAATGTGAAGTTTCAAAGAGCTGCTTCACAAAGGACAGCCATCGCAGTTTGCCTGTGAGGAAACTGGAGGGGCAGGGCACGGCCACCTACCCCTGAATGTAGCTCTGTTTTATACGTCTTTTTCCTTTTCTTCTGGCAGGTCATTAGTCACGACGGCAAAAGTATTTACCAGATAACTTGAAACAGGCAGTATTCACAGCAACGGGGAGGAATTTGACAAGCTTTCCAAATCAGGCGTCTTTCATCTGACCCCCTTCACTCCTGATCAGAGCTGCCTGCGCTATGGGGACATTGTATCAGGGAAAACTCCTGTGCTGGCAGGAGGTGACCAAGATGACCCATGAGCTCTTCTTCGCTGACGTGTTTGGTCGTTCTGAAGCACACACCTGAGCATGCTGTAGCAGGGCTAAAAGCTCAGGCTTGGACGGAGCAATGTGGGACGTTTCTGCACTTGGACCTGACCCCACCATTTGTACCGCTTGAAACACAGCCTCATGCTGTCCTTGCAGCTAGAATTAAAGCCCGTTCTCAAAAAAGTGTCCTGCTGAAGTCAGGCGTTACACTTCTAAATATCTCAACTTAAGATATTTTCTATGTGGAATTGGCTGAAGCCACTATAACAGTGATCACTGTATCTTAACGTATTTACCATGGAAAGACTGCTAGACCACTAAGAAGATGGGATACAGTTCAAAGGCTCAGCTGCTTTGTGTTCAGATTTCGTTGTGTAAGTATAAATAGCCCCGAAATAAATGCTGGAATCCAAACTGTGAAGTTTAGTGAGGGCAACTTCAGGCTCCAAACCTAGAATCGTATAAGGACTTCATGGCTGGTCACTCTCGTGGGTTGCCTTGCATTTGCCCACAGACAAAAATCAAAAGAAACGGGCAGATTTCCAGCACCGATGCCTGCAATAGCCCTTGCTGGGAAGGGCAGGCTTGTGGCTGTCACAGCACACTGGAGGTCCAAAGAACTTGGTTCCCTTCCTAGCATTTGGATTTCGGGAAGTTGCACTCTCCTCGAGTCAAACTCTGTTTTCTCTCTGAAAATGGGAGGCAATACTTCCCTAAGCAATAAGTAGAGTCTGTATGATACTCAGTTACTTTGATAACGCCTGCTATTACAAAGCCAAACAGAGAAACTAAACTTTCCAGAACAAACCTGTACAGTCCTCCCAGCTTAAATTTAACTTTCTGTATCCATACTACTTACTTGAAGATAGAACTCCACAGAGAAGCCAGCCAGGGTGGTCCTAATGTGATAATTTTGGGCTTCTGGTGGCAAAAGGTTCATTCTCTTTTCCAAAAAAATGTATTTTTCTTAGTGCATTAAAAACCAGCCACACAAAGACCAACATTCCCTAGTGTTTGCCTTAAAAAAAGAGATGTATTTGTAAAATGCAGACAGGCAGCTTTCCTGTAGTCACAAGTCAGCATATTCAAAGCACTAACATATGTTATTTGCTAAAAGCAAATACCTAAATTCAGATCAGTTCTGCTCGAGACTACTTTTATTGGTTGTTGAAAACATGACACCTTGTTCTTCAGCTCTCAGATATAGTTTTAAAGAGATTCAAAGTTAACCTGAATGCCATAAGAGCTCTCCATTTCTTTTGAGTTGATTTTTCTCCTACATTCAGACTCTCCTCTAATAAAGATTTACTGTTATTATATCCTCTGTTTACACCCATGTTTTGTGGCTGTCAGTGACCAAGTTGATTATTCTTTTTTTGTCTACCAGGTCAGCAGTCCCATCATAACTGTTTGGTTTATGTCAACAGTATTCGTGGTCCCTGAGTGGGCTTCCATCCCAGCGCTGTTCAGGTCCACATAATTTAAACTTCTAACGTCAGGCAAAGATGGAGCCATTATAGTCAGTAATGCCAAGGCACAAATAAGATTAAGGTAATAAATATCAAATATCAAAGCAGCTTCAGCACAGCATATATCAGAGTCGTGGAAAGAAAGAATTTTTCTGATTCATCAGCAGCTCCAAAGAATAAAAAGCCTTTCTGACCACTTAAATGAAATATTCTGTTTGATCCCAGAATTAACTGTTTTATTTTGAAATTGAGATTTTAAAAAATGTTTTCAATTTTATTTCAAAGAAACTTGAAAGGCATCTCAAAACAAAAAGTTGTTTTGTAAAGAAACACCGCATACTTTATTTTGAAAATGTTACAACAAAAGATTTTAGTTTTTAGGGAATTTCTCCTCAGTTTTGTATGTGAAAATAAGTTGGTGAAATGAGACATTCCTGGAAAGCTTCAGTGTTGACAAATCTGCATTTTTCATGCAGCAAAGTCCTGATAAAAATATATTGCTCACTAGAATTACTCCCTAATTTCTTAAATCAGATGCCATTCCTTCACTTTTCCAATAACGTTTATATTTCGAAGGTGAATGCACAGCTTTCCTCAGGAGGAAGACAGCCCTCAGCAGGACAAACTTCTGGTTACCACCATGTTCAAACCTAGGATGGGCCGTCCTGCACCACAACCTATTGAGTTTACATCCACGGGAATGATGCAACACAAACCAGAGTTTAAAATAACATGACAGTTTTCCATCAATGCTAGCTCATTGAAAATGTTTCATATTCTGAAATTAGGCAGATAAACCGTTGGCTGATGTCACCAGAGTTTAGCTAAAGTCTGTCTGGTTTCCCATTGCCCTTAATGATCTATTAGTGTCGCCGGACCTCAGTAGGACAGCAGTGCAGCCTTAGAGTTGTAATACTCAGTCCTTCTCATGTCTCAGCTATGGGTAGCTTACAGAGGGATACACACCCCACTCTATTCTAGAAATGTAAGATGTTGCAGCGTGCCTGCCTTCTTGTAGGCAATTATGCCATTAACCTCTTAACTAGGTCTAATGTAAATAACTGACAATAAAATTTGAGGATTCACTCTTTTCTGACATTACACTGCTTACTTTCTTTGGAATGAAGCTCATTTTGAGACAGAATCAGTTCTATATTTTCCATGAATTTGGCAGCTGGAGAAACATTATTTTCCTTCAGTGTCTAGAAGAACAGAAATGCACATCTTAAACATGGAGTCTTAGATGCTTTCTGACAGTGAAAGCCAAGCTGAGGGCATTACTGAAATGAATAATGGGTAAATAAGTAGTAAAAATCACAGTTATATAATTGGTATATAGTGCTTTTCTTCTAAGAGTCTCAAAGAGAGAATCATATCTGCCCCTGCTCCTCTACAGAGGCAATGCTTCGCAGGGGTGTTTCATGCCTTGCGTATGAGCAGGTGTGGATGTCCTCCTGGAAGGTTTAAAACAGAAATTCTGTAGCAATCACACTCATCTTAGATAGTAACAGGTAACAGCTGCTTTTCAGATTTATGTTTTTCCTCTGCTTCTAAGAAGAAATACTTTATGTGTAATTACAGGAAGTTCTTTGTATCAGGAACGACGGTGTGAAGAAGATTTACAAATGTTTTTATCAGCTTCTTGTCCATGTGAAAGAAATGCATCCTATGCCTTTGTATCCTTTGCCCCATTACCAAACCAAATCTGTCATCATCCCCCCTGGAGAGATTTGGGTTGGTGCTGGGCAGTCTGAGAACCTGTAATTTCTGAATGTGGGCAGAAAGCATGCCTATGTACTTATGGGTTACAAAGTGGAGGTTAGGGATAATATCCAAGTTAGCACACTGTGCAGCAAATTATGTAGCTTAATCAGTGTTCAGGTCATAGTCCCCTGAGATGTTTTAGATGCCCCAGAGAACTTACGCTGGTCCGAGCTGTGAATCTGAATCTTCTCAGGTTGAGCAAGTGTGGGTAGTTAAAGCTTGGCAGTCTGAAGATGTCGCGCTGTATGGAAAGGTAGTGTCCCTCCCCTGTCCTAATAGCCAATAGCATTTAACCCGTGAAGTAAGCAGACGGAAGTGATGCGGTAAACCTAGGCTATATAACGCTGTGTTATTTATCAATAAACGCCATTTGCCGTCCAC
>Ga0181612_135101_pt1 | contig 11124 bp, 8 predicted proteins | sample HoacroProtozoa21_FD_119630 | JGI IMG/M metagenome (GOLD analysis project Ga0181612, IMG submission 119630) | Hoatzin crop microbial communities from Cojedes, Venezuel. Combined Assembly of Gp0051906, Gp0051904, Gp0051908 | reverse complement strand
GCGCGGCCGTGGCAGCGAGCCTCTCCGGGCTGGCCTGGGGAGGGGGGGGGGCGGCGGCAGGAGGGGGTGCCTTAAAAGTCTCTGGAGAAATGGCAGAGTTTGGGGTGTGTGGTTTGGTGGGGGGGGGGTTGTGTGATTTCCTTCTTCCCTCGGGGTCGTTCAGCTGCAGTGTTACCCGTGCGGTTTAGGCCGTGCTGGAGCCTTTCCCCTTTCTGTGCTGCTGCGGGTGATGGGTCTGTGGAGAGCTGTGTTGGTGTTACCTCAAATAATTTGGTGCTTTCTGGGCTCCACCCATGCTATAACATCTTGATCGGGCTGCTGAGGGATGTGAATGCGAGTGGAGTGGATTCCTAACAAGCAAAAACCCCAAAACCTGTTTTTGAAATAAAAGTTCACGTCATTCCCAGGCAGGGGTTTGTGTTGCTGATATAAGGACCTGCCTAAATTAGAGATGAAGGAAAGGTAGCCAAGGCTCTCCTCAGTTACCCCACCTGTGCTTGCCTGGGGGACAGTCCTTCCAGAAACCAGCCCCTCGGTGTCTGCAGTGGGTGCTGACTCTGCCCTGCTGTCTTACAGGGAAGGAAGCCCAGAAAGGGCCTCTGCTCTTTGACGATCTCCCACCAGCCGGCAGTGCTGACTCAGGTATGGGTGCTCCGTTCCTGCCATTAGTTTGGGCTTCCCATGTTTTCTGCATCAGCATCTCTTGAGGTGAAACTTATATGAACCTTTTTCTTTGTTAGGCAGGATAAAGACAGTTGGGTTGTCAGCACCAGCGTGCAGAGCATTTGCTTCCCTCTTGTGGTTTTTTTTTGAGAACCAGAATGTTACAGGTGTTCCACAGATATTCCATAATATGTTCCGTATAAATACTCCTAAAACAAATGTAAGGCCTGAGTCTGCCCCCACCATCTGGTAACAGAAGTTCAAATTTGGCTGGCTTTGGTAGACGGGCATTTTATAATTTCTACACCTCAGGAGGGGCACACACAGAAAATTATTCCCTCAAAGGGATAAAGGTGCTTAGTTCTTCTTGCTTTTTTCTTGTGCTCCAGACAAAGGAGGCTCTTTCCTCTTTGATGATCTTCCACCAGCCAGCAGTGGTGACACAGGTAAGGAGCTCTGCTGACCTGCCCTTCTCAGGAAAACCCATTGATGTAGCCTGTTGTGTTGGGTACACAGCAAGTTAACCTGATGTCTGGGTTGGCTGACGCTGGTCGTGGCAATCTGTTTGTGCCCTGTTGTCTAAATCAGGATTCTGACTCTAAAAGTAAACTTAAGTCTGTTCCCAGAAGTCCATCCCTCAGACTGGCATCTGTGCCTGGAAGCTCCTGGCTTTGGCAGTGAAAGCACGCGTGTGCTTGCTGAGGGCAAAGGCAGCGCTGGCCCAGTGCTGCCACTGCCCTGGCTTCTGTTGCTTTTCTGCTGTGGCCATAGACTGCCTTCCTGTTCCTAGCTGTAAAGGTCTTCAGAACCAGACTGCAGGTCTGGCAAGGCTTTCTCCATGTAGCCAAGTGTTTGCTAGCACCTGGGAGGAGGTGAGCTAATTCACTACACCGTATGAGAATAAGTCTCCAGCATGAAAAGCCTAGGGTTCTGACGTCATGAGAACTGTATTTTGCTTGCTAGCTTTAATTTATGACCTGTCTTCTAAAACCCCTAATGAATATGCGTATGCAGAGTAATAAAATACACTTTGCAGTGTTGTGGGCACAACTCATAGACATAAATAATAATAATAAAAATTAGAAGATTTCCAACCTGAAATGTTAGCTTCCTGAGCAGTTAACTGCAAAAAAGGCTGGTAGCTAAGAAACAAACTGTGGGTTGGCTGGGGAAAATCAACAGCCTGCCAGCCAAATACAACTGTACTGTGCCTGAGGTAGGGTCACACAATGTAAAGTGATCAATTCGGTGCTCGCTGGGTTAGCCAGCGATGTGTGCTGTGGGTTGCATGTGCTGAGTGAAGTTGTGTGTGCATGTTTGTGGTTGGTTAGTGTGTCTTGTTCAGTAATAACGCTGGTCACTTGATACTGTGTGGGTGTGCAAGCCTGCACTCCTGAGAGTGGTTTGGTGTAAACGGACTTGCTGCTGAATTTATGCAAGTAAAAGAGAGCTGGAAAGCTTGAGCTGTCTGCATTTTTGCTTTCTTTCAGCTTCCAGTGCTACCGAGCAGGTCTCACCAGCAGGGAGCCACGGGAAAGGGGAGAAGAGAAAGTCCTTGGAGGAGGAAGAGAAGAATGGCAGGGAAGAACTTGTGGAAAAGAAAGTTTGTAAAGGTTTTCAGACAGCTTGAAAACAAATGTACTTGATTTTTAGTTTTGTCATTGGGCTGAGTAAGTCCAGACCAAAGCTAGGCTTTGGTTCTTCAGTCTGCTTGCATTTTCAGCCTCTCAAAGGGAACAAACTGCTGCGGCGGTCTGTGGAAGCCCCTCAAGCTCCTTGGCACTCTGCCTCGCTCGCCCAGGCCTTCTTACTGGGCCCTGCTGAAGTGGCAGAAGCTGAGCAGCAAGCACCTCAGCCTTTGCAGGATGAGTTCCTGTGCTGCTAAGAGGGGGATTGGTTGTGAAACCTCTGGAAGGCTAGAGCCACACCAGTTTCTTTTGCCACGTCCACAGATCTCTCCAGTGGATGGCTGCTAAGAAAGCCAGGGAGAGAGACTTGCTGTTATGTATAGGACACTTGACTTCTGTGCAGGTGCCTGCGTGTTATGTTGCAGCTTTGGGAATAACATGTTCAGAGGTACAAAGGAAAGGAGATGTTCTGGAAAGAGCAGACCCTGATTGCCTGTGCTTAGCACCCTCTTTAAAGCTGTGCTTTGTTTAATCTACAGGTTCAGTGCCACGTGCTTCCCCCGCCTCCCCTCCCCATTTTGGTAAGAGCCCTGTCTGATGCCCAGCAGTCCTGGTTGGCTACAGCTGCCAGCCAAAACGGGGGCAAGTGGCTTTTATAGCTGCTGACCTTGGGGGCACTTAACCTGTGTTACAAAGTCAATATATCATGTTCAGCAGAAGGTGCCAGATGTTTTGTTGCAGGACGGGGGCCATACTTCGCTGCAGTGCCAGGGTAGGGTTCTGAAAGCTGAAAAGTGGTCACTGATTTACTGATTTTTACCCTGAGCTGAGGAGATGGGGGAGTTTGATTTGCCTGTGTGTCTGTGTGCTTTGTTCCCCTTTAGGGTCAGTGGGCATTCTTGGATTGAAGGGTTATGTGGCAGAGAGGAAAGGTGAAAGAGAAGACATGCAGGATGCACATGTCATCTTAAATGATATCACCGAGGAATGCCAGCCTCTGCCCTCCCAAATGTAAGTGGGCCCCAACTGCAAGAGTAAAGCTGTGGATGTGAGGCATCACAGGGGTGAAGGAGCTCCAGCTTGCTTCACCTAAGCTCATGATGTGGTCCTTTTTGCTTTGAGCAGCTGATGCTCTTGACTACACCTATGTCATGGTGTGTGGCTTGGGCTTGTTATTGGGACACCTGGGTTGAATGATTAGCTGTGTTCCCGGGCAAATCACAGGACTGTTTTATAAACAAATACCTCCCTTTGGGTGATGCCCAGTGGATTTGGTTGCTGACTTCACAAGGATTGTGAGGGTCCAATAACTCTGATATATTGAGCCTCTGTTACTGAAATGTATGCATGGATGTTTAGAGACCATCAGTTTAATTCTAAGTAATCAGGCCTTGCCTTGGGGATTTTACAGTGTGTAAAACCCTAACTGTGACAGTGGGGAACACTTGAAGAAGAGAAGACAGATGTCAGGACTCTCTCATTTGAGAAGTTTAAATCTCTTGGCAAAGTAACACATGTAAGTGTGTGTAGGGGCGGTATGTATATTTAAAGGAATGCTCTCAAGCATCATCCTGATACTGGATTTAGCTTCTGAACTAATATTTTCCTGAGAGCTTTGTGTGCTGAGGGATCTTAGTTTTTTGTCTGTAGCATGGTTTCAACAAGTTTAGACATGGAAAGAACTGTAGAATTGATAAGACTGATGTCTGTGTAGTGCTGGGGAGTTGCAGTGCCCTGGAGGTGAAATGTTTAGCTGCTTTTATGCCAGGTTTTAGTCTATAAACTCTCTTCTGTCTTTCATTTTCTTCAGGGGTGGAAAATTACAAGAAAGTTCTCAACTAGGTGCTTGCATGTGTAAACTGTGTAAATGCTTGAATGTGTGAGCTTAGAGACTTGCTACCTTTGTTTGTGCCTTGGAGTGCAGTATTTATGCAGTCTGGCCAACGCCAGGGTGTTATGGAGATGAATGTACTTGATTTCACCCTCTGGCTAACAGCCTTTCTTAGCCCCTTTCTGCTACTCTTTGTTCCCTCACAGCACACGTGTCTCGTACTTTGCTGTTTTTGATGGCCACGGGGGAGTCCGAGCCTCAAAATTTGCAGCACAGAATCTGCACCAAAACCTGATTAAGAAATTTCCTAAAGGTGAGAGGAGTGGAATAAGAGCTGTAGGACAACCATCACCTTTTCTGCCTTGACATTATGCTGGTGGATAGAGAAACTGATTTGTTTGGGCATACTTTGTGCAGCTCCCATCCCTCTTTCCCAGTGGGTTTGCAAGACTCCGCTGTCTCCTGAGGAAGATGGCTGGAAGCCTTTTACACACAAGGGTACAAGTAGTCAGTTGTGAACCGCTAAGCAAGTGTGACATGCATTGTTGCCAGTTTTGGCAGTGCCACTTCAAGTGTGAAAATATGCCTGTGGGGGAGAGGGGTATGTCATAAATTCTCCATACATGCTACCAGGCACATTTTGGTAGCATGAGCCCAGGACGTGCCCTGGCTGATCTGCACGGGGTCTGAGAGATGCACTGCCTGATTGAATGTTGGATGAGCAAAGCGAGGAACTGGGATAGGTCAGATATGTTTTAGCTGAAGCTTAGGTGCTGTTTTCCTTGTCTGACAGGTGAGGTAGTCAGCGTGGAGAAAACTGTGAAGAGATGTCTTTTGGACACCTTCAAGCACACAGATGAAGAGTTTCTAAAGCAGGCATCCAGCCAGTAAGTGTAAATGCTTCCCATCTTCCCATGCGTTTGTATTTCTTAGCTTGCATCTCACAGGCCTTAGTTCTGAGCAGGGCAGAGGAAGCCTGGAGTTGTGTCTGTGCTTTGGCGAAACCCCATACAGCTGAGCCCTGCCAGGCTGTAACTGCCAGCTGAGTGCCTGCGAGAGCTAGATCACAGCATGTTCTGGTCTTACTCTGTGGTGAGCGGTCTGTAGGACCCCTTAGACTAAAATACACGTTCGTGATAAAGAAGGAACCAAAGCATGACCAAGAATGCACCTCTGTCCTTTCCAGGGCATCTTGTTTGCCTTCTTTTTAAACACTTACCATGTTGCTGAAGTGACTTACCCAGTACTGCCTGAGACGGGATCTCTGTCTTGACAGCGTGAAGGTGTGTCAGGAGGGTATCTGTAGAGCAGCAGTTTGCAGCCTGCTGTATGCAGCTTGCTTTAGAGCTGCGTTCCTGTTAGTGAGTATGTGCTTGCCAGGCTGGAGCACATCTCTGAGGTAATTTTTAATGCCCAGTGTTGAAAGACTAAACTCTCCCAATATAAGTTTATATCTTGCTTTTTCACCTCTTTTGAGAACAGACATGTTGATGAAAAATGTCCCTCATCTTGAACTTGTTTATAACATTAAACCAAAGCTGAAAAGCACAGCAGCTACTTTCTATAGGATCAATGCCAGCCTGCCTCCCAGCTGAGTTTTGAGTGCAAGGACTCTTACCTTCTCTCAGTCTCTGCTGGAGTGACACAACTGTGTGGACTAGGGAAGATGCTGCTTGCATTTTGAATACAGTCACTTTGTTATCAGTCCTTTACACATTTGTGCTTTGGTTTGGTTTTGGTGTTTTGTTTTTTTTTTTTTTTTACTTCACAGTGATACCTCTAACACAGGTGGAGAGACTGTTGATGCAGCTGATTCTGAGACTCCCTGCAAACTTTCAATTTTTAATTAAATTGCAGACTGGTTCATATCTTAAGCCTAGTCAGATCAAGAAGTTTGACCAGGCAAAAGGAAAAAATTTCCTTGAGTCTGTCACAACAGTGGCATTCCCAAACCAGTCACTCTTTTGTCAGAAATGTGACTTACGACAAAGGCACTGCCAAGGATTGCTAGTGATAGCTGTGTTGATGACAAAATGAATGATCTTCGTTTAGCCACACCTTCAAAGTTAGGAAGAACTGGATGAAATATGTGTAGAAATCAGTCTCTCAAAGCTAGTTTCAGTAAAGACTGGCATCGTAGCCGGGCTGCATTGTGGGGAGGACTAGTCTGGCAGCTGTAATCTAAGAAACGCTTCTCGTTTTACCGAGCGCGATGGAGATACAAGCTTAACTACAGCAAGTGAAATATCAGGAGAGTGACTGAATGAGTGGTGTTGCTGCTGAGGTGGGGTGGTGAGGACTGGGGCAGGTGGGCAGGAGTACTGTGAAAAGAAGGAAGGGAAACAAAAGCGAAAAGAAAGGCAACTCTGCTGCGGTCCTGGCTGTGTCTTCCTTTTGCTGCAAAGAAGGGGCCTCCAGAGGAGGAGTTTGGGGTACTTATTTGCTCGTGATGCTATAGCTTCTGGGCAGTCATTGGGGCTGAGCCTGCTCCAGCCACAGATGAGCTTTCTTGGGAGGTGTGAGGAAGGGTTGATGTGAAGAGTGTGACTGGCAGTATTTGAACCAGTTGGACATTGGTCATGCATTCAGAAGGTGGTAGCTCTTCTGTCTTTCTCCAGCTTGCTGTTTACCACCAACAGTTTCCCTGGGTGCTTGCAGGCAGCTGGGTGCTTATGCTAGCTGACTGCTGCATGTTGGCACATGGCACTTCCTTGAGTCCCCAGGAGCACTCTGTGACTAACTTCTTAAACATTGTTTTCCCCGTTAGTAATCTAATTTTTGTTCACTTCAGGAAACCAGCATGGAAAGATGGCTCCACAGCTACTTGTGTCTTAGCTGTTGACAATATTCTCTACATAGCCAACCTCGGGGACAGCCGGGTAAGCAGAATGGTGAAGCCCACTGCTGGCATCTTGATTTCTCTTAGAGCTTTATTCGTCTTGAAGGGCAAGGTGTTCGTGGGGGATATGCCAGTGGCCATGAGCTCCCCAACTCTTCCTACAAAGCATCTTGATTTGGGTGGGTGCAGGGTACTTGTGTTGTCTCCCGTAGTGTAAAACAACTGTGTGTGGAGCTCTCTCTTGGTGGCGCTAAATATCTCAGTATCTAGAATAGAATATTTTAGTTGGAAGAGGCCTACACTGATGATCTAGTCCAACTGCCTGCCCACTTTGGGGCTGACCAGAAGTTAAAGCGTGTTGTTAAGGACATTGTCCAAATGATCTTAAAACACTGACAGGCTTGGGGCATTGATCACCTCTCAAGGAAGCCTGTTCCCGTGTCTGACCACCCTCTGGGTAAAGGAAGGCTTCATAATGTCCAGTCTGAGCCTCCTCCAGCACAGCTCCGAGCCATTCCCACATGTCCTGTCCCTGGCCCCCAGGGAGAAGAGCTCAGCACCTCCCTCTGCGTCCCCTCCTCAGGAAGCTGTAGAGAGCCATGAGGCTGCCCCTCAGCCTCCTTTTCTCCAAACTAGACAAACCCAGAGTCCTCAGCCGCTCCTCATCAGACATTTCTTCCAGCCCTGCACCAGCTTTGTTGCTCTTCTCCGGACACATTCAAACACCTTAGCATCATCCTTAAATGGTGGGGCCCAGAGCTGCAGACAGCACTCAGGGTGAGGCTGCAGCGACGCTGAACGCAGCGGGACAGTCCCCTCTCCTGCCCGGCTGGTCGGGCTGTGTCTGATGCACCCCGGGGTGGGGTCTGCCCTCTGGGCTGCCAGGGCACGCTGCTGGCTCCTGTGGATGATTGTGGCATGATTGCCCAATGCTCCAACCTATGCAGATCCCCCTGCAAGGTCTCTTTGTCCCTCGAGAGTGTCAACAGCGTCTCCCAGTTTAGGATCATCAGCAAACTTGCTAACGGTGCATTCAACTCCTGCGTCCAGATCGTTGGTAAATCTATTGAACAGCACCGGGCCTAGGACCAAGCCCTGAGGAACACCGCTGGTGACCGGTCGCCAGCCAGATGTAGCCCCATTCACTGCAACCCTTGGAGCTCTGCCCTTCAGCCAGTTCTTCACCCGGTGCACTGTGAACTCGCTCGTATCACAGCTGGACTTGTCCAGGATGCTGTGACGGACACTATCAAAAGCCTTACAAAAACCTTTACTAAAAAAATACTCAAAACTGAGGAAACAGAGACAGTGCTCGGGATTTGTGGAGCACCAAGCAAGATCCTGAATCAAAAGTATCATTCCATAATAATCAGTAACCCCCAAGAGGTATAAAAGACATGCCCAAATGTCCCTTATCCTCCACAAGTGTCCCTGGCCAGACCATATGGACACACAGCACAGGTGACACATGCTTGTGGGAGGGCATGCAAAAGTGATGATCGTGGACACGAGTAATACCAGCCTACTTCAAAAATAAGATCACCCTCCTCTTCCATTAGGTCTTGTGCTGACTTCCGATACTTTGCTCCACGACCATCTCCTTTCTCTCACCCTCCTGCTTATGTCTCTTTTTTTAAGCATCTTTTGCCAGACAGGCTGGTTTTATTTTCCCACTCTTTTATTTTCCGGACTACTGTCAGATGTTCCAAGCTTCTTTTGGGTGACAGCTGCCCGAACCGTTCTGTGGTCTCACCAACTCAAGCAGGACGCTGGATGCAGACACCAGTCTGTCCACCAGCCTGGGAGACTCAGAACCACCTTCACTCGGGTAAGGGGGCACCTTGGGAAAATAAATTAGTATCGGTAGGCACAGAGACCTCTTTTGCCTTTAATGCACCACATGCACAGTGCAGAAAAAACTGTGGGCAATTTAAACATCATTGTCATTATCTCCACCCAGCCTAATCATTTGATGGTTGGGAGGGAACAGGTTTTATGTATCTCTGTAAATCATTCAGATAACGGCTCCTGCTCTCTGCGAGAGCAAATCAGGACTTGCTGTCAAGGACAAACTGGTAGACAAGGAAGCAGGAAATAACAGCATGCCTAAAGCCCGACCCTGCCAGATAGACGTCCTGGGATCCCTGCCCTCAGCCTGGCTGCTGGCATTTGCCCTCCAACGTGTACTACCCAGCAGTTAGGTCTCCAGGCTCCCTCTCTTCTCTGGCCAGTCCTTCCAGGACTGCCAACCTGTACCTGTGTGCTGTACATGGGACAACACCAATGCCTACTGGGGATAGCCTGCAGGTGGCATCACTGAAAAGCCCATAAACTGATGCTGTTGTGGGCTTTTGGACAAGCATATTAGATCAAAACAAGTGAGCAAGAGCCACATTTTCACTTGGAGATGGTGGTATAGTATCCACAGGTGGTTCTGCTGTGCCTCTGATGCTTCACTTGCACACCCCAAGTGAGAAAATGTCTCCTCTGGCTGCTGTCACTTCACTAATAAATCAGAACAAACTAAGGGGGAAGAGAGCTGGAATATCCACACACAGTATCTGCACGCTTGGTTTCAGTGTTCGGATTTAATAGGAAACCCGCAGGGTCAAAACCAGTAATGTGCTCTTCTTCAGAAAGAGCGGCCACCTCTGGAAAGAGGAACCACGTCCCTTTACTCGTACAGTAAGGAAGTCAGACACGGACCGTTCCACACGCTTGCTTGATCCACCAGTTCGTTTAGGTTAAAGTGCAGTTACCGAGCTAGAGATGCCGTCCTCGCATGAGGGTATCTGCTCGCTTCTCAGTGCGTGCTGCTCTCAGGAACTGGAGGGCAGCGTCTTGTACGGATTGAGGATCCCTTTGGGGTCTAACATGGCTTTGAAACGCTGCATTAGACAGACTGCCTCACTGGGTTTGCTGTACCGAATGAACTGCTTTTTCTTGAAGCCCAGTCCATGCTCTGCACTGATGCTGCCGTTGTATCTTGCAGTCCACTCATACACAAACGGCTCGATGGCATCCAGCAGGGAATGGCTATACGACTCCGCTGTGACGTTCAAGTGCAAGTTTCCATCTCCTGGAAGAAAACATTGCAGAGGTGGGTCTGCAAGAAAAACTCCGTGGCCCTGCATGGAGACTCGTTACTGTCTCCTCCACATACTCAAACAACGGTGCCTTTGTTTGTCTCTAAACCGTGCAAAAAAAACCAAGTTCATTGTCCTTCTACAAACACCAGGCCTCTCCATGCACAAATAATTCAAACAGTATCTTTGTTTTTCCATACTTTCAGTACAATATTTGAGGAAGTGTTCTCAGTTAAGCTACTTTCAAATTCGCACTCTTGTGATTTTAGAATTCAAACAACCGTGCTGCATTAATTATTGTCCCACTACCGCGATGGCATGCCAGAGACTTCCCCACTGGTATTTCATAATGATCGTTAGATTTTAATATGGCCCTTCACCACTTTCTCTCTCCCTATTATGTTTGTGCAATGTTCTAAATGCACTTTAGCACTGTGCAAACAGAAACAAAGCAAGCAGAATATTTCCTCCTTTTACCACTTGTGTGTGATGGTATTTGATCAAGCACATAGTTGCACGCTATTCAGAAGGCAGAACACACGAAGATAAACACAACAGAACCTCTTGCTGCATCCCAGCAAACCCCTACAGTAGACAGCTTAATCCTCAATACCAAGAGCTACGAGAGGCAGCTTTTGTTATGCAGACTTATCTTTCCACGTCTTCCAAATCATCTCAAATCAAGCGTGCTGAAGTGTGTTTTTGTTTTGTTTTCTTTAAACGGAACAGCTCTGCTAAGCTATGAGTTTACCTGCTTGTAAAATCAAATTAGTTTCAAAGCATTCTGACTAATGTATTGGCCCTTCTGTGCATTACCTTTATCACTCTCTTTTGGAGGGTTAATGGCTCAGACAAAATTGATTTCCAGTATAACTAATCACTTTGGACAAGAAAGTGTTTATCTACCAAATGTGTCTAAGTACATTAATCATAGAATCATAGGTTGGAAAAGACCTCTAAGATCACCAAGTCCAACCATCCGCCCAACACCACCATTCCCACTAAACCGTGTCCTGAAGTGCCACATCTACACGTCTTTTTGAACACCTCCAGGGATGGTGACTACATCACTTCCCT
>Ga0181612_129153_pt1 | contig 11124 bp, 6 predicted proteins | sample HoacroProtozoa21_FD_119630 | JGI IMG/M metagenome (GOLD analysis project Ga0181612, IMG submission 119630) | Hoatzin crop microbial communities from Cojedes, Venezuel. Combined Assembly of Gp0051906, Gp0051904, Gp0051908 | reverse complement strand
TCACTCGAGCCATCTCAAACAGCCGACACCTCCCCTGAGCAGCGCTGCACCTCACAGCCCTTACCCATAGGTAAGGATGCCTCTGCGCTTGGTGCCCCAAGCAAAGAAGTTACACCCAGCACTGTGAGAGCAGCTTTTGGAGTGTCCTCCTGCCCTGGTGCTTCAACTGCTCCAGTAAAATTGCTTCATGGGGAAAAGACCAAGCAGGTGAAAGACCTTCTCTTTTTGTCTTCTTTTTCAGCCAGGAAAGCAGGAGAGAGCCCAAGGGCTGCTGCTCCTACCACACAAACAACTTGAAGAAGCTGCAGCTTGAGACAAGAGAAAGAGGGAGACCCACAGAAACAGTCTCATGCAGAATTTTTGAATGCAATGATCTGGCTGTTAGTAGGGTGTTCTCATGTGGCTATATATTAACGGGTACATAGTTCATGTAAATATACCAGCCAATAACAGCCACCGGTCTTTGCAGTTATACATGGATGTTCCTTGCAGCCCTGAGAAACGAAGAGGCTCTGGGCCTCTGTGGTAATCACACAGCTGAGGCCTCTTCAGGGGATGACGGTGCAGGAAATGTGGTCGTACAGCTGTAGTGACCAAGAAAAGCAGCCCTCTCTTAGACAGGCAGCCCAATCCTGTGTAAGCACCACTATTTCACACAAGCAGCATTATCACCTGCATTCATCTAATGTCTTTGCTGTGTTTTCCAGTCTCCATGGAAGTCTGGCACTTTAGAAAAGCAAACCTGACCACTTTTTCTTTTTTGTGACTCAAGTTCTCCCTTGGCTTTCCCGTCCTTGTGTTGCTCAATTAAACGGTGAGAAGACACTGTGAACATTCAGAACCCCATCACCAAATCTCAGTCACTGAAAATTTCACTGCTAATTTCATCTCAGCTACAGGAACGGCTCCTTTTCTCATTGGTACCTGGCCAGGGCCCCCAACGTGCCAGTACCGAGTCAGGGTACTTGGTGGCAGAATCTCCCCATGGATTTTGTGTTACTGGTGATGATGCATTTGGCAGGGAGAACCCAGCCGAGTCTTGGGAAGCCAAGTCAAGCGTGCTGGGAAGGTGTTAGCAGATGACACCACCTGTAAATGTAAACCCAAGCGAACAGGCTGGTGAAGTCACTGAGACCTCTTGAGAGTGAACACTCTTGAAACCCTACAGCGCTATATTTAGAACTCTATCCTAGATAAGAGCTCTGTGTGTTTGACTGGTTCTTGTTATAGACATGTGTTTACCCTTCCCTAAGACAATTCTACTTCACCTATTTTTTCTGACAGTCTTCAGGCAAGTAGGCAAAAGACCAAAAAGGCTACGCCTCACAGAATAAAATACATTTGAGTCTTTTTTTCTTTTGATCTTAAAAGATGTCTATCCCAGGTTCTAGGTGCCCTGGAAAATATTAAAAATGCAGGGTGGGATTTTCAGAAGCATTCTGCATTGCCTGTCAAGTTGCAACCAGTGACAACTACTTGTGTCTTTTTGCTTTCTTCTCACGATTCCTGATGTCTCCTCTGATTTCTGAAGCAAACAGACAGTGACCCAGCTCAATCATCATCACCTTCTTAACCTCATTCCCATACATCTTTCCCTTCTGCAGCATTTCTGCTGGAGGAATTTGGTGCCTTTCACTGGACACCAGTGAAACGAGCCTGTGTCTGGGCTATCCTCGTGTTGCTCTTGAGAGTCTGGTGATTTCCTGTGGCCATCTGATAAACCCGCCTGCCAAGAAGGAGGCCCTTGCTGATGGGCTTGGCATAGTCACTGGGGATCTCGGAGTCATCGCCAGCCCTCTGCCCACACGCTGCTGGCAGCGCCAAGCCGTGCTCCAGTCTAGACCTGCTCTGCTGACACTCAGCTGGTCAACACGCAGCTCCCTGCAAACAAAGCCTTGCCCGTATGCATCCGCCTGCCTGGTGCTCTGGGCAAAGCACAGCCCAGGGCAGAGGCTCCCCTGGCGTCCCCCGTCCTGTGGTCTCTGATCCTTCCCACCCTGTCATCTCCTGGCTTCTCAGTGACACCCCACGGGCAGCAGAAATGAGCTCACAGAAGGGCTTTTCAGGTGGTCCCAATGGGGAGAGTAGGACGGCCCTGGCACACTCCTCTGAAAACCTCCTTCAGACCTCAGAAGAATGGTGAAGATAGGGAACACAGTAAATCTCACTTCATAAAAAACAGACATTCAGCAAGGAAACGCCATCCCTCCCTCCATCCCTTGGTTTTCACAGTGTCCTATGTGCTGGCTCTGCACCACCTCCTCTCCCCAAAATGATGAGCTCTGCAGCAGGCTAAAGGGTGGGAACAGAGGCTTACCATGTGCGGATGCAGAAAGGGATGGGGGCTTCTGCATACAACCCCACTCTTTCAAGTGGAAGTGTTAATTGATTTATCCTTATTTTATAGATTGCCTTGATCTATAAGGCAAGGGGGGGGAATGCAAGGCAGAATGCAAGTTATGAATCAGCTGGCAGGTCTGTGAATGCAGAAAGGGTGGGATATGGTGAGTCACCATCACAACGTATTTCTCAGCTCTTCCGTAATCAATCTTTTTGTCTCTTTCAGGCTTGACAATGACTCATTCTTTGACATGCCTTTATAGAGCTGCTTTGTGCCGTTGCTTGCCAGCCTCCCTGGTGCTGCTCAGTTATCTGCTGCATAGTGCCAGCAGAGGTTAAGAAATGCTACAGGATGACTTCAAGAAACAGAACAAAACACTCTGGTGATAACATAGGTAGGAAGCACAGCAGCTCCAAAGTGCAAGGGACATGGACTTGAAAAGTGCTTGGTGCAGTTCTAATGAATTTCTAAAAATGTTCATAAAGCATCCTCTCCTTGAGCACAGCAGAGAGGAAGCCAGCGAGCGCTGTGTCCCCCCCAAGCCCCGTGGCCCGAGAGGCTCTGGCTCCTTCTCCAAGAGCCCTTGCTGTCCGTCTCTGGCCTCTGGACATCCTCCAGCACCTGGAGCTGGTGGCTCACAGAATCACAGAATGGTAGGTGTTGGAAGGAACCTTTGGAGATCCTCTAGTCCAATCCCCCTGCCAAAGCAAGGTCACCTACAGCAGGCTGCACAGGACTGCACCCAGGCAGGTTTTGAATATCTACAGAGAAGGAGACTCCACAACCTCCCCGGGCAGCCTGTTCCAGTGCTCTGTCACCCTCAGAGTGAAGAAGTTCTTCCTCATGTTCAGACGGAGGCCACATTTTGAAAAACCAAACACAACAGAACCCATTTAAAATGAAAAGCAATTTTTGCCCCCAACAACTCATCACTCATGATGGGACACTGCAGTGAAACCAGGTTCTTTTGTTCCTCACTGCGTTAAGCAGCTTTCACCACGATCAAGTTCATCACAGGTGGGCCCTGCTGTACTGGAGAAGGTTCCAGTATTGGTTCCGTGTTTTCTGTGGAGCTGTGCAATTTTTCTTTTTGCAATATCAGTATTTTTCCACCAATGTCAGTAGGCTATGAATCACAGCTGAAAACAGATTAAATACATTTCCTTACGCTAACTCACTGGCAGTACCTTATCATCCAGTTCTGCAACAGCAGCGCAAAGGTCCACCAGGTTAGGCTGCAGGTGTCCGTTCACTATCTTCTCATTATAAACATAAATCTAAAACATATTGAAAGTAAGCAAGTTCCCCCTCCCCAGCCACAGCAGCAAAATCCAAACCAGGCTTCCAGAACAGTGTCCCCAGCAAGTCCCTTCTGCTTCCCTCCCACATTAGCCGCTTCTCATCCGACGCAAGAGGAGCAGGCATCAGCACCAACCACGCTTCCACAACCCAGCAAAGCTCCAGGCCTGCCTGAAGGCGGGCAACAGTCCAGCTGCTCAGGGGTTCTGCACGGCAAAGCACTGCACTGAATGCCCTGCTAGACTAATTGCAGCTAATTGTTGGAGGACAAAGATTCGGAAGAGACCTGACAACTAGACGGCTGTGATATTCCCCTGCATGACAGCCTCCTACCTGCTGACATAAAAGAAACAGAGTTTCACTGGTTTGTGGCAGTATTCAGGGAAATTTGACACAGGGAAATGAGAACAGAAACTCGGCCCTTCAAAATCTGCCCTTAAATGTATATACACATGCATACACCCATTTTGATGTAAAACTTGGTCTTAATTCAGCTGCTTCTACTATTGTTTATTCTACTCTCAGCCTAAAGACCTTCCAGCTACGTCTGAAAACAAACATTCTCAATGTTAGAAAGGCAGTGCCGTCGTACTTCAAGCCCCTTTTGCATGCACTACTTCCACATGCCCAGCGTGCAAACAAAATGCAGAGCTCCGGACTGCAACCAGAATCTAGCATCAAAGAAATCACGTATATGGACTTCACCAGGTTTCTGTGAAACAGTTTGACCTATCCATGAAGAACAATTAATTATTTCAGCGTAAAACACATTTCATGGCTGTCGATAAACTGAAACAGCACAGACTGCCTGCTCCCCAGGACTCTAAATGCCCCACTGAAACCACAGGAGCCCACACCCAGTGCTGAAGCCCAGGTATTTTTGCACCCAAGCAGTGTGACATTAAGGACGGCTCAGCCAGGCCAGCTTCTCCAGAGGGCTTCCCGGAAGCACACGGCGACGGCACCGAGTGTTTTGGCAGCAGAAGCCTGGCCCCGAGAGCCGTGTTTCCACAGCACTGGGCAAGCAGCCTGCCCGCAGCCCATACAGCTGCCGAGAGCCCACCTGCCCTCCCACGGGGAAGACGCGGTGACTTTGCACTGCTAGAGAGGCTGGGCTCCCCATATTCACTAAACATCAGGGAATATTGACGATAGCCTCAAAGTATGGAAATAATTATGCTATGAGGAAGACCTTTAATGCAGGTGTATTACAGTAGATATGAAACAAATTAATGTACTATTAACCACCACTAAATCAAATGTACGCTTTATCAGTACAGCCACGCACCTTATATTGCAATTAACTTCTTCACAGTTACCATAACTGAATGCAGACACAGAAACACAGATGTACGAGCCGCTATCTGTCTCAAAGACAAGCCAATGCACACAACAACAATAATTGTGTGCAAATTAGGCGACGCTTTGTCTATGTCGCTTCACATATTGCATTTTGAAAAATCAAGTCCTTCTCTTTCATTTGGTTTCCAACAGTGCTGGTAAACAGATCATCTCAAACAACAAAAGTAACAAATTGGTTATGTAAAGGTTTATCAGTTTTCCCTAAAAATTTTCAGAGGGAGTCTAATGCTACCAGACATATTAATTCATAGCTGATGTGCTACAGCTGCTCATAAGCGATACCACTAAAATGGGATAAAATTTGACAAACATCAGGACTGAGACTTCAGCATGTTTTTCCTACATGCACACATCAGAAATCTTCCACATGTGAGAATAAAAGGAATAGAGTCTTCTTTGCATACAATTATGCACTGACACAAATTCTAATCAGCTTCTTTTTTTTTAAAGGCTAAAAGTGTTTCAGTTTACTATACAAGCACAAATGATTTCTACAGTCCTGTATGGTGCTCAGGACCTCCTTTGGACAAAAAAAAAAATCCTGTAGCACACAAGTGAGTACATTGCTAAAAAGTCAGGCTAAACTTCTGTATTTTCCAATTGCGTTTTACCTCCAGGCAGGTATTTTCATGTTTTACCTCACACATTTTCTTACGCACTACACTTGCAGATCTTTTTTTACCCCCACCTCTCTCCCTCTGTAGAAAACAAGTTTTAAATATGTTTTATCTCATTTCCACTCACCTGACGAGCATACGCCATCTCCACATTGTCCAAAGAGCTGCGACCTGGAGGACCCAACTCACCAACGTAGCTACGCTGTTTAATGAAAAGAATATACGGAGGTATAAGGTATAAAGTTACTGCAATGCATTTTACCAACATTCACTCCTAAAGACCAACAGCTAAACCATGATCCTGACAGCACTAAGAACAGGGTTTATGAACTATCTACAGAGTAAAATGCATAGTCTCACTGGAATACCCCATTATCTTCCAAATATAGCTTAAACTTCCTGAAGTGACAGAAATCCTCCTGATTCAGTGCAAACCAGCCATTAGCTCTCTAGAACTAGGACATCAGCATCTCTCGATAGCATCTTATAATTTTAATTCTTTCCTTTTGTTTCTTGAAAGGTTGCTTATTGTCACGCTAGTGTCTTGCTGCGAAGCATCTAGTCTGAACGTCCATCACAGCAAGGACACAAAATTCAGTGAACCAGCTCAAATGGATCCAGTCTAGCAAATCTGACACTCTAGTTGTGCCCCAGTCCCATTTTGCAGACACAAAAAGGAACTGTAGCATTGAATTATGTGCTGAACAGTGCCCCGCTGCTGGTCAGCTGCAGGAGGAAGGATGCTGGCAATATCCTGACCTGAAAAAAAATCATCTTTCTACTGACAGACTATGCCAGGATTGTGATATTCTCAATGCAGAGCAGGGAGGGACAACTGATGGAGTCATGGCATGGAAAACTTGTACTCTTTTATAAAACTCAAAACACAACTTGCCATAATAGTCTAATGCTGCATATTCTTGTAAGTCTTCACTACCAATCACAGGTATGTTTTCAGTATAGCCACCCCTGAACACAGATGTTCACCACTCTGGAAGAAATAATCGTCCCAATTAAGTGTGCAAAACTCTGATGCTTCCTCTTTCCTGAAAATGTAGTTCTTCATTTCACCATTAGCATTGCAAGTCTGGGGTTTGAAAAACAAAGTGCAATCATTTTAGAGACAGATCCTTTTGAGGTGAGCAGTCCTTTAATATCAGCTGCTTCCTAAGCAGTGCTACAGCCACGATGGTCTGAAGATCAAAGCAAGACAAGCTCAGTACAGAAGCATAATATTTATTATGAAGTCAACTGACATAGTTAGGGCAAGCACAGAGGAACAGACAAGCTTGCAGAAAAGCAAGCATGTTTTCAGGTCCAAAACCGAAGCAAAGGTCTTCGAATTCCAGACTTTGAACCCAAAAGCTCATTTGACTCTCCCAGGTGCAGCTGGTCTGAGAACAAGACGTCACCTCTGCGCACAAACCTTGCTCAGCATACTTCAGGTGTCTAGCTTAGGTGCAGTTACAAGGATCTCAGACGGTTGTTTACTTCCCCCAGGAGAGAGGATGCAAAGCACGTAAGCTAAACACTGGAAGCGGCCGAGCAAACGCTGAGAAGGGCTGTTGCTGTGCCTTGGCTTGTTACCACGTAACCCCAGTTCATCGATATTCCTCTAAACTGGAATCAGTAACTTTTTCTGAGAAAGAGCAGGTACATCCGCAGAGTTTTAAAATTAACGTTTTATTACCGACTAAGTTGGCTGTGGCTAGCTGCACATCCTCATCAGCTGTTACACTGCACCTTAGCAATACCAGCAAATAGCTTTACTTTTTCTCACATCAGTTACCCAGAATATCAGTACTTTACTGCGTAGATAGGATCACCTTCGAGTACTGCTCAAGGACATGCTCTAGTCTTTCCTGAAAGAATTCAGTTAAATGCGAGCAACTTGCTGCCAGTACAAACAACATAAAGCCCAAATGCAATGGAAAAATCATGGTTTTCACTTTCAGTTTAACCAGCTTTAGGGTTCAGCTCTGCTGACATCCGTCAGACCACTGTTCCTGCCGTGACTTGGCTTGTGCGGATTTCAGGGCAAGGGCTGAGAAACGGGCAGCTTTTCTCCAGACACTGTCATCACTCAGTTGCTTGTTCCAAATGAGAATGAAATGCTGACAGGGTCTTCAGAAGAATCTCACTTTTTGGGGAACTGTACCAGACTTCGAAACGAAATCATACAAGCATACGAACTTCCAGACATGTTACTGATCAGTCTACGCACTGAACAATCTCTCAGTCATGAGACTGAATGACTACAATTTTAATTTGATGTCCGTTTAACTCAGGTTATCTTCTCTGGTGCTTACACTCCTGAGCGTGTGTTCTTGCAGAGACAATGCCTATCCACTGTCCTACTCCAGGAGTTTTGATCAGGAAAATTTTCGCAATTGTAAATTTAAAGACCAATGAAGCGACACAGCTGCAATGGCCAAGAAGCTGTTCCGAGTTAGCCAGAATTTATACGTGAAGATAAGGGCATTGACCTCCATTGAGAAATTAAGAGCTTTGTGGTATTTGTGATCTTCCTGCACGCCATACAACAGTTGATTACAGAATGAAAAATATTCAGCTGTGTTTTGTCACTGATACAGCGAAACAGAAATGAATGAAGGTAGCAAAGATGAACCCGGACAACCCTTTAACATTCCTGGAATTAGTTCATCACTGCCTTAATTTCACACTAACAGTGCAGTTTAAATTATGTTCAACCTGATTATAAAATCAGGCAGAGGCATTCAGACCTTAGGCATTATAAAAATGCCTTACCAAAAACTCCAAAGAAATCTCACTTTTTCTTTTTGCAGCTGAACTTACACTAAAAATACTCTTCACAGTCACTTCTAATGGATACTGATATTCAGAAGCATTTGCATTTCTCTTTCAGTGCCAAATCATCTGACACAAATTCCTTCAAATCCACCTAAAAACCCGACAAATTCTTTGTTCTAAAGAACAAAGCAGCTGTTAAAGCAGGTTTCCTGGGAAACAGACATCATGGCAGAAATAGCGCTTTGCAGCCTTCCTCTATGCTGTGCCAGATAAATTGCAGAGTTATTTAAAGTAACGCTAAATTATGGATGTTGTCATTAATTACTGATGAGGTTTCATCTTCTAAAGCAAGTGAAGAAGGGTACATTGTGACTTAGTGTCACTTTTCAACCAGTGCCCAAACACCAGAAACATAAGCACTGGGGCTTTCTTTTGCGAGTCTGGTTCCTTTTTCTCCTGCTGCTGCTTTGCAGCACCAAGGAGCACCCATGTGGCTGCCGCTCCAGAGAGGGGAGTGTGACTGACGGGGTAAAGCCCACAGGTAAGGATCTGAATTCAAAAGCGTATGCCTGAAACTAAGAAATAACTGCTGAGGTTTGGGGGTTTTTCCTTGCTCCAATTTTAATTTTACCCTCACCGTTATGTTTTGAGGATCACTTATTACCAATCTGCCACAGCTGAGAACTTCCACATTGAAAGTAAAATCTTTAAATGCCCACTACTGACTTGGCACTTCAGCAAGGAAAAAATTCAGGAGCTCCAGAATTTCTCTTGCTTTTCTTTCCTATGCCAAGAGCCATGGGAGCAGGCTTATTTCCTATTTTTACCATCTCGTACTTGAATTCTGGCTTCATCCTTGCATTATTAAAATTAAAAAAAAAAAAAAAAAAGCACTAGCTCACTGAACTATCTTATGGCTGTGCTACAGTGAAATTTCAAAAGGAAAACTAAAGCTGTGAGTCAGCGTGGGGAAGGCCGTTTCCACTCTTCACCCTGAGTTGCAGAAATGGAGAGCTGCACACGCAATCCTTCTGAAGATGGTAACCAGCGCCTGAAGAGGCATCCCCTACAAGCTACGGGGGGGATTTGGGGAAGGGGGAGGACATCCTTGGGTGGCAAGTCAGAACTTGCCAAGTTTTCAAGCAAGGAAAAAGATTATGAAAGATGTGTTGAAAACAGCAGCTAGGTACATATGGGAAGAAATGTTTCAGGTCGGCTTCTTAAGCTTAACTGGAGCAGCAAAAAGGAAAAATAGGAAAGTGGGTAATGCACAAAGGACTGCAGACATGCAAATGCACACTCATATCTTTCTACATCTCTAGTCTGGTATTGCTTAAATGACTTGTGCTGATTTTATCAACCACATTTGCTTCTCCCTGCCCTGAATTTAGGTCTTCCCAAAACATTCTTCAGAACTATAATATTTATTCTGAGTATTATCCATTTGCGAAAGCTGCAGCTATACTGCTCTGCCATCACGTTTTTATCTTTTACATTCATTTAGCCTAATGATACTGCTTTTCAGAGGAGTCCTCCTTCATTTTCACTCAGCCAAGCATTCAGCCTCAGTTGCACACCAAACCGCGTGCATATAAAGATGCATTATTCAACACCCTCATATGCATATGCACATTCCTCAGCAGAAGTCTGGGCAGACATTTTGTCAGCACTCCAAATGGCTTGGCCAGTAGATGCAGTGAACAGCCAGGCAGGCAACTGAGCTGGACGAACACCATCAAAATCCACTGCGGAGCAGCAGGGGAGGAAAAGCATCTTGCGGTCCTCGGGACTGAAGGGATATGAAGACATGATACAGAGGGGCAGAACAGAAACTGAGCAAACAGCGTCTCTCCATCACTGCGGTAGCGGGTTGCTTGACAGCAGGAGTGGGAGAGCTTGGGGTGGGGGTGGAAGAAAGATAAACCTGGAATAAAAGGACAAAAGAAATGCCTCGGCACCTAGTGGAAGACGAATCGGAACAAACACCTTGAGACCACAGGTGTGTGATACCTTGAAAACTAAACTTGGGATTTCCTCCCTTTTCCCCCCCAAGACGCACCTTTTTATTAGCTCTGGTTTTCCCTTACAGTAAGGACTCCGGGCTAGAGGACTGAGGGGAGCAGAAAACCCTAACGGCAAGTCCTTCGCTAGGTTCTTTGAATCATGAGCTTTGCCTGTTAATTGGTCTTATTTCCATGAATAATGTGTTGGTATTTCACTCTGCCCAAATTAGCTTGCCCAAAGCTTGAGAACTGGCTCACAGGCAGACCGACCCCCTGCTGCGTTTGGATCTGTGCCTTTTCAGTTGATTCTCAATCTCCAGAGGATATCAATTAAACCTCTACTATATTCTGCAGGCTGTGTCTGTTTGTCACACACACAAAAAACTTATTTGACTGGAACAAGGCTTTAGAAGAACAACCTGCTGTGGGGAGGTTAGATAACAGGCTTTTAACACAGTAGCTGCACTTCAAACCTCTCAGACCTTTGACTTCTCGAGGCTAAGACTAGAATATATCAAGGATTTTAAATGCTCTTGAAATGACATACTGATACTACGAGTGCTTTGAAACAGAGTGGAGTATTACTGAGCGATAGTGTATCTGGGGTCTTTAAACTCATTCATGAAAAACATTAGAGATTACCCCCCCCCCCCCCAATTCGATGCTTGGCATTTTAGGGCCCCGGGGGGGGGGGAGGGGCCCAATTAAACTTAAAAAACAGAAAAAAGGG
>Ga0181612_170182_pt1 | contig 11125 bp, 5 predicted proteins | sample HoacroProtozoa21_FD_119630 | JGI IMG/M metagenome (GOLD analysis project Ga0181612, IMG submission 119630) | Hoatzin crop microbial communities from Cojedes, Venezuel. Combined Assembly of Gp0051906, Gp0051904, Gp0051908 | reverse complement strand
GCTTTTAAAACTTTGTATTTTTGTACAAAATATTTGCTTTTTACAATTGTTCTCTTTTTTACTGACTTTTTTTTTTACAAATATAGTGCACAGGGGCCAAAGAAAACAATAAAGGTACTAATAATTCAGTAAGGTTTGCTGTCAGACCTAGCTCAGCTATAGAGAAATATTTTTCCAGTTAGAAATATTTGTACTTTCCCAGATGATTTGTTCTGGTTCAATAACTTTTAAAGCAGATTTTAGATAGTGTTTTCCTTATTATATGCAGTCTAGTCTGTGTGTGTAACAATTAAGTTGACTAAGGACTAGATACTCATTATAGCTCTGATCACAGCCAGTGTTCCATCGGGGTACTATGCAAAGACCGTGTTCATAAAAGCTTTTCCTTCCTTCCTTCCTGCCTAGCTGCCTCCCTTCCTTCCTTTCTGCCTGCCTTTTCTGCCTGCCTGTCTTTCTTCCTTCCTTCTTTCACCTGCCTGCCTGCCTGCCTACCTCCCTTCTTTCAAGCCTGCCTGCCTTCTGCCATCCTGCCTGCCTGCCTGCCTTCTACTCACGGGAAAATGCCACAGAATTAAATCTCCAGGTTTTTAAAATGATTTTGAAATGTTTTTGTTCCTTCTCCTTTCTTGTGAGGAATTCTACCCCAGTCGGTGCTACCACAGTGCAAGTCAAGCCCAGATGAAGGATTTTATGAAAGTAGAAACAAAGGAGCTGCACACACTGAAACATGTTTCTTTTTAAGACAAATTTCAAAATTTGTTAAGAAAAACATGCCATACTCAGGAAAGTCTAATCAACTTGCACTTCTCCGAAGTTTTTTGTAAATGGATCTCTCAGTTTTTTTGGACCAGTACTTCTCTCCCAAACAAACTAGAAAATAAAATATGCTGCGAAACAGAAAGCAGTGTGGCTCATGAGATGATATCATCATCCCAGCCAGTTTCCTCCATGGTCCCGTGAGCCGTTGTCTAGGCAGCAGTGCTGCTTATCAGGAATTAAAAAAATTAGCAACCAGTTAAAGTTCATTAGGAGAAATGCTGGTTTCTGTTCCAGGTTTTTTACATTCTTTGCACGGCCAAATGCTGTACCATGAAGGAAGTTGTTTTGGCTTCTTGGGAAGGAGAGTTGTTTTTCCATCGCCTCCTGACCTGCCGTTTACCTTGGCTGAATGCAGATGAGTTTGCTGAAATACTCCAGCTCTGTTGGAAAGAGAAAAGATTTTGTACTTCAGATTTTCACATATTGCTCCTAAGACCAACCAGTTAAAGACTGCTGCTTTCCTACATCCTACACTCCCTCCCATGTTCATTCAGGGGAGGTGGCTTTTTAATTTTAACTGTCATTTTCTTAAAGAGAATACGCAAAATATTACATTTGGGAATCTGTCCTGTGGTATGTATTAGATATGAGACAGGAACAACATGAAAATCACATGTGTTTAATTAAAACCAAAAGGTCTGTACATTGCAGCTGCAGAAACCACGTGTCGCCATCTTGGAGGCAGGGCTTTTCTTCAGACAGTCTGGATTTCCTGAGACTTTTCTTTTGGCTTTGTCATCAGGTTTTGAATACAACATGATTCTGCTATACACCCTGTCATGCTGTACCTAGGAGCTGTGCATAGATACACGCTGTAGTGTTTACATACATATTTACACAGTGTCTATGGAGATAATGTTAAAGTGCTATTTTTGGATAATGAGGTACAAAACTGTTACTTTGCACGCCCAGAGAGCATCACAAAACCCTGGTGAGTGGAGCTTTGCAGAGCTCTGAGTTAGAAGCACTGCTACCTTTGTTTTGAATGTTGGCTTATTTAGGTGAAATAAGCCCATTCTGAGCATCTGCCATGTTAAATGAAGTTCTTCTTGCTTTTCACTGACGTGATAGACTTCTGTTTACAAACGAAGTTCATGAGAAACCTCTGTGTAAGCCCCGGCTGTACTGTTTCCTCAGCCTGATCTCATCCTTCTCTTCCTTCAGCAGTAGCAGTGATGGTACATATCGAGACGAGATGATCCAAGAGTCATCTAGTGTCCTCCACTCCCTCTAAAGAGGTTTTCTGCGCAGCGATGATCAACAGCTATAGCTGCATTTATGCCTGCGTAAGGTTACAGAAATGGCTGTTTATCAGCAGTAGCTGCTTAGCTCATTGAAAACTAGCACAGCAGCTGTGCTAAACTACACGCAGTTGGGTGGCTTTAGCATGGAAATAGCCATTGAACCAGGATACTTTAAGGATGCAACATGTTTATGAATTAAATACTTGTTTCAAAGTGAATTTCAGTGCTGGGTTGTAATTATCTGTAATAATGCTCTAATTATCCACCTTTAACTGAGAAATGAAATGTGCCTGGGCTCAAGTTCTCTGTTCCCACGTCTGAAGCAAAGAGTGTAGCTGTCAGGCAGAACTGGCTGGAGAGGGATGCTGCAGTTGCGTGCCTGGCATCTTCAGTCATCCTTAAAATCTGGCCTGAGCAGGCAGGCGGCCTGAGACAGACCGTCCTTCTGACCCAGCATTCCTGCAGGAGGGAAACGGAGGTGTTAAATGGCAACAAAGATTGGAATCACTGGGAGGACCAGGAGAGTGTTGAGACAGCTCAGGAACCCATCACAGAGAGGAGAGATTGACAAGGATGCAAGCAGGACACCAGAAAGGGCCAAGAAATTGTCATGGAGGTCAGAGCTGCCACAGGGGTCTGGAAAACATCCCCGTTAAATCTGCTTTATGTATGGTTTGAGAGATAGCGCAGGTTCCATGGAAAGTTTTGACTGATAGGAAATTCTTTTGTCCCAGCTCGAGTTTTGGCTTTCCTTCTTATGCACAAATACTGTAACTTGGCATATTGAGTACACATTTCCATCCTCCTTTTTTCTTGTTTTACATCAAACTAAATGCAAGTTCATATACCTGGCAAGCATTGGGACTGTTGCAAGAAGGGGACGGGAAGGGAGACAGAGTGCAAAGTCATTGTGATTTACATCCAGTGCTGGATTTCTTAATGTAATTTCTGACTCGTTTCATTAATTTATTTGGAAACACCTTCAGCTGATTAGAGCTTATAGATCTCAAACTCTCATCCCCTTTGATGTCTATAAATAATACCTGCAACTGTTTCAATAAAGGAAGCACTAAGCGGAGACATGGAAGTGAATGATTTTTACTCTGTGCATGCTTGTGCAACCAAGAGAGATGTGGAAATCAGAGAGATGTGGAGCCAGAAGCATTCATAGGTGTTAAAAATCAAAGTGATGTAAATTATTCTCATTAAAGCCTTCCTTCTCACTTTCACTGTCCTAGTTCTAAGCATGAGTGTGGCTATTTTATCCCTCAGTTGCAGTGTTAGCGCATTGTTCTTGCAGCACCTAAGTGCTAGAAACTTGGTTTTAAAGGTCTGAGCTGAATAAGACCTTTAAGAAGGTCTTAAGAAGCAAGAACTCCCTCTTGCAGCTCACTGTCCAAGCACGCCAAGCACCTCAGCTGGGCCCCCAAGTGAAGGATGTCTTGAGTAGAGCAGGATCAGTCCCCAGATTAGCCGTTATTGAGTCTACCTTAAACTGGCTGTTCATAATGGCTAATCTGATCTTGCTGTTTCTCTCAGATGGCTGACCTCTTCGTTTAATTTTCTGTTCCTGGCAAGTAGCTGCTCTGTTTTTAGCAAGTAGCAGGAGCTAGTCACCGATCACTGGCAAGGCGAGGAGCCAGTTGGAGGGCAGCTGCTGGCTGTCGGAGGAAACTGCTCCGCAGCGAGTAGGAGAAAGACGGCCGAGTCGATTCACGTCTGAGAAAACAAAGCCACTTTTCCCCAGTGCAGCTTCCTTGGTCAAAAGCACAGCAGCTCATGCAGAGGTAGCACCCAAAGGGAACAAAACATCTGCAGCCCCAGCCTTAAAACTGGCTTTGCTTCTTCCCCCCTCACTTCTGCACATGTCTGTATGCACCCTGGAGATGTTTGCTCCTCCACGAACACCCAGCTGCCCCCGGAGTGGGCTCTGGGCTGCCACATGCGGGCATCAAGGCTGGTGCTGGTGAGGGGCCGGCACTGGGACAGCCACCCCTGCCTGGCAGTCCCCCGAGCTGGGACACCCCGCTTCTCCCACTGCCCAGGCAGGAGTGGGAGGAGGAGGCAGCTGTAGGGCTCCCAGTGCCTGCCCACACTCACTCAAAGGTGGTGTGGATATCCATAGGTGGAAAAGCACTGAGTCTTACGGACAAGACCCTTGTTCCCCAGAAACCAGGCCTTCCTAAAACCAGAGCTGATTTGTTCATTCACCATCTCCACCTCACTTTTTCCATGCTGTTTAGTGAAAAGAAAAAAGAAAAAAAAAAACTTGGCTAAAGAAATTTTTGAAAGTTCTCATGTGTTTTCTTTCTTAGGGTGGAATACGTTTGTTTTTTCTTTCCATCTGGCGCAGAGATGAAAAAAACATTCTTTGATTTCTTCTTCAAAATAAACTCAGTGTAACGCTCCAGAATTTGTGTAGAGAGATTTTTTTTTAATATCAGAACAATAAAAGCAAATCACTAGGCAAATTATGCTCTTTTTAGAGAAGATCTTGCATGCCATGAGGATTTTCTTACCCAAAAGGCTTCCCAGAGGCATGTAAGTATTGCCAGCCTCATTTTGTGACTGGAAGAAAAAGGAGATTTTCAAGAACATGATTCATTTTAATGTCTCAGTTTGGGGGATTTTGCTTTCATATGTTGGGGAGGTGTTTTTTTCCAATGAGACCAACATTGGCATAGAGCAAAGTAGTTTTCATACACTTCTGTGAAGGGAGTGGACCTTTCAACACCAAATTCAACAGAATGTTGTCTCTCACACATCACCACGCATATGGGAGATGGCCATTTCTGCTCCTGTTTTGGAGAGCAGAGCTCAGTGTGATCACAGCAGAGCAACATCAGCCCGGTAGAGAGCAAAGGCTTGTGTGGGTAAGAGTTAACAAATGACGCTAAATTACCAAGAGGCCCCTTGATCAGAGGGAAGAAGGTTAAAGGACTGCTGAGACTATTGACTCCTCTGCAGCCCAACTTCAATAAATCTTCAAAAAAACGTGCCAAGTTCTACTTTAAAAATATGAGGGATTTCTTTGCCCCTTTAATAATTTTGGCTGCTCTTCAAAAACTTTATTAGGAACCTTCCTTTAATAATCAGCGTGAATGCAATTATGTCCAGTTTAGACACATTTGTTCTCATTCCAGTGCCGTTCTTTAGCTTAAATAGCATCTCTCCTGGGACCATGAAGCAATTGTAGTGGTCAGTGTGGAGCCATTTATCTCGAGACGCTGTAAAGGATGGTTGGGAACAAACACATCCCTCTGACCAGCCGGGGAGCCCTGGTGACAGAGCCTGGCTCTGGTTCCACCGTCCAGCCCCACAAGGGATTATCTGAGGACACGCTGTGCTTCTTGCTGAACGGTGGAAGTTTCCATGCTCTTTTCTTTCTAGTATTGCAAGAGGACAGGGAGCAACAAAATGGGTATAGAGGATGTCTCCTGCTGAATTAGAGTAGGTTACAAGTGCTTGGCTTTTTATAAGGTAGTGCCACGTTTTATAAGGCATTTCAAACATTAATCTGTAGGTCTGAGCTTAAGCACACTTATACTGGTCTTATACCAGAGCAGAATCTAAGCGTAGGCCAGGCTTAGGCCTTTGATCTTCAAGAGATTAAAGTCTCCGATTCGGAGATTAGCACATGACTTCTACTTCTTCTGATCTACCTGTCCTGCCAAGGCACAAATCTGCAACTCAGGCATTGGTGTGGTTCCAGGCTCAGAGAATTGTTCCCAAACTCCCCACGTTTGCAGTCATGCTCCTGCCAGCCTTGCCAGAGGTCCTGCTGGTGGAACCTGCAAGTCTGAAATGTGACTTTGGAAGAAGTTTGTTCGGGAAACCCTCTCATTCAGAAGTCTGGGCATATTTCAAAGACGACGTTTCCTTAATTCCAGCTCCATTACCCACGCTCATATAAAACAGATGATGAATTATTTTTCTGAATGGTAACAATGTATTTTTGTCTGCTTTTTTTAATGTCAAAATAAAAGCCTGGAGGTGGAAATCAGACAAAATATCCCTTGGCATTGCAGTATCCCACTGTAGCAGGCAAATAATGTTCCTGGATTAATGCCTGTGAGAACAGGATGAACTGATATTTAAACAGCAGACAGCTTAGTGCTATCTGCTTGTGGAAGCAAACTTAACTGCAGGTCTGCAGGTACAGCCCTGTCACTGGTCCATCTTCTGATGGATAGGGGCAACCCTGTTTTCGAAGAAACTATGGAAGATCAGTGACAAAAAAGGTAAAGACAGAAGAGCTGAGGACAGAAAGGGAACAGTGAAAAAGAGGAAGGGACAGATGGGGAGGAGAAGAGAAATAGACGCAGAATGACTGAGGAGAAAACTGAACCCTGATGTTCTCATCGTGGTTTCTGGTAAGATCAACCACAGAGGAGCTCTCTTCTCAGAAACAACATAACAGGGCACCATCGTGGTTCTCGTAATTCCCATTCTCAGTTCTGAAAAGAATACATCTTTGCCTTGCAAGAGAAGCATCTCATTCATTTGGTGCCTGAAGTCATGTACTACTTTCCCAGCACAAACAAAAATTCCTGGGGGTTCCAGGTCTCTGGGGAGCTAAGTTGGGGCTTTTGTTTTGGTGGTTGGTTGTTTTTTCTTACACATCTTTGTCCTCCTACACAAGTTTTGAAACACAGAATATTTTCGAGTTTTCCAGCTGTATTACAAGTACAGGGCTCGACTTTGGAAGAAAGATTAAAGCAAGAACATACAGAAGGTCTCCAAGCAGCAAAACAATGTCTGCAGTGGGAAACAGGTCCGCAACGGTATTTGGACTCGTAACTCCTATTTCCGTACTAAACTCTCATTGCTGTCTGCATTTGAACAGGTGCACGTTATGAACAGTCAAACATGCATCATTAGTAATCGTAATAAACAGCAGCAGATATGTACTGATGTTGAAAAAGAAGAATTATTGAAACAAAAAGGAGGTAGTTTAGTTTTTAAAAATAGAGAGACCATTGTTGAACATGAACATCAGAGACAGTTCAACTTCAAATACCCAAGTGCTTGAATTGGTTTTAAAGGTGGCATTTTTAAAGGAGTGACCAATGGCTTTCCCTAATGTTTAACTTTAAGGCGCAAGACTTGGAGCCTCTAGGGGACTCTCAACAGTCACTGGTAAAAATCAAATTTCAAAAGCAGATCAGATCTCTGCATTCCATGTTATCCGGATTAGCCACGTTAGGAGTGGGAAGGTGGTCAAAGGTCAGGGTCAGGGCTCTTCACTAGCTGAAAACAACTCTCTCCTTCTGTGTTTTGCAATGTTAGGTAAGGAAGAACACTTTTTTAACATAGTTTCACTGAAGTATCACTGGGAGCACTTAATTTATTTAGCAGACATCACCATGAGGTCTCCCAGTCTGTATCCATCTCCTGGCATTTTATATATGAGAGAAGTCTAAAAATAAAATAAAACAAGAAAAAACACAGGCAGAACAGCTGTTGTTCTACCCAGACAAAGCTTTGTATGAAAGCCATTATGATGGAGCAGACTCTGCAATTGAAAATCCATTTACATTTTCAAGTCAGATTCCAACTGTAAATCTTAGGTTATATATATGACAGATTAAAAGACTCTGGCCCCACTACACTTCTCCCTGGCAAGAGAAAAACCATCTGCACAGCATCACTCGTGGTTGCTTCAACTCTGTAGGTACACATTTTTAAATGACATGGTGGTATATTTTTTCATTTCCCTTCCCTTCATTTCCACATGCAGCAAAATCACGTGTGCGGCATTCTCCTCAGCTCTGAGGTAGTTGGCACTCCAGCTAAGGAGACTGATGTGTGTTTTGATTTGCTCTTTTCCCTCAATTTGAGAGGCTACTGCACTATTTCCTTTGTAATAACACTAGGCAGGGTAAAAAACCCTGTACGAATATATGGCTGTGAAACCAGGCAAAAAAGCCAGGAATACTCTGCTCTCTTTCCAAGCAGAGAGAGAGTGAGAAAGAGTGTACGCGATGTGACAGGCTGCGCAAACTCATCTGTAGCTGACTCCCACAGCACTCTGGCCGCGCTCTGGGCCCCGTGCTCCTCACGCCACGGGTAAGGCATGAGGGATGACAGTCCTTCCATGTGGCGAGCCAAGAACAAGCTTCCCGGAGCCCAGGCAAGCCTTGTTTTGACAGTCGAACCGCTGGCTGAGAAGTGCGTGGCTCCTGCTCCACGGCTGTTAGGGGGGAGCTCCCCCACCACGGCCAACGCTGCAGCCAGAGGTGCTGCCGTGGCCAGAGACCCTGGCGAGCACCGGGTCTGCTGCTTCCCAATGCACACGTGGCAGTTTGCAAGTTCACACCTGATTTTCAAACATATTAAAAGGAAGATGAAGAAACCAGGTGAAGGATCTGAACTTCAGCTGCAAAAAAAAAAACCCACACTAAAACAGATTAATTCTTTGATTATTAGCCAATATATGTGACCAGTAGAATTTAAGGAAAATACATTATTTTATGTTATTTGCTGTCAGCATCATCAGGGGTGTACTGGTGTTGGAAAGGAGCACACACCATGTGCTTCTCCTCCATGTGAAATGACACATCCGAAGGAGTCACAGCAGTGTAAAGCCTGTGGGAGGGCAGAATCAGGCCTGTTGCTTCTGTTCAAAAGAGATTGCTACCTGTGGAAACAAACCCAGAAAGCAAACAATTTATTCAGGCACTTACTCATGGGTGCTGAGTGCTCAGGGCCATCTTTTCCCGCCGCCAAGGATATGGTCTCAGGCTGTGTCATATATGACACCCTTGCGTGAACACCTCAGCCACCCCACAGCATCCATACCTGTGGTTAGGTGCCATCACAGAGCGCCTGGCAAGCACACCACTGATGCCACACAGCATCACTGACAACCTTGGCCTGGTTTAGTTCGGTTCGTATAATAATGAGAGTATAATGGCTTAAATAGATTAAATTGCAGAGCATGAAGAGTGTGCACTTGAAAAAACATTAATTAAAACAGCAGGTAAAGTATTTTCAAGTTGGCTTCTAATCCTGCAATTAATATAGCAGGCCAAATTATGTCATTTACATGCCAACCAGACAGGGAAGAAAAAAACTTAAATAGAGAAGAGCGTTGCAATGAGTGTAACACTTAACTTCACCTCTTGAATTTAATGGAGAAGCAGTTCTTTTTAGGAGTGCTTATACTATGGTTGTGAGTGAGTGTCACCATGCAGCGGCACAGGAAAAATGACAGCGGTAAAATGTGCTTCAGATTCTTAAAAGGTGCTACAGGATGAGCAAGGAAATCTCCTTTCTTACTCTGGGGAAAAAAAAAAGGGGGACATTTAGAATTATATTAATTCCACTGGCAAATTGAGAGACCGGGTTACCCTTGTAACTAGAGAGATATACGGGGAAGGAAAGGCACCTACCCTTACACCAGCAGATGGACTCCTAGGCCACCGTTTCTTGGTGAACCAACGTAACAGCGAGGATTAGGCTTCCTGTACAGGCAAGAGTCACATTCAAGAAGCTAAAGGCGCTGTGGTATTTAAGGACATTATTAGGGCTAACTCAGATTGAGCTAGCTGAAGGCAGTATGGCCACTCTGAGGTTTGCACTGCGCTTTGTAGAGCAGACAGCCCCAGCTGCCACAGGAAACAAAACTTGCCAAGAATATTGGCTTCTTTTGTCCTTTCATTGACATTTACCTTTTACTTTCTTCCAAACTAGTATAGAACAAACTTGCATTAAAACATCTGCTTTAATGAAACAAAGTATGATTTTAAAACAGACTGTACCATTCCCTAATAGGGAATCACTAAATGCTGTTGTGGTTCAGGCTACAGAAGCTAGAGGTTTCTTAATGTTTTTCACCTTTCAGGAAATCAGGTGAAATTTGCCTCTTATTTTAAAAACTCTATGGCCCAACAACAGAGAATTTACCCAGAAGACATCCATCCCTCTACTTCACAGATTCTCTGCAAACACTCCGTCTCTAGGGTCCTTTCTCTAGGGAAGTCAACCAGATTGAGTCCCATCTTGCACTGCTGCCACAGAAGATTTCCATGTACAGCAGTCTATCACAAAAATAGTTCATTTTCCCTCCCAGCTTATCAGATTTTTTTTCCACTAAATTAAACAGTAGTTGGCTATAATAATTAAAGCCTGAGCCTGGCAGAGCTGTAGGAGATACAGGTACTACCATCAATTTTCTGGATGACATTTGGCAAAGATTTGAAGGCCTAGTGTGGTAAATCACTTAAATTCGTGCTTGGCTTTAAATAGATCTCAGATCTTGAGAAAGATGGCTTGGAGATGGACTAGAAATATAAACACCCAGAAAATTCCACTAGTTCACCAGATATTTCTAATCAATTAACTCAAACTACCCTTTGCCTCATTTACCAAACAGACAGCAGCTGACTAAACCAATTACAGTTTCTCCTTAAATAAGGCAATGGATGAAGTGTCTACCCTGAGTGGATAGACAGAAGTCAAGGGGCTGGATTAGGAGAAGGACTTTTTGAGGTAGACACTACCCCTCCTTTTGCAAAAGCAGCAAATAGTTTATGCTATCTGTAGCGAAAACCGTGAACTTCCCTTATTGCCATTTATATTGTAGAACTAAGGCAAGCTCTACCAGCTTCTACCTGTGAAAACAGGGGCCGCAGGAGCAGTGAGATATGGCAACACGGACTAGCTGCAAACAGCATCACCGCTACTCCAGGAAGGATGATCTGTTCACCAGCACCTCCTGAGTTCCCCTGTGTCAAACGCTCCTTGCTCAAAGAGCTGGGATGAGATTTGTGTGTAGTGTTTTCTCTGCTTCAGATGGCCTTTCTCGCCATGCCTCTTTCCTTGATTTACACTTTGCTCCTGTGAAGGAGACGCAGAGGTTTTGAAACAGTTTTAGATCCAGAGCTGCAGCAAGAGGGCGGCCCTGCTGGCTGCCGCTGAAATAGAAATTACTCTTCCAGGGCTGGATTTTAAAGAAAGTCCCCTGTGGCTATATTTAGTCTAATCCAGAGCCTAACAGCTAAATGATCTTAGGAATCTTCAGGTGAATGCTTTGGTAAGTTATTGCTGTACCCTTGGGT
>Ga0181612_169511_pt1 | contig 11125 bp, 8 predicted proteins | sample HoacroProtozoa21_FD_119630 | JGI IMG/M metagenome (GOLD analysis project Ga0181612, IMG submission 119630) | Hoatzin crop microbial communities from Cojedes, Venezuel. Combined Assembly of Gp0051906, Gp0051904, Gp0051908 | reverse complement strand
TTTGTAGAAAATGGGTAAGGTATAGAGTGCTGCCATTGAGATGTAGGCAGCATTAGTCACTGTCAATATTCTCAAAGAGTTCTACTCATTGTGATGAAGCTTTATAAATCTTTGTCATGTCTTCAGTGCAATAGACACCCAAATCTACTTACATTTCAGGTAACATATTAACATAAATAGCCAAGTACCAAATAGGATATCTGACAATTTCCTTTAAAAAACTGGGGTTAGATTATTAGGTGATATTGTGCTGTATTATCTTCCCTTTTTTTCTTCAATGATCAGCGCACACAGGGAAGACAAGCAGATTTAAGAGATACTCATGGATGGCATTAAAAGTGGATTGAACAGTCAAAAAAATATACACTTTTTAAATATGGAGTTCATGACTCTCATATATTAGAGGCACTTCTCACCTGAATTCTTGCTGAATGTCATTCAAATAACATGTTTCTTCTTCAAGATATTTATCGCGTCCTAGCTGATCATACTCTTACGAGTCTGTTCTGGGTCTGATCCTCTTCAGCTGTCAACTGACACAAACCTATTGACATTAAATAAATTCACGCTAACTGATGTTTTTCTCCCTTCTCATCCAAGGCTCAAGCGCAGTTGCCTTTCACTTTCTGCACTGATTGTAGCAGTGTCTAGAAACTTATGCCCAAGAAGTACAGGAAAATAACTCCTCATGTCTGGTCTAAGCTATTTTTGAGCCACGTTGCAGAACATTGAGATTTGGTCCTAATTAGTAACAGTCATAAGTGCTGTAAAAATCCACCTACAGTGTCAGTTCAGGATTGAAACTGGCCTTTGTTGTACATTGGCATGTTGATTCTCTAATATTATCTCTTTCTGTCCCCTCCCTTCAGCTCTGTCTTTTCAGGCAACGCTACCCACATTTTAAACGTCATGAAATACCATCAATGGAGTACTTCTCGCTATGAAAAGAAGATGAGCTAGTGAGTCAATATATTCTTTTCAGACTATAGCCAGTGTCTGGACCCATCTGTCAAGGACACACAATGTATATCTCTGAGTCCATTTTAGCTTTAAAATATGATTTTAACAGATGTTCCCAGAGGCAAAAGGATTTGACCCATTGCCACAACAGACCTGGGATAAAGACATGCACTGAAGAAGAATCATAGACTAAGAAAAGTAAATCTAGGTAGACATTGTGATTGGTTTCTGGGAGAAAAAAAAAACAACAACAAAAACCAACCAACCAAACAAACAAGCAAACATTTTCTTCATTGTGACTTTTTAATTTATGAAGCCACTGTGCCAGGAAGCAACTATTTGAATTAGGACTTAAATAAGATGCAGTGATAAATACCCAGCATAACTGTGTGCAGTGAACACAAGTAACTGTGTGCATGGAGACAAGAGGCAGAGAGATAAAAAGTGTTTTTGTACAATTATACTTATGCCCAAAAGTAATTACTGTGTGGCCTGCACTCTGGGTTGGAGGACAAAAATAATCATGTATTTTTCCATAAAAATAATAAGGTAATTACTATGTAAACACTATGTCGCAACATGGTAATTATTGCAGGCCAGGTTTTGCTCCCCCTATTCATATTGACTACTGCTACCAGGTGAACAGGCCCCACCTGCTTGATACCAAAGTGACTATTTGGAATCCGTGTACCGAGTATGAGTAAAGGTGACACCCTTGTGTAATTAAATGGTCAATGAGCAATTACTATATAAGTACAGCATAATGGAACTGTGCAAAAGAATGTCTAAGCAGAGGAACAAACACATTTAAATACTGTGTTATTAGAGTCAACCTGTCCTGCCTCCGTTGTCAGTAAAAAGATTTCTTTGTACAAATTTTTTTTCTTCCCTTTCTGTGTTTCTTTCAAAAAATTATTGGGTTAAAGAGCAAAATCATAACGAAGCCACGGAAGCAAAAGATGCATGAGAATTGCTATGTTCCTCTCTTCAGCACTCTGTTGACCAGGTATGAGCACGCTGGTCAAGCTGCCTCTGAGCAGAAACCAGCCCTGCGCCAGGAGCACAGAGGATGCCAGCTGACAGAGGTGAGTGGCATTCAAAATCTTGGGTTCCAGTCTTATTCCTGCAAGTGACTCCATCTGAATGCTGTTCCAACTGTTCTATGCCTTGATTCCCCAGCCACAAGATTATAGTAAGTTTTTCTTTTTGCCAGCGATGCTATGAGAGTGAAATCCATTGCTTAAATGTCAAGCAATGAGGAACTGCAGGGACAAGGATCTCATCCATGGAAGGATTCTTCCTTCATCTCAGTTAGCCTCGAATGTATTCAATTGAGCTTTTCAGCAGCTGTGATAAATACAGTGCCTCTGTCCTTATCTGATTGCATTTGAGGATCTCAAAGCACTGTGAGAACTTTCATGATCTTGGTGGTACTGTTCCTGCTCTTATTAAAATCAATAGCAGCACACCCTTTGATGTTAGGAGTAACATAGTGATGCCACAGGCTTTAAAATATGCTGAGGAGGAAGGCATATATCTCATGCTTTTTACAGTCGAAAAACAACATGGTTTTCCTCAGGAGTGGCGGGAATGAACCCCAAGTCCCAGCTCGAAGATCAGGTTCCAGTTGGTATAAGAAGGCAAAACTTTGCTAAGAGCTTCTTGGGGACTGATGATTTTGCTACCAAAGCAAGAGCAATTGTACCCACTAATGTCAGTGGTACGCCTGAGCCACCACCCCCTACTCCTTGTGCTGGACTGCGCGACAATGGCTAGTTGTCAGAGCAGACAAAATGAACAATCAAGAGTCCAAAAACCTCTTAGCACAGAACAGAGACATTATAGTGTCTGATTACCAAACTGTCCTAAAAGGTGTTTGTGTTTTCTGAAGCTTTCTGTCACAAGACCATCATCAGGCTCATTATAAATGTAACCCACCAGCATCTAATTGATATTCCAATATCTTTGAGCTGTGACCTAGAAAGAAAGAACAGAGCAGAAGAAAGTAGTACAAAAAAAAAATCTTGTCGTGGTCCTAGAGTGGTAGGGCAAATGCCTGTTCCTATACTGTACATGCATAAACAGCTCTTTCTCAGCTGCGAATTAATGTTGCTATACCTTCAATTGCAATTACATTGAATCACATTGCAACAAATCTTTGTAATGCCAGTCCCATCTTTCCACCTCATTGACAGCTCTGGAGATGCATCTGAAATTCATAGTAGCCTCATAGCCTATGGCAAGAGAAATCCATGCTGCTAAAATTTTATTTTAGAATTCAAGCTGGTTTCTCTCAGTCTAGGATGCTCTGGTTTTAATCTTTTGCTGCCTAGCACAGTGTATCAAAATAACCAGCCAATATTGTTAAACTGTCAGGGGTCTTCACTGCTGCTGAATTTTACCAGTATAAATAAATACTGTAACTTAAGGAAAAAAGAATCCCTCTGGACAGGATTTTTAACATTAATAGAATTAAGAGGAGTGGGAAAATGCATATAAACTTTGACTTGACAACAGCCTTCTCCTTTCCTTTTTTTTCTTTTTTTTCTTTTTTTTTTTTTTGGTAGAGAAAGAAGAGGCTTGAGTGGAATATTCAGGCTGATTTACTGCTCAGGCTGATAGGGACTCCAGGCTGGATACCAAAATTTGAACACCGTTCAAAGGGAGAGATATTTAAAAATCCCAGAAAAAGAGATATTTCCAAATTAATGGCATTGCCCAAATGCCTTGGCTCCTTGCACCCCACCAGGAAGGTTTATTATTTTCTGGTAAAATGTTGCTTGAATGGGGAGTGGTAGTCAGTGATGCGTCAGTGCTGCTCTTTGAAGACATTAAAAAGCTGAATGCACAACAAAGAACAGATGTTCCAGCATGCTTTATTTATGCACCCATCAGCAATCTTCCAATGACCACAAAACACAAGCTTTTATTTTTTTCTTTTTACTCCTCGCAATATTATTTTCTGATCAACTCACACTCTATTTTTCCTCCAGCTGAAGTCTTCTGTGAATTGGGGTGTGTGTGTCTGTGCGTGCATGCATTTGTGTGCGAGTGTGTGCCTGTGTGCGCGCCTGTGCCTGTGTATGAGCGTGTGTGTGTGTGCTTGAAAGTCTGCTTCCATCAAAAGCAGGCTTCTATTGAACTGTCGAACAGGTGTGGATTCTGCAATTAGATCACATTTCAGAGAGAGAGAGACATTGAGGGTAATAATGGCGGTGAATTCTTCATAGTCAGATGCAGCACCATAGCTACCAGTAACAATGAAGAATAATAGGTATTAGTATTAGGGTGATTATTTTTAGTTTATAGAATCATTTGATTGAATACTGCCATAAGGCACCGTTAACGTGTGCACAGCGCTTGCCAGCTGTAGAGCAAACTTGTTTTACTGGCACTTATCTGAAATTCTCATCTCTCCCCCACCCTCTCTGCTCACAATTGGAATGAAAGTAGCGATTAGGAAGTGAGATGTAATGCAGATTAAATGTTATGATGGACTAAGATCCTGATAGGTTATTAAAACTCACTTGCATTTGGTGTTTTAAAGGCGTAGTGTTTGAATATTTTTCCACCGGTCTACATCTTTTGAAGATAAAACAAAGGGAACGTTTTAAAAATCCATTCATAACTGGGAGGCTTTTTAATAGTGAGCTTCCAAATTTATGACCTTCTTGTGTGTGTTTTACACCTGCGTGTTGTAAATATACATTAAGTACGGAGCAACTGTGTTACCAGTAACTGTGGATCTGATTTAAACAGAGCTAAGGCCTCCGCACCACAGTGGGCCAGATCCTCAGCTGATGTAAACTGGCATCTCTCCACCGAACTCAGAGGTGCTACATAAAGTTGTACCAACAGAGGATCTGCAGCAAGGGGAGAATGACAGCCTTAATCTGGAATTTCCCTGCATCTGTTGGTATAAATCAGAGGCCTAACATTATTGTCACATAATATTCTGCTGTAGCAGAGGTGCTGTGAATTTTTAAACATAGAGAGAACTGTTGATCTGTTGTTGCTCTCCCACCCCCTCCCTCCCTGCTTTCGGCTGGCATTGTAAGAAAGCAAGAGCATCGCAGCGTTGGACAACACGGAAAATTCAAATCTTTATTCTTAATGGATCTTGATATAGATGCTCTGTTTTCTCCTTAGGCACAGAACTTGGTACTTCAGAGACCCTCATAAGAAAAATAACTCTTCCTCTGATGTCACCTGGTACCATAAATATGCTATTATTCCTTCTGCAATAATAATCAATATTAACAACAGTAATAGAAGTAGCAATATTTGATAGAAGCAGCATTTGATAGTGTCCAAAATGCATACTAACGGTTTCATCACAGAGGCGAATATTGTAATCTATTTCTTGTAGACTAAGTAAATAAAGACTGTCTCATTCAGAGATGCGCTATGTAAATATCACATTCCAATTTCAATTCCCTTTGTGTTGTTAATTGTAATTATTTTCCAAAAACCATTGAAAAATATTTTTCAAAACCCATTCCACATTAGATCATGGTTGCTTTATTTACATTTGATCCAGTGAAACAAGAATGGCATTATTACTTTTTTCCTTGACGTTCTGACAGTGTCTATGCAGATGTTGCAATACGAACTTTTCCGTATGATTCTGAATTGCAGTCATACTGTGCATTGACATACTGCTCCATTTATTCATCTGATTGAATACTGCCACAAGGCACAGCTATCATATGTTAACAGTGCACAGTATGCATAGCCTAGCGTTCCTACTTCACAAAAATGCTGGCAAATGCAACAGTCGGTGCAAACTAAAAATCACGTGCTGAATTCTGGCAAAGGTTGGCTTAAAAACAATTCCAAAAGTTACATCCTGTGATGTAAATCTCAGTATGCTTTACACAAGTCACAAAAACAGCAACGGGAATCTGTAGCGTACGTATGCACACATAGTGTGCACTGACACAGTAATAAAACCGTGGTTGAAAATAGTATTTCACGTGTGTCTCAGCTTCTTTCTGTAAACAGATCATTCGGGGGTTTTCTGCTGCTATTTTCTTAGTTTTTTGTTTCAGTCTTGGGGCTGATGGTTTTAGAGGCACGGTGCTAGATCCACTACATTTTTTTCTTCACACTCCTCAAAAATATGCCATAGTAATTTAATATGCTTTAAAATTTCAATACTGATGAGGAGTTGTGTGCCATTTTTTAGCCCACTGAACAAAAGGCTTACTGAGTCACACATAGCCTATTCAAATCGCAAATGCAGATGCCTGCTAATTTATCTTCTCACATAAAGTCCGTTTACCAGTCCATACAAGAATTGCCCCCATGTCTTTGTAGTACTGCAACCAGAACGGATGCTGTCACTCAGGGGGGACATGTGACCATTAGTGCCACCTCCTTGGGGAGCTCTTTAGCATACTGTCCTCCACTGCTGTAATTAAAACTAACAAGAGCAGTCTACAGAGGAAAATAAGAAAATGCAAGGAAAGAAACCTGCATATTACAGCTTGCAGCAAGCCAGAGCAAGGAAGTTGAGGAAACATTCCTATACATTCCTGATATGTAGAGGGTAGCCAGATTTTATGGAGGTTATCAGGGAGGAGGAAAATGAGTACATAGACAAGACAGACCACTCATTAGATGAGAAGGTTACTCCCAAACTGTTAGTTTGAGAACACACTGGTTAGAGAAAAATACCCATTTCTTAAAGGAAAAGGAGGCGAAGGCTAGATATGCCCTGTTCCACTGATAGGAATAAATAGAATCAAAATTCCAGTATTCCTCTTCTGTAAAAAAGTGATGCTAAAGAAGAAATTAGATATTATAATTAGGGTGGAGTCTTTTCCCCCGAGAATAGTTTAGGCACCAAATAAGCAGTTTGAGGTTGACCACAACTACCCACATATTTAGTTTAAATTCAATGAATAGTTTCAGCCATAAAAAGACTCAAAAATAGATGATGATGTTAAAGCTCTTAAGATACACTGTTTTAAAAAGCAGTATTATGGCATTCTGTTTGGGAACATTTTGTTTTGAAATGTAGCGAGTGAGATTTTTAATGGATAAAAAATTACACGAAATAAAGAGAAATTTTACCTTGGAATAAAATGAGGCATTTTTTATTTTCCAATACGTTCTAAAAGACAGGGGTGGGGCAAATTCTTCTGGTCAACTGAAAATATATTTCAACTCCTGGTTTTGCAACTCAGACACTGAATCAAAACTTGATTATTTACTATTTATGTGTCATAAAGGTGCATGCTTGATACAGCACATAGCCTTTCAGAAATGTCCAGGTCATGGGTCTCTTTGCACTTGTGATAATGACTTCACCTGAGAAAGCAAAGGATAGGTGCAAGAGCAGATGAGCATGACAAGACAAGTGGCTGCTTGCGTTTGCTCAGTTTAAGACAAGTCCTGATTCCACTGCTACAGTGATGAAGTTCTGCAGCATCTAAACCAAGGCCAGAAAGCAGCAATGGAACAACAAGCTTCTGGAAGCTGCAGTTCTGCTGAGCTAAATCTTCAGTTTCCATCTTATTCCGCCAGACTCCCTTTGGGATTTGGCAAGGGCCCAGTGGTTATGGGATTAGTAGGGAGTACCCTTGTGAAATTGTGTTTTATATAGCACAAGTGATATTTCTTCTCTAGGGACAGGACACATAATCCACATATATTCTTGCAGATCTAGTTCTTACAGTGGTTTTTCACCACAGTCCTATATATAAAAGCAGATGGATAAGTTTGTAAAGAGCTCACATGGAGGAAATGGGAGCACTTGAAGGATGACGGACTTGTGACAGGCACTTAAGATCTTGTCTGATTTAAAGAAACGTCATAAGCTAGATGCCTGAGAACTGCTGGGCTGTTATCACTGTCACCGTGGTCAGGAGTACTGGGTTTTCAGCGCTTTCCAGACCCTATGTGTGTATGGTGGGGCAGTGAGATGTATTTAGAACAGAGTGTACAAGGAAAGCAGCTGAACACCTGCATCCCTTCAATATCAATGCCTGTTACCAATGTCCGAAGCTTAATAACAGCACAAAAATGCAATGTATTGGTGATGGAGAGGGGAGGAGAGGAGGAAGAGGGAAGGAGGTGGCTAATGAAAGATTAGCAGATCTCACAAGATGGTGTGCAGTGCATGTTGTTTTTGGCATTGCAACTGGATAGGGTAACTGGACAGTAATACAGAACCAGACCTCATTGCAGATGATCCCTGAGGAATATGGGGAGAAATGGGAAGTGCACTGAGCACACCACGACCAAAAGTCAAGATGTCTGTGGCCACAGTGGAGCTAGAATTTCCCTAGAATTTCACTTCTTCAGCTTTCTCTTCAGTATTTTAAAATAACTCCGACAAAGGAATAAGCAGAAAAGGCGTCAGCATTCTAGAAGTAAATGTATTTGTTTACTGTTCGTCATTTTTTGCAAATAGAAATATATGAAAGTAGAAAACAGAGGCCGCCATGATGTTTTTTCTTGATGGAAAATAACATTGTTTGATAAGCCTCATTGCTTTGCTGGTGCCTAGAAAATTAATTCCTTCTAACTCACAGTTGACCTTTGGCTGAACCAGTCTGCTGTCATTTGCGGGCTCTATTTTTCATTTTTTTCATTTTTTTCAAGACGGATTCTACCATCTTTACTTCTGCTACAGAGTGCTTTATATCTCATGGTCTCCCATCAAAAATATATTATTTAATGTGAATAATTGGACTTCCTAGTTGTTATTTTGAGGAAGAACTGCTTTAGTTGCTAAGCAGTTACTTTCTCGTTCTAAAACAGATCTGGGTACTGGTGTCTGTAGACATAATTGCACTTTATCTACTACCTCCCAAAATAACTTGATGCCTCTAAGAACATTGCAAAAATGTGCTCTGTGCCCCAAAGGACTTGTATTTTGAGTTGAATATACAATACCAGAGGCGAATCTGAAGGCACAGGGTGAGAAAGGACTGGGTCACAGCAGTGTAGGACATGGCTGCTTCTCTTTTTTGCCACACGCAACATTATTCTGCTCCCAGTCAGGCAAAACATGTGCCTGCAGGAAGCACCGCAGGGAACAGGGACATGGGAGAATAAGGATGGAAGTAAGAAAATGTGGTGAAAACAGTGTTGAGAGAAAATGAAGATGACATCCACCACTGTGAGAAGAATATGTTGTGAAGTCAGATAAAAGAGTTTGCCTGTTTGAAGTCAGAGGTGTTGACTAAATACACTTACAATGAGCGTGAGATGGAGCAGTAGCAAAATACCTTACAAACAGACAATATGAGCCACCTGGCACTTTAAAAACCTGTTATAATTACATTTATTTCACACTAATAATAAAATATGTAGACACAATCCATATTATTTAGGCTTGTGATGTATCATTTGTGAAAACATGTAATATCCAAAAAGCTCTGCCATCACCATGTCACTTGAGAAGCAGCTTTTAGTATCGCCGCACATTGTTTTCACAGCTCACATTATTAATGTGATCACCGTCTAACAGCTGTCTCATGAATCACCACAACCTGATTCCCTGGCAATAAAAGTGGTAATCCGGACCTGTCACCATTTCACCGTCACCACCACAAACTTGGATATCATACGCCTGGCTGTTGTACTGCGCAGTCTGGCATGGTGTGCATGTACATCGTGTCTGTGATGGTAGAGAAAGTTTGAATCAATAAATCCACTATGAGGAGACAACAAGAAGGGGATTTCCATGAACGTATATGTGTTGACATTTAATGTTCCCCCATCACACTTCTTTCCTGTACATGACCACAAAAGTCAAATACATACAAATGTAGCAGAAAAAGAAGTCCTGTGGGCTCTGTGCAATAGATCCAGTCTGACACAAAAGCACATGCTCTTTTTACAAGCAAGAGCTAAACCTAACACTTATCGAGGATGCAGAAATTTAGCTCTGGTTGCTATTTCCAGAATAAGATTGAGGGACTTTACAGAAATATGGATTTAACAAATGTTTTTTTGCAAGGAAATGATGAGATATTGAGATTGCAGTAGGAAAAAAGTGGAAATGGAGAAACACAACAGTTTCTTCGAGTCACTGAAGAGGCCCCAGGCAATAACACTTTTTTTTAATGTTTTAATCTGGATCAAGAAAACATGTAAACTTTCTTCTTCCACTGAGAGACAGTATGAGTTCTGGAAAGCCAAAAAAAAAAAACCAATACTCACAAATTTTGAAGATGCTTGGGATGAAGATTTTGCTATCTATCCTGAGGATGGAGCATCCTTTACGTCAGAGGATGTTGGTTTATTCCATCCCCAGGCTCAGTCTTCTGTCGCTTACAGGATGAAATAGTAGGTCATCCATATCAAGTTCTGAATTTTATTTATTCAGGAGCAGTTAGGTTTTATGATTTAAGGCTCTTAATGGGTGCTGGAAAATTTTGAAGAAGAAAAATGATTGATGAGCAGTAAGGAAATGTATTGCTTTATAGGCAATTTAGATTTTTTGTGCAAAAGGTTCCAAATTATTAATATAATCCCTTACATGTAAAAATGGGGTTCAAAGTCAAGATATATTATACCCAGAGGTGTACCAACATGCATACACTGACAGACTTGTTCACTAAAAAAAAAGACAAGGTATTTCTACTGCATGAGAAGTACCCTAGAAGTACCCAGTCCCAAAGCGTTATTTCTGCAAAATATACTGTGGTATTTGTTCAACTCTGTTGTAAGAAGAAAGGAAACGTGCATAGCAATGAAAGGAAAATGAGAAGAAGGTGGGCTTTCTCTGTCTAACAATACATACTCTCTCTTCCTTCCCTCCTCCCCTTAGCCAGCTAAAGCAACTGGCAGGTGCACTATTACTCTGCAGATGGACCAGGAGTGGCACACATACAGTTATATATGCCTGGCACACTCATATTTCCTGCTTTGTATCACATGCCAGCTAACCAGGCAGTAGCCAGATTTGAGAGGACATCCCCAACAGTTGTTGTGCATGGAGAGGAACCAGTCTACTGGCAGTACACTATTAACCCTTCTCCAAAAACAGACAGTGCACTTAAGCCAGGGCAATAATTCTCATTTTCCCCCATCCTTTCACCGTCACTCTTTGTTTCTCTTCTCTTCCTTGTCATAACAAAAGTGGAGATTGTTTTGGATGGGACAAGTGGGCACAGGTGATTCTGCAGCATTGACTTGCTCCAAATTT
>Ga0181612_117149_pt1 | contig 11125 bp, 7 predicted proteins | sample HoacroProtozoa21_FD_119630 | JGI IMG/M metagenome (GOLD analysis project Ga0181612, IMG submission 119630) | Hoatzin crop microbial communities from Cojedes, Venezuel. Combined Assembly of Gp0051906, Gp0051904, Gp0051908 | reverse complement strand
CCAATTTAGAGACAAGGACATCATGCGGGACAGTGTCAAATGCCTTGCACAAATCCATGTAGATGATGTCAGTTGCCTGTTCTTTGTCCACCAACACTGTAACCCCGTCATAAGAGGCTACCAAGTTGGTCAGGCACAATTTGCCCTTGGTGAAGCCATGTTGGCTGTCCCCAGTCACCTCCTTGTTACCGATGTGCCTTGGGTTTGGGATCCTGAGCAGCAAATCTGGGAAGGATAGACAGCTTTCTTGGCAGAGAAGGGAAGAAAAAGCTGAGTTGTACCGCTGACAGGTGGCTGACCTGGGTCCCATCCTCAGCCTGTGTGCACGTCTTGGTGTTTTGAGGAGACACTGAGAGACACCAATACCAGAGCATTTAGAGATGGCGGTGAGGAAGCTCCTTCCTTCCAAAGATCCTCTGTTAAATCCTTGCTTTGAATAAGACCTTGAAGAGATCTGCACCTGCTTCTCCCACCCCAGCTCAGCTGTGTAACTGCATAATCTTTCGGCATAGGAACAGTGTTGTCACTTTTTCCTCCTCCTCCGCTGCTTCTTGAGCAATGCCAGCATTTCTGAGCAAGAAGATAGCTGAATCCGTGCCTGGAATTCAGCCCAAGTCCATAAGTAACTTCAGATCCTCCAAAACAGTATTTTTAACAAATATGCCATGTCCATTTTTTAAGAAAGGACCTGTTTCAGTTTTCATCTGACACATGGCTGGTGTTTCTATTGGTCTCTCTTGACATCTTTTCCGTAACTGTTTTTAATTGTTACTAGCAGGATGAGTGCTTTCCCTTCCCAGCTGGGTTGAGCAATTGCCTGCATAGGAGGTGTTTCTTCAGCCTGCAGTAGCCATGAGCCCCGGCACACATGGGTCCCAGGAGTCTTGATGTCATGGGATGAGACCTCCTGGTCAGCTCAGCCCCGAGGTGCGTCCATGCTCAGCCTTTCATTTGAGGGCTCGCCATGTAGCTTCTCCTTCGCCAGCTCTGTCCTTGCTTGTAGGGCACCCACCTGCAAATCCAAGAGCAGCCCCTGATTGCTGGGTATCTACCGCTGTAGGTGGCATTCTTCTGTTGAAAGGGAAAATATTTAGCAGCAAGTAAAATGTTTCCTGGTGGAAAGCTACAGCATCTGCAATCCTTGGTTGTGTTTATGTTAGCAATTTCAATATCTTTGCTGTAATAACAGTAACTTAAACAGGTACTGTTGACTGAAGGACTATTAGGGATCGTTGAATTTTACGTGTCGCTAATATTCACCACCAGCTGCCACCGAGCCCCGTTCTGCAGGTATTTATAGTACTACGACTGAGTGGCTCCTTGGAAGTCAGTGGCAGTAAATCCACGTAAAACCAGAGGAGCACTGGGGCTGGCACCCAGCGCGGCTCCCTGGCTGCAACCACCTACAGCATCGTAAGCACGCCGCGTTTTTTCTCCTCCTGCAGAGATTCTTACGCAGCTGCTCCCCTGACAGCCTGATTTATGCCCTGGGATTTATGGAGCTGAGCAAATGATTATAGAAGAGCTGTGCGTTTTATTACACTTGGACCAATTTTCCCAAGCCAGAGGGCAAATCCCATCTTGTCTGTCTCCACTCTGGTTGTGCAGCTACCATGCATCCTCCTCAATAGTCTGAAAGCTGCAGATCAGCAAATTCAGGGGGCCAAAGGAGTCATTTATCATTCTTCGGAAGTTGGGCCCAGGAACGGAGTAGGGGTTCCTGCGGTTTGTCAGCATCCATGACCTTTGAAGGGAATGCAGCAGGGTATAGGGAGCCAAATCCAGCAGAGTGCAAGTGGAAGCAAGCTTTTCAAAATGAAAACTGGAGGAAATTTTTTTAAAATTTCATTTGAATGTACTGGGTGTTTGGTCTCAAAGCTCATTGCAGGAGGAAAACTATAAACACTTACCTTCATCTCCATTATCTGCTGTGGTAGTCCAGGAGCTGCATTTGAGCTGCCAGAATTAATGAAGTGTGCGAGTTAACAGCTTTGTCTGGTCCCTTCACTCTCTGAAGCGTCACTGAGGCCTGACTCGGCCCACTCCTCAGCAGCAGTCTTGCACAGATGTTGCCAGGTGTGAGATCTGACCCGCAGGAACTTCACTGGTGGCGACGAACAAGCCAGAGGAGACCTGGCTCCGCTCTGGGATCCCGGCTTGAGGTTTCAGCACTCCGCGATTAAGAAATGCAGATTTCCATGTATGAGCCGAGGCTGTTGAGCCTGGAGCATCGCCAGCTGTTCCCATGGAGTTGTTGTTCCCATGGAGGCAGCTGTGAAAGCAGATTTTTTGCTTTAAAGTAAGGCAGAGCATGGGACAAAGCACATGTACTCCAAACGGGTGGAAGTTCTGTACCAAACCCTGGCAGAAATGCACTGGTACTGGATAAATCTGCGCAGAAAGCAAGCCCCCTTTAGCCGCGCCTACATAAGTGAATTTCCCAGGAACCAATTGCAAGCATGTTTTTGCAGAGATCAAAAGATTACGGATATGTGCTGGGTGGCTTCTGACGTTCCCGAGGCCACGGGTGGAGATGGGGTGTTACTGATCTCAGAAAGCATCGCTTTCAGGGAAGAGAGAGAGGGGTAAAGAGCTGAGCCCAAAGGAGTTTGTGGATTTGTGAAGCATTCTTGCTGGGGTAAGCAAGCTGCCGAGGCTGGGTCTGTGTCCGATTAACTCAGTTGTGAGTGATCGGGATGCTGGGAGAAATACGCAGGGCAGACCCAGCAGAGGGGACCCGCAGCAGCTGCCACATGATGCTGAGTTAATTCCTTTACTGTCACTTCACCCCATGTAAAGTGTGGCTGATCAGATCCTCCTCCCTGCCCTGCAAGAGCCGCTCGGCTGGCTTACGCCTCTGACATTGGATCAAGTCAAAGCGACCTGATTGATTCAGCCCCTTCTCGCCTGGCCTCTCCTCCCTTACTCAGTTTTCTATTGCATCGGTCCTCTCTGGCTCAGCCTCCCCCTCCTCCACCAGCAGCTCATGTTGATACCTCCGTTCTGCTCCCGTCTTCCCAGAGAAACCTGAAGTGATTCTACATTCGTGCCTACCACCCTGCCCTCATCACTCCTGTGTTTCCCATTGCAGATCCCTCTCTTCCCTGCCACCCTGTTGACCCATGCGCAGTTTCCCTATAGGGACTGTCTGTCCCTTGCATCCTTGCAACAGGCAGGTGCACCAGGGCTTTTTCTTAAATGCTGGGAGCATCCCTCAGTGCAGTCAATGTTACAGCAGATAAGTGGGAACTGATGCTTTTGCTGGTTGGGGGGCATCACAGCGTTGTGGTGGCTCCCCACCTGCCTGGTGAATGGTCACGTGCTGAAAATTTTCTGCAGTTCTTTCTAGTGTTCTGTGTTGGAGTAAAGAGCTTGATGCTGGTTAGCACAGGAGAAAACTATACAGTGGCGGGTCTGGTAAGGGATAATGCTGCTCTTCCTGTTTTCTGGTTCAGCAAGAGAGATAGTCTTAACTTACAGAAAAGCTTGCCACAAAGATCACGTGCACGGCCGAGCGGATGCAACACGGGGCGAAGAGGAAGGCGTCAGCGGGAAGCAGATGGGCAGCACAGCATGCGGTTTGCCTGGCATTTGCTGCTTTGCTATAGGAAGCTCAGGACTGAGTTACAGTGGGACCAAAGAGAGAGGAAAAAAACACTGAAACCCATCAATATTCACAAGAGCAGAAGAAACGGATGTATTGACCTAAATGACCACTGGTGACTCAAAAGCTTAAAGGCAATATATGTAAATGGTGATGGTGCCAGTAACAGCGTGAAGGCGGGCGGGAAGAAGGGCTGTGAAAGCAGAGATGGGTAGCTGCCTGCTTCTGGAGGAAAATGCAAACTAATGGAAATAGTTTTTTTGAGGGTCCACTCTCTTCTGCCCCGACCTCTTTCCAAACCAGACTTGTAAGTTAATATTTTAACTTGTGCCAAAAACAATTCAAGTACTGCCACCTTCCTCAGAGGAGAGTGTTTCATTAGGCTAATTCAGAGAATAATTCGGTCTAAATCATCTCCACGTGATTCATCCATATGAATTGCAGACTGATTGCAATTTCTGCCTGTGTTTCTTCCAGCTGAGAGCAAGCTGACCTGCAAGTTTTTGCTTTGGTGCATCCATAGGAGAATTTTGCTTCACTAGCCTATCGTTGTTTTTTCCTCATTCCAGATTTTTTTAAATAAACAGAAGAGGTTGACTTGAGTGGAAGGCTTAACTGACCTCTTTCAAACAAATCTCTTTCCTAGAGAAGCTTGAATTAAACACCCACTTCTGCAGTTGAACTGACTGGCAGTATCTCATCTGTAAAACAGTGTACTCTGATTCGTTAAGCCTTAATGTCTTAGACTTTTGAAAGCTGATTTTGTAGAGATACAGAATGTAGAACACCTGTCCTGAAACCTGCCATGTTAAGAATTTATTAATATTTTGTCCTGATTTTAGACATTTTTAGATAGTCTTTTACGTTTGTTTTTGGTTTTACTCTGTGTCCTTGTAACCATAATTTGTATATATTTCCTACCTAGTCCCTGCAGCGCGCAAGTTTGCCTCTGTATTGCCTTGTTGTGTATTTATTAATTTCAGTGCATGATGATGTTAAGGAAAATCCTTTTTATCTGCTACCGTGAGAAGCTGTTCTGCTGAAGGCAGTTCTTTGGTCTCACATTATTTTGCAGCAAACATTGGGAGTCAAAAAGGGAGAGGGGAGTGACTTTCCTCGTGATAACCTGAGGTGGCAGTGAGGGTAGGGACAAAGTAATATTTGGTGATGAAGTTGGGTTTGAGGTGAAGTTTGGAGACAGTTTGGAAGATTGTTTTGCGCAAGTAGGTAACAGAGAAGCGGTACGGGGACAGGTAAGTAGGAGCTGGTGGAGGTAGTCCTTCGGGAACCAGTGCCAGTGCTGCGTGAGGAGCAGGAACACAGCAAAATTGAGAGCCCAGGAAAAATGGGTGACGTGTGAGAGCTGCAGGGAGTCTTGGCTCCGCGCGGAAGGTGGAAGTGGAGGAAGAAGCTGCTACTGAGTTCCATTTGCATGCTCTTCAGATTTAAGCGTGCCTTTAGCCAAGGGAAAAACCCCCGCAGTTCCTTCTCCCCCTGATCCGCAATTTCTTTGCTCTGATTATTACCAAGTGTGGAAGCATTTGTCTCTGCACATGCGAGGGACGCCAGCGGCACTGGAAAGCTGTCGTCCAGGGGAGGGGGTGGGTGGGGGGGTGTGTGAGGGTGGAGGAGAAAGAAGTCTTTTCTTATGTTTCCTGGAGCAGAGTTCAGCAGAGCATTTCAAATGCTTGTGTGTCGATTATTGCTCTTCTGCTTTGCCTGTAGCTCGCCTTTTCCTCTGAATTAGAGAACTACCTATTAATAAGCTGATACGCGAGTAGTGATTTTTCGTGTTAGAGTGATTGCTTTATCCCAGCGGTAGTATACTCTTTCAGGGTTGGGCAGTTGAAAAATACGTATATTGGTAATTAAATTAGAGGTTATTTACAAACAGTGGCTCAGACGTTTTTCCAAGTCAGAAATTTCTATCTTTCTCTTTTCTGGTGAACGTAAACTTTGCTGGATTCAGAGCAGATTATGTGCAGGTCAGTCTTTGTCCAGCTTTACAAAACGTTGGCTCAGAAAACATTGATGAGGGGGTGCAGTTTAAGTTGGTGAGAGTTTGGTTTCTGTTGAGACGTGGGAGATAGAGGCAGCAAAAAGGAGGGAGGGAGGGAAGCAACATCTCATCGAGCCTGTATTACAAAGAAGGCGAATACGAAGCAAGCTTTCTCAAATGAATTCAACTGTGCTCCCCCTCTCCCCTGCTTTTGACTGTGCTGTCACCGTTTAGGGTGGGTTTTCCCATCCTGCTATCACTGGAGGGAAATAGAGAAGGCAGTGGCTGTTTCTAGGGTCAGAGTCCTCCCACTGAAGCCAACAACAGTTGAATCGGGGCCCAAATGATGCTCCAGAAAGCCCGAGACAGCAATGAGGCAGCTCTGCAGCGGGGCACAGATAAACGGCATTTGAAGATGACTTTCGGGGAGTGTGAAATACACAGCAGTGGGTACCCAGCTCTGCTCTCATCAGGTATGCAAGAGCAAGATTTGCTCTAATGAGTCTGATAGTGACACTTAGGATGAAGTCTGAAGCTCTTGGAGTTTTGGAGTTTCCTTTGAGTTTTGAAACTCCTTGCCAGTAAGTCAAACTCTGTGAAAGAAACAGTCATACCACCCTAGTAAATACGTGGGTTTTTCATTTCTCCATAAATACACAGCTGCATATTTGGCATTTAAAAACATGAATCAATATGTTGAATGAACTGATGTTTTTAAATGACACCATGGGTAGTTAAAAGCTGCATGGCAGCTCCACTGCAGATACAGTTTTTCCAGCCTGAACCCCTATTAGCGAGAGAGAAGCAGCTCACATGGACTTTGCACTGATTTATTCATATCACATCTCATATGTGGGCGAGCTGAGTCTTCTGCTTTTGGCATCCTGAGCACTGGTTACTTTCAAGGACATGCCACAAGTAAGAAACACAGGGGGGATGAGGTGATGTTATTTCCATTTAAAACATTCAGTCTATATGTAATAAGGAGGAAGAATAGTTATAATAACACAGTTGATTACTGTCAGAGTACTAAAAAGGAATTTTGCTGGAAAAGGTATTCTACTGGCCATTGTGCTCTGCATAATCATTTTAAAAGCTGCTCAGGACATCTTCCTGCCTTTATCCTGAAGAAACTGGAAATAATTTAGAAAATCAGGGTTGTCAATAGGGCTAAACTCAAGGCTGGGCACTGCACGTGATCACACGCGCTGGGGTGGGTGCTCAGGGTGCAGCTGAAGGCTGAGTCAGTAGCATGCGTGGAGTGCAGAGACTAACTTGCAGGGGTATAGCATAAAGATGTTGTTGTCATTCAGTTGTGTGGTCTCAAATAATTTGAGTATCATGGTTGTCTTAAAATCATCTTTCTAAAACCTTTGTATTGCCCCATAAAGCATGCAGTGAGTCATCTCTGATGCCCACCCAGAGCACAGGCAATTATCAGATCAGGTGAAACAAAAAATACCAGGGAATACATTGAATCATATGTCCAAAAGTTTGAGGAAGAACATAAATTGACATTTGGGGGGTTTAAACTTAAATGGCTTTTGAGTTTTGTGTTAATTCCATATTTGAGAACAAAGGGAAAATGGTGAAAATGAAATGAAAAGTTTGGTAGGACAATGTATTTAATTTGACCAGAAACAGTTATTTTGTTCCAGTAAGAAAGTACTGCCATTAGGATCAGAACTACTTCTGCATACTTATTTCCTATCTCAGCCAGCAAATTTTGCAGTCCCTTTTTTCACTAAGTGTTAACTCTGCCTCCCACCATTAGGCATAACTGCACGTGTTTCCTTAGTGCATTTTTTTGGCAGTCATTTTCCGTGCTCATTGTTTGATTTCCCATTTGTATCAGCAGCTTTGTTGGAGTCATTCCTTAAAGAAGTAGGGAATGAAGGAATTAACAAATCTCCCTGCCTCTGGAAGCAGCGGTGAGTGCAGTCAGAGGTGGCATGCAGAGATATTTTTTTAATTATGATTTTCTAACTGATGGTGTATTTTTGCTGCTGAGACCTGAAGAAGGACCTGTAATTCCAGATGAAAATAGGCTAAATTTGTGTTTTCCTGGGGTATAAAAAGAGGGCTCAGGGTCTGGTGGGCCACCGGCACCGCTTCCCTGGCAGGATGGGAGCCATGGGCCGTTGATTACCGAGAGATGACGGCTGAGCTCTTCACCTCTGCACAGGCTCAGCTTCTCCTCCTCTGCAGTAAATAAGACTTCTCAGAAAGTACTTGGAGAAGATCTTGTCTTCTCTCGCAGGTTCCTTGTTACAATGGCATTTTCTCGATGAAACAGCTTCCTTTGGAGCTGCTTGGAAAAGCAGTCGGTCTGGGCTGTGGGCTGGGGAGGGACGATGTCATACTGTTCAAGCAGGAAAGAACTGGCATTTTGACGTAATTGTCTAAAAGCTCGGAAGCTGAGCTAGCTCATACATATGGTCATCTGGCAGCTTCTCTTGGTTCCAGATCAAGATTTCTGGGAGTCATCTTAGCTGGTCACATAGGCACCTGGCAACCTCCTTTCCCTGTTTTTTTTGAGAGGCTGGAAGTGTCCTTTCAGACCGTTTCAGATGAAACCCTCCATCCTGGAGAGGCAAAATGCGGCCTTCCCAGAAACAGCGTATGAATGAGCCCAGTAAGATGCAGTGATTCACATCTGTGCGTCCTTCCTCTGAAGGAAGGAATGGGAGCTGCTTTCTGTTGCAGCATTATCTCTTGGGAGGTGGCAGTGGTGGCCATGCGAGATGCAGTAACCTCTCCAGTTGCTCAAAACCTACCTGCAGTCAAAAACCATTTCAATTTTAATCATTTATAAGCTGGAAAACAATAAAAAACCTCACAGTAGCATTCATCACTCTGTATTTGCACTCATTGCCTGGAGAGAAAAATGTGTGGTTTTTTTCATTCAGTTTACATTATATTAGGTTTTCATTTGCTTTTCTGTGGTTGGTCTCAAAACTTTTACATTGGTGTCAGAGATACAGCATAAAGGGTCTCCATTTCTCTCTACAACCTTTATCTCCCAGTTCAACAGGGAACGGGTGAGACCCATCACTTCCAAACAAATGTCTGGAGATAGCAAAATACGATGTTTGCATGGCATGATAGCCTAGCTCCAAAGAAATCAGTGTTGAGGAATTACTCAGTTGCAATTATTGATTGTTGTGGATGATGCAAAGGGAGGAGAACTGAGCAGACATTGCTTTATAAGTATTCAGTGTTCCGTTTAAAGAGCTTATGGTAAACTTTCTGAAGTAGGCAATAAATAGTAAGCTCTAGCAACCCCTTCCAGGGATCAGTTCTAATATGGAAACAGAGTATTGTGTGACAGCAACTCAGTAGATAATAGTATAAGAACTGACTTTCAAACCACTTTCTCAGCACAATGTAGAGTGAGAAAAAGACAAAATATGTAACGAATAAAAAATGTAAAGTAGTATCTATACATTTACATTTTATTGTAGACTACAGAAATACTTTTCCTTCCGTTATATGTTAGTGATACAGAGCAAAACCTGGAGGTAGGAAACCCACAGTGATGACAATAACAGGCTTGATTTTCATCTTCCAGACACTTGCTGTGGATATGTTAATCTAGATATGTTTGTTTGCATTTTAACATATATTTTAACATACCAAATAATCTGATTTTGTTCCATTTCATGGTAAACACAGGTCAGAAGATGTGTTTCATCCTAAAGAATATTCTTATCAGAGGCTTGCCATTAATAATGCATTAGGAAGCATTTGTTTCTGTTGATCATTCATTGGAAAGCAATCTTTATTACAAACGTTATGGTAATAGAGCAATTCCTGAGAGCCAGCACAGCCTGTATTGTTTTAGAAGTAAAATAAGAAATGCAGTTAATATTATTATAGAAAAAAAATGAGTGTGTTGATGGTGAACGTACCAGTGAGGATTTATAGCAGGAGCTTGGCGCCAGAGCCCCCATCTTATGAATGTGCTTCGGTGGCACGTGATGCTGTCGCAGACCCGTGTCCCCCTCCCGTCCTGTTCGTGCACGTCACCGCCTGCCCCGCAGCACTCGCTGGGTGCTGTGAAACAAACCTGTGCTGGGGCAGGCAGCCCCCCTAACGCCTCTCCTTGAGGCAGTTTTGGTACGTGTGTGGATGCAACCTGCACAAGATAAATTGGTTTTGAGACCTAGAAACCGTTTTGTATTCTTTTTTTAAAGGAAAAGCTATTTTTTACAAATTATTAGGATATATCAATAGTAAATACAAGGTACTTGTGAGGAGCAGTGTGGTCTCATGATCAGTCTTTCCTGGGAACTGTAAAAAAGCCTTACCACAGCCTAACACACTTTGGTCAATGGTATGTTTGTAATGCCAGCTTTGCAACCACCACCAAGTGTTGGGGAAGAAACTGTTTCAGAGTATTAAAACTAAAGCTTTACATGCAAAACCAAAATAAATTTTCATGCCTGAGTACCCTCTTCACTGTGCTCTGGGTCAGTGCCAATCCGTCTGTTTGCCAAGGCTTTGCCTGTGGACCGCGCTGAGGATGTTGCCCAAAATGCAGAGACAGTGTAACCTGGTGTATGATTGACCTGAGCAATTTTCCAAGGGCTTTTCAACCACTTTTCTCAGTTCTTTCTCTTGACAGATATATGATTTTTGTATCCCTGCAGTTCTTATCCTACAGTCATCCCAACCACTAGAAACAACATTGTTTACTAATATTCAGAATTAGGTAATATTATTTTACAACTGTGGTTTTGATATTTCCTGCAGGCTTTCCTGATCTCTCTGCTCACTCTGTCTTCTCTACTGATGTATCATCACTTTCATTCTTGACAGTATCTCCTTTTACTGAATATTTTTTCCTAATTCAAAACATAGAAATCGAGAACCTAACTCCTTCGTAATGTATAACTCTGTATTTGAAAATACTACTAATAATGTCAGTTCAGAAGAAAAATTACAACTGCTTTGAGGTTTCAGAAGTAGCTTCAGATTTGGGGTGTCTTATGTAACGGGTGCCTTATTTAACACCCCCTCCCTGTGAGTGTCCAGCGTTTCCTACAAAGTTAATACCATTAATTATCTTAAGCTGAACACCCAAAGGACTGTTTCCCTCTGCAAATCTGGAATCTTTTCAGTTGCTAGGGATAGAAATTATTTGAGTTACCTCCAGGGGTTGGTGGGCTTTGGTTTTTTTTTTTTCCGCTATAATCTGCCCAGAGCTGTTGAAGACTAATTCACTGCAGGAATCTCTGTCTGTACATCGCTATATGTGTGTGCATGTGTATAAGATAATAGAGAGTGACTGACTACAATACGTGCGTTTAAGCTACTCAGCTGAAAATTACTGAGCATTAGAATCCACTGGGAATCACAAGACTTCTAAATTAGGAAAGCACATGTCAGTCAGTGTGTGGAAATGAGTCCTTGTACAAGAGTAGCTTTCAATAAGAAGAATGAGTATTGTTCCCTAGAGTACGTCAATCCTAGTTTGGCCACTCTGTACTGGCTTTTACTGTTTTTCTAGAAGCATGCAT
>Ga0181612_108270_pt1 | contig 11125 bp, 4 predicted proteins | sample HoacroProtozoa21_FD_119630 | JGI IMG/M metagenome (GOLD analysis project Ga0181612, IMG submission 119630) | Hoatzin crop microbial communities from Cojedes, Venezuel. Combined Assembly of Gp0051906, Gp0051904, Gp0051908 | reverse complement strand
GAGGCATTTCTAAGGTCCCCTCTCAGCTTTCTCTCTTCAGACTGAACAAGCCCAGCTCCCTCAGCCTTTCCTCATAGGAGAGATGCTCCAGTCCCCTCCTCATCCTCGTAGCCCTCCGCTGGACTCTCTCCAGTAGCTCCTCATCTTTCTTGAAGAGGGGAGCCCAGACCTGGACAGAGTACTCCAGATGGGGCCTTACTAGGGCAGTGTAGAGGGCAAGGACAAGCTCCCTCGACCTGCTGGCTACACTCTTAATGCACCCCAGGATGCCATTGGACTTTTTGGCAACCAGGGCACATTGCTGGCTCATGGTTAACTTGTCATCCACCAGGAGACCCAGGTCCCTCTCTGCAAAGCTGCTCTGTGTGGGTCTGCGACGGGACGTGAAGGGAGATTTCACGCCTCTTGGCAGAGCAGCGGGCAGCTGCTGTCGGTCTCTGCCGGGAAAGCTGTTCCACTCACCGTGCGCTGTTTCTGCGTTTATCGGATCGCAGAGAGCGAGAGGCTGCGCTGCCGCGGGCTCGGGGCCATCGGCGGGGCCGCTGACTGTTCCTCCTGGCTTTGTACGGGGCAGAGACGTGCCCGGAACTGAAAACTGGGAAGGACCCGCCCCAAGAGGGGTGGCAGTTGTCCAGGAGCATCTCTATTTTTACTACAACTGAGCCCAAACCAAACATTTTCTTATAAAAAAGAAAACATTTTTTTGCTTTATATTTTATGTTTTATTTTAGTCAGCCACCAGTTTTTCTCCGAAACCCAATTATTCGTACAACCCTGGCTGCTACAGGATCTGAAGTTGAGAAACTCGAACGGACAGACAGTGCAACATTTGTACCAGATCAAAACGACGTGCAGCGACACACTGAGAATATGTGAAGCGAAGAAGAAGCTGGGTTTGGGGTTCAGCTGTTTTTTGATCCCAGGCAATGGAGATTTTTCTTCACCAAAATACATTTCTCATTTTCCAGTCAACTGTTGTTACGGTCTTCTCTTTGAACCTTCCTACAGGGAGATTTTTTCCCAGCCGCAGCTTTTCTTTCACTGACGAGAGCATCGTTTGCTATCTAGAAATTGAGATTTTTTACAACAGGGTAGCTGAAGTCATTTGAGGACTTACGCTTGCAGTCTGCTCTCATGAGCAACCACACAGCTTGAAAGGGCTGAATTTGGAGCTGTGATTTACGACTGTCCTCCCTAATTTCCTACGTTAAAAAGGACAAAAAAATCCTTCCAAAGTTTCCCTGATGAGGAATTCTCCTTAATTCCACCACTTGTGTCCTAAGTACAATGTGAAGCATTTTCTTTCTCTGGTGATCTTTGCGGTATCGCAGTGAGGACAAAGAGATGTTGGTCTCCGGAAACTTTTGCAGAGAAGCTTGTTACTGTTTGCTGGTGTTTTAAAATAGGAAATTAATTCTAAGCTGTTTTGCCTAAATGGCTGAGCTTTGTCTTTTTACCTGCAATTAAAAAAAATCAACATTTGTTGAAGGGGAAGAATATAATGACGTAGTAAAATTGTTACTATTGTCTTCTTTTAAAGACAAAGAAAAATCCAGCAGAACAGATGTGAATCTGTAGACCTGTAGTATTTAAGAATAATTGCTGTACCCAATATAAGCTGGTATTTTTTGCATCTGTAATTTCAGCGTGGTTTTTCTTGTGCGTTTCCAGGATGGCTGTGCTTTTCTGTGAGCTTTCTCATAGGCTTCTCCATGTTTCCTGAGCTCCATTAATCCTTTTTTTTGGAAGTGACGTGCTTTTATTCCCCGTGTTGTTATCGCAGCAGGAGGAAGGGGAACTGTGTGATGATGGAAGAATTTTAACGTTTATGTATGCCACACATGAAGTTAGGGATCCCGTGAGATTTGTTTGTGTTCTTGTATACGTGTGGATGAACATCTGTGGAATGACAGCCTAACAACTTCCTTCTGACATTATAAAGGGGCCATAATGGTACTATGTATTTTTTTTTTTTAGTTGGCTTTTTTTGTGTTAACTCTTTCATTTCCCTGCTGATCTCAAGCCTTGTTCACTCCATAAATCGCTAAGAAGGTCGCATCGCCTGGGAGTCAATTAGACCTTGAATTTGGAATGAATAATGTCAGAATATTAAGCCTGGATCTTCAGGTAACAAGGGTCTGAATTTGGGCTCCTTCCCGATTATTTTCTGTACTAACGCGCTTGCTTGAGACGTGATCTTTTCCCTTCCCCTTCTAATCCCCTTCTCCATGGTCCATGTGCCATTCTGCTGGTGGTCTGGTGGTCGGTTACACCTCAACAACCTGACGATGCAGAGGTGAGTACGCCCCGCTGCTTGGTGCCCGGTGGGGTGGACATACATTTAGGAGAGCAGAGAGGTGTTGAAACTCTCCATGAGGTTTTCAGGCTGCAAGGCCTGGGAACGCCGGGCTGGGCAGGGCTCTCGGGGCGCTGCGGCAGGGCGCTGCTGGTGGAGCTCCGTCCGCTAATGAACCGTTCGCATTCCTGCCTGCAGCCTGGCTTGCTCTGTCTCTCTAGCTCGGCTGGTTGTGCGCCGTCTGAGTTAAGTTTGCGTTAGCACTACGCAAATGGGTGTAAATGTATCGTGAGTAAAGTTCAGGCTGGAAATGAGAAAGAGGATTTGAAAGTGGTGTTTTAACCAGTTGCTGCATTAACTTCCTGACAGGAATGATAATGACCAAAAAGAAAAACCAACCCCAAAAATGCCAATAACAAGATGCCTCACAATCTGTTTTTGAGGGCCTGATCCAAATCCCAAAGTGCAAACCTAATCAACTTTGTAATGATTAGGAAGTCTAATGTACTTTCCTGGTAGTCTCTGCCTCAAACCGTTAATTTCTGTCTGAGCTAGAGCAGATCTTCTAGGACATGAACTTGTCTGGTTTACAAATTTGGAGCGATCAAAAATCCACGCCATCGTTACATTTTTTTCCTGGTGATTAATTACCACATGAAACCAGCCGGTGTTTGATGCGTATTAACCATTTCTGTCTTGGTTTTAATTGTAGTTTTGTCTTCCCATTGAATTTGCTGATAGATTAAAGACCTGCCTTTAGAGGCGGCGATCAACTCCCCTGTTCACCTTCATAGAATCATGGAACGGTTTGGGTTGGAAGGGACCTTAAAGATTATCTGCTTCCAACCCCCCTGCCGTGAGCAGGAACATCTTCCACCAGACCTTCTTCTAAATAAGACAGATTGCATTTCCTAAGTCGTGCATTTATAAGGCAAGATTTCTGTGCAGATGTTATTTAGGGAATATTTTGATTTAATTTCTCTGTTTTTAAACAGAGCCAACAAGACTGGCTTGACTAATTCTCTGCTCTTTTCCCATACACTGAAGGATTTTATGTAACTACATAACTGCAACATGGCATAGAAATCTAATGTTTAGTTGGTAATTCATGATAACCCCTTCCTAGTGATGGTGTATTGATATCCCTAGCCTCTTTTAAAGGAAGAAAGGGTGTTTGAATTCTCCCTTCACGACAGCTCTGTTTAATATTGATTATCGTAACCGTATAAGCTCCTGAGATCGATCTGATAGAAAGTTGCTAGAAACTTTGAAAAACACATAGTAACTTCCGAGTAAATAGTAGCATACCCAGAACTGATACTTCTTAGATGAGGCAATTCAACTCCTGCATGTGAGAATTATGTGTTTCTGCTAAAAATCCTGCCATCATTTTCTGCTTGGGGAATTGAGACTTGCTGGCAAAGTTTAATATGCAAAGCTGAAAATCTACATTTAAAAGCCCTTCTTACGCAAAGACACAGAAAGTTAGCAGTTTTTAATAAGTGGGTGTAGAACTTTGAGAAGGGTTTGCATGAACTGTGTAAGTGGTGTCGGTGGCAGTCGTTTGGCGGAGCAGCCCGACGCAGGAGGAGACTCGGAGGTGCCCTTGAGGAGCAGCGCGGTGGTCCTGGGAGCAGCACCCAGCCACCCGGCACGACAAGCCACGCAGAAACACCACCTCCGATTGGAGCTCCGCGGGGAATGGAGGTGGGCCGAAGGTTGGCCTCTGAAGGGAGATTTGGCCAGGGTAGCTGGGGTTAGTGCTGCTGTTCCCGGGATCATTGCCGGCAGCCTGACCGTAGCGTTCAGCATCTCTGCTCGGCAGCTCATCGGAAAAAGAGCCGCAAAACCCGATTCAGCTGTAAGCACACAACAGCAGCCACCTGAGATAAATAACTTCACTTTAATGGCATCTATTTTTCTTTGTAAATGGCTTTAATGTCTCCTGTGCTACGTAAAGGCTTTCTGATATTCATTATGAAAGTTGCATGCAGTGTCTTTTAACCAAATCTAATTGGAGAAGTGAAGTGCACGGGAACATGCAACCCAAGGAGAGCTCCCAAGTCTCCCAGTCCTGGCTGAGAGATACGGCTGTGTCATAAACATACCGTGCTCCCCTCTGTGAAACCCTTGAGCTTAAAGCTGCTCGTGGAAGGCTGTTCCCCTCTTCTCCTTTCTCGTAATTAGAAGTCGTTTTCTGGTTTCTAACCCAGTTCTGTTCAGAGGAGGTTTATACCTCCGTTATTCGTCAGTGTTGTTTCTCAGTGTCTCTTCTAGACCACAGTTGGGTACCTCAATTCTAGGTTATCTTCATCGGCCATGAAAGAGAACACTGTTTTACGTCTGGTAAATCCTCCAGATTTACGCCTGCAATGAATGTTTAAAATAGAGCCTGGAACACTGAGTACTCAGCTGGTAGTGAAAAACTTGAGGTTTTGTTGGAGTAGAAGCTACTACAATTTCCGGTAATAGTTTTGCTGTCCAGATATACTTGTTCTGACTCCTCTCATCTCTGAAGATCAGCCCTCAGAAGCCGTGTCTTGTTCTGATTTTAAGGCCAAAGGTCTCCTTGCTGGAGTTGTGAGTTTTCAGCTGTGACTTTGTGACTCTAGCGGTAGCATTTCACACTGAGCTTTATCGTAAGGCTTTACCCAAACTTTTTTTTAATCAAAGGCAAACCCTGTTATTCTTACGAGGGGTTTTCTTTGCTGGTCTGTGAGTAAAAGGTGCTTTAGCCAGTTTATCCCGCTACACAGCTCAAGCTGTGAACCTACTGCTTAGCTAAAATTCACAGAGCTGAGCAGGACCCGTGTGATTAGATGTATTAATTGGACCCTGCAACTGCAGTAAAATAAACCACACGTTCGGATTTTAACCCTGACAGTATGTCTGTTGGAGTATCGAGAATATGGGAGCGGTAGTCATCTTTTCTGTACTTAACAAAAATGTTAACGTTGGGTTCAGCCTTGAAATTTGGTGGTAGGTGCAGTTTCACTTTTCCTCCCCTGGAAGTTTGGATTTGTTTGCTGCAGAAGTTTTAGCATGCAGTTGTGCTAGGAGGTTATTTAAGAATACTCCTGGTTTCAGCTGATTTCCTTAGCAAATAATTTTGTGTGCTTCGCTTTGCTCTAGCAATTTCCACAGCCTCTCTGATAAAATACTAAAAAGGATCACAGAAGCTTTACCCCTCCCTGTAACATTTAGCCTGTCTATTTTATTATAGCAAAATATTGCATTTTACATGCCAAGCCTTAAAACCTTCTTTCTAAAAATGGTAACTGTATTTAATAACTAATTACTCTAATGATCCTACAGAAGTGCTCGAGACCTGTTTTAGTAGTGGTGTCAATTACAACCATCTGCACGATGAATAAAGGAACCGTGGCCCAGCTGTAGAGTTGAAACATGTTGGCATTTTCCTACGGGCGGCCATATGGTACTTAACGAAAGCGAATTGTTCGCACTGCAAACAGCTCTGCTCCTGATGAATGATAGCGTTTTGTTCTGGAAAATGGTTCCACAAACATGAGGAGTATTTTTAAATGCTGGAAGTGTGTCTGTAAGTGACAGGCTATAAATGGGAAGGTCTTTGGAAGGAGGAGAGGGGGATGCAAAAGGAATTGTTTCGTTTGCCTAGGGGTGTTCCAGCACAGCCTTCCTGTCGCTTAATAGCAGTATCTTTTTTGTGCATACATAGCCCTGAATCTGTAAATTTTATATATTTTGGTAAGGAAGAAGATAATTAGAAATGTAACTCTCATTTGCCATCAGCATGCCCAAGCTTGAAGCTGGTGTGAGCTTTAAAATCGCGAAGCTGAAGCTGTGAAGAATTAATAACTCTTTGCCTCGCATATGTGCAGACATTTTCGTACACTTGGAAAAGGAGCTGCGGAGTTGTAACCACAGTAAGTGTGTGAGCACACAGGTTGGAAACAGGTCCTGGCTTCCCGGCACTTGGTGTTTGTCAGGGAAAAAAGGGCAGGTAACAAATCAGCTGTGGAACATGTCTTCTGTTGTTCTTTATTAGAAATAGAAACAGGGCTCCCTCCCCCCCACGACTGTCCAAGGATGGCTCAATGAACTCATCGTGAGATTGATACCTCTTTACCCTCAAATCGTTAGCCCCAAATCTGAATTGAATCAACAACAGGCTGTTGCCATGTCATGGTTGGTAGGCAGTCATTTGGGTAATGAGTTTGGTCTCGGTTCAGTTCTTAATATCTATCTTGAAGAAGTAGCTGCTGCTAATGACCAAAATCGTTCATTTTGTTAATGTCGGAAATTGATTTTGTCCATGTGGCTTATTGCTTCTGTACACGAGATGTAATCAGAAATCTGACATCATCTGAATTCCTGTTTGGTTGATTAATAAATACCTAATCTGGGGATCTTGGTTGTGTTCTGCGTAGACGGAGTTTGGTGCTTGTTTCCGAGGTTTCGTGCGCAGATCTTGCCAGGGGGCACGGCGTTCCTCCCCGCGAGGCACTTGCTGCCTCTTGCCAAGGGAGGACTGGTTTTATGTGCCAGCACTCCTGTATGTTTGTGGGCGCTGGAGCTGCTCAAAACCTCTTGATAGATCTTGCAGTACTTTTGCAGAAACAATGTCATAAAAAATCTCACCAACCGGTGCCATCCGCGTTCTCATTAGCTGTGCACAGAGCTATTTGCAAATTCTCGGCAGCAGCGGGGCTGCAGCTCCGAAGCCCCATGCTTTTGGGCTAGGAGCATCTGTCACCTGAGCTCAGAGCAAAATCTTTCTTGGCTCGGCAGCGCGGGGTGGATAACGCTGCTGGGAAACCCCGGTGATGAAACCGCGGGCCCCGCTGCTGATGCCTGCAGACTCACAGTGCGAGAGTTAACACAAGGACAGAAGAAAGCTCCGGTGTCAGCTGGGATATATTTTCTTGCAGCCTCCTTGCAAGACTGGGTTTTTATGTGACTCCTCTTCAAAAATCATGATCTTACGTTACAGGTATATACAGGAACCGAATCGTGATGGGGTGCAAAATCCCACCGCCGCCTGTGCGACCGACGGGGCTGGGATCTGGGAGGCAGGAGGCAGCTGACTGCAGCACGGCGGGCTCTGTATCCCGCTCGCTATCTGATCCGTTACAGCAGTGCTGGCTGGTGCAATAAATCTTCCTCGCTTTTAATTAATAGTTGTTCGTCTGTATGGCAATAATTTCCAGTAATGTTTATGTTAAAAAGAAAGCACGGGGGGAGGGGAAAATTTCTCCAGGCGGGAGCATAGTTAAAAAGAAGCCTTTTCTTCCAACTGAGAAGCAAGTACTGTAATTTGGGAGCAACGCATTTAGTGTGTGTTTCGCAGAGGAAGGCAGAGCCCTTCCCTAAGAAGCCTGCTTTCTAAGTCAAACCCAGATAAGATGTGTCTCTCAAGACCCACAAAAGGGGTAATTCTGCATTGCATTTTCTGAAGGGCAGTGCCAGTTTCAGAGGTTCCTGCAGCTCGTGTCTTGCAGGTTACAGCCCATCCTCTGTCCTCCTCTGCCCTCTCAGCTCTCCTTTTTTACACAACCGTATTGCCCATTAGATCAGAGAAATTGCTTTGACTTAAAAATGCAGAAAGCAAAGGTAGACCCATGGTTTCTAAATGTAGAACTGTGTATTAACTTGAAGGCGAGGTCATGAAGCTTATAGATATTACTTAGCGGGCGTGTAGCACCCTAATCGTGTTACAGGTTTCCATGATGTTTGCTCCTGAAGGGAAGGAGTGAAAAAAATAACAGTGCACAGATATTCGCAGTGTGGGCTGCTCGGCCTGCCGGTAACCCGCGGCGCTTGCTCCGAAGGCAGTCTGCAGAAAGCTGATTAAAGGGAAATATAGCGGTGATAAACTTTAGTCAACATGTTTATGCAGAACGTGTTGGAGGACCCAGCTTGGGATGCTTAACGGAGTGTCAGTATTTGGTGTATTTGTTGTTGCTGTTGTTCACTCTTCTGGATTCCTGTGACTTGGTGCTAAAATGTGTTGGTGAAAGCTGGGATTATTGGTTTGTAGCCGTGTGGTCATGGAGTCGAACCTGAAAGTGTCACCCCGCAAGTATTACAAGCGTAAGAGCATTTGAAATAAACAAATGAATAAAGTTTCTGAATCTGAATGCTTGGGTCTCAATTCAGTTGGCTCAGCACTGGCATCTAGTGCCATTTTAGATGCCTCAGGGTCTGCTGTCATGCCTCCAGCTTGCCACGCCAGATGGGTGGGGGTTTCCTGGAAGTCTGTTGTCAGATTTGCCTTGCCTGCTCTGTGGAGATGTCTCCTGTACCCTGGGGCTTCTCAAATGGTGCTAAATGCCTGTGTTTAGGCAACTGGATCAGCCCTTCATGTTGGCGAGCAGTGCGGCCAATCTCAGCAGTTCGTATGTACTCAACATAAAGGAAACTCTCTAATTCTAATTTCAGATCCAGATTACTGGCAGCTTGCTTTTGGCCAGTGAAAAGTTAATTTTGGATGATTCCCTCTGTGAGGTACAGCAGAGCCATGTCTGCCCATCAGGAGCTACATCCATACAGTAAACTGATGGACGCCAGGACCCGGACTTAACTACTGTCCTACCACCACCCAAGTGTTGGTATGGTTCTGGGCATGGTTTTGGCATCCTCAGAGACAGGCTGATGAAGTACGGGCGAGACAAATAGACAGTGTGGTGAACTGAAAACCAGTGATGTGCCCCAGGGAGAGAAATGATCCCCCCACCCATCCGGGCTGTGGCTGGAAGCCAGCTCTGCAGGGAATGACCGGGGGTCCTGGGGGACAACAAGCTGACATTGGGAAGAGCATTGCCGGCAGCTTGAGGGAGGTTGATCCTTCCCCTCTGCTCAGCCCTGCTGAGACCCAGCTGGGATGTTGGGTCTGGTTCTCCGCTCCCCAGTACAAGGGAGATGTGGACTTTCCAGAGGCAGTCCAGCAAAAGCCCACGGAAATGGCTAAGGGGCTAGAGCATGTCTTGCATGAGGAGAGACTGAGAGAGCTGGGACTGTTCAGCCTGGAGAAGAGAAGGCTCAGGAGGGCTCTTAGCAAGGTGGGTAAGTGAGGGGAGGAGTAAGGAGGACAGTGTCAAAGTCCTCTCTGTGATGCTCAGTGACAGGACAAGAGGCACCAGGCACAAACTGAAATGTCAGAAATTCCATTTAAACATAAAAGAAAACTTTTTTATGGTGAGGAGTGACAAATGCTGGAACAGGTTACCCAGAACATTGGTGGAGACTCCGTCCTTGGAGCTACTCAAAGCCTGACTGGACATGGCGCTGTGAGTGACCTGTTTCTGAGCTCTGGGGCTGGGTAAATCTGTCTTCAGAGGTGCCTTCCAGCCCCAGCAGTTCTGCATTGTGCGTGATTCTGTGCCTCTTAAGGCTTAATCGAATAAAGGGTTGGGAGTTTAACAGCTGCTGCCACGTGGCAAAGGTCGTTCCAGTGAGGTGGCAGCAATTCAAGCTTTTCTAGATCCAGACGTACAGAGTTCAGGTCCTGCAAAAGATGCTGTGATCTTTGGTGTAATTCCCTCCCAGCGTCTGTGGAATGCGTCATGAATCGCAGTGATCCTCCTCTTCTTCACAGATAGTGTGAGCTGTGGCTGGAGAAACTCTGCTTTGCTCCCGCCGCAGCAATGCCCTCGCGTGTGATCCTGCAGAGGCTTCCTTCCTTGGGCGGGGAGGGCAAACACATGTCTGTACTGGAGTATTAAAGCAGCGTTGTTCAGGTTTTTGGCCTCCAAATTCAGGTTTAATCACTGAAGGTTTGTCTTCGCATTCGTGCTTTGAAAACAAATTTTTAGCGAAGTGGAAAAATTGTCCTAATGGAAGATATTTTGTTTGGATTTCAACCGTTTTTCCATATACTGAAGAAAAGCCTTCTCTGACTGAGGGAGAGCTTTCCTCCACTTTCCTTTAGCAAAATATTTACAATTGTTGTTTCAGCTTGGAAACCTCTTCCATATTCTGACACTTCAGCTACATTAAATATTAAAAAAATTAATGACTGTAGAGCTGTGCCATTGCATAAGAGACAAACTGAGACCACTTCTGAACAGAATTGGAGCAGACCAGTGTACTTTCCAGGCAGGGTGAAATGCAGAAATAAAACAGCTGATCAGTCATTATCCCAGAATCATGCGTACTTTTAATAATCTGTGTGTACACATCCTGGAGTATTTTAAAGAGAAGAACTTAATATTATATGTATTTAGTCAACCTGAGTTTATTTTGGATGCCACAGTATAGTACTGAGACAGACAAGTTGCCATTCGCTTTGTGTGAGTTTCTGCTCCACTTTTTAAAAATTTTTTACGGTGTTTCAAAGGCAGGAACTATAAAATCCTTGTTTAGACAAGAAGCCTACACCGCTTAGATACTTTCAGCACTTAGCAGTGCAAGAAGTTACTTCTGATTTGCAATTACTCACCGTGGAGCAGACACCGTAGGAAGCCTCAGAAGCAGTGGGAGTTTGGTTCTGGTTTGGAGCACGTTGCTGAGGGGTTGTTTTCATACCAAGGAAAACTAAAGATGACAGAACTGAATTTAGCACATAGCAGATAGTCTCTGTACTTCAGAATGTTTTACAAGTTTTATCTTTATTCTCCTGTGCTTTAGCCTGGCTCGTTGAAGGTGGGATGATGCTGGCCTCGTGGCTGCTCTATGCTGTGGTACAGGTTGGGGTTTCCAGCTTCTCCTTACGAGATCACAGAATCACAGAATGGTGGGGGTTGGAAGGGACCTCTGTGGGTCATCCAGTCCAACCCCCCTGCCCAAGCAGGGTCACCTACAGCAGGCTGCACAGGACCTTGTCCAGGTGGGTCTTGAATATCTCCAGAG
>Ga0181612_158510_pt1 | contig 11126 bp, 12 predicted proteins | sample HoacroProtozoa21_FD_119630 | JGI IMG/M metagenome (GOLD analysis project Ga0181612, IMG submission 119630) | Hoatzin crop microbial communities from Cojedes, Venezuel. Combined Assembly of Gp0051906, Gp0051904, Gp0051908 | reverse complement strand
GTATTCGTAATGGTGGTGGTATTACCGTAGGTAGTGTCTGTTCCGTCATCGGATCCTTCCAGATTTATGGAATCATCGGAGGATTCATCCGAACTCTCCTCATCGGTACTGTCTTCCGTAGTTTCACCGTCTTCCGTGGTCTCGCCATCTTCCGTGGTTTCACCGTCTTCAGTGGTTTCTTCCTCCTCGGAACTTTCCTCAGAATCGTCCTCGGACTCTGTCTCCACCATGCCCAAAAGTTTGGCTCTGGCAATAACCTCCTCATCCGTCATGGTGGGGGGATTCAACACCAATGATATGGTAAAAATCAAAGTGGTGACCAAAACACCGATTCCCAAGCCTCTTAAATAATACTTAAATTTCATACTTACTCCTCATCAAACAATCCCAGGATTAACTTGATTTCTCCCAGGCCCTTGCCCAGTTTCTTTGCAATCTCCACTTCGGAATATCCTTCCTGTCGCATAGAAAGCACCTTATTCCGGTAGTCACTTTCTCCCTGAGAAGAATCCTCGGCTGCAGCAAGTTCGGTCTGTTCCTGCTCCAACTTATTAATGAAGGCTTCCTTTAGGGAAGTAACATCCTCTTCAAATTGAAGTTTGGAAGCCACTTCACTTTCTGCCTTGGCCTCGTCAATCTCAATCTGCTGTTGCTCCAGGCTCTCACGTTCTTTGGTAATGCCCTCCTTCATGGCACGAAGTTCATTTTCCATGCGCTGCATATCCTCGGACATCTGGTTCATTTTTTCCTGCTTTTCATTCAGCATGGAATATAAGAACATCACCTCGTCGTGACTTTTATTCATGGAGTCTAAAACCGTATCGGAGTATTCATTCATGGATAAAAGTTTCTCGTTGGTCTCCCGGTCCGTAGCCCGTTCCAATTCTGAAACCGCATCATCCAAATGATCCTTTATAGTGCCCTGAATCTTATCGGAAGCCCCTTCAATCTCCTTATCAATCAGCTTATGCACCTGGTCTTCACTAAGTTTCTGAATCAATTCCACATCAGAAGAAGACAGCTTCTCCGAAAAGAAGAAGCTGCCGAAAAAGCAAATAACTCCGATAATAATTAAGGTAATCTCTAAGGCACTCATACAAACTCCCTATGTAATACTGTGGTTAAATCTTAAAGTCAAAGGATCCATGCCCGTTTTTCACCGTGACTTTTCCGTCTCCTTTGGGTTCGGACTTTTTCTTCTCACGGCGCTTTTGATTCCCTTCATATCCGCGTCCGTCCCCCTCCCGATCCATAAGGTCGTGCTCACTTTCGCTGGGGTTGTCCTTATTTTGAACCTGGTGAGTAGATTGTTCGGCCTCATGCTGAAGGGTAATGGTGGTGTTTTCCTGCTGAACCACAGGCTTTTGATCTTCCTGGGTTTTGGCATTACCTACTTCCTGGGTATTTTGAATCATTCCGTTAAATTCTACCGGACGTATAGACACTCCACACACCTCCTATGTTATGGATTATAAGTTGGAGCAAACAATCTCTCCGTTTTTCTTTTCGTATTGACAGAAGGACCGTTTATCCTTTGTGGTGAGTGTCACATCGGAAATGGTAATGGTCACTCCCGGAAAAATATCCCTCCGAATCACCACCCGGGAATGCTTGCTATGAAGCAGTTCCTGATGGATGGTATTAAATTCCACACGATATTCCTGTAATTTTTCTTTGGATTCATGCAGCTCCTGCAGAAGTTTATTCATGTAAACTAAATTCTTATTATCAAGATGCCGCCCGGAGGACATATATTCCTGATAGGTCTTTAACACCGGATTAATCTTATTAATCTTGGCATTTAATATAGCGATTTCCTTTTGAAGGAAGCCGTAACGTTCTTTCTTGGCAGGAACAATTCCTACTTCAATTCTGGTAAGTGCTCCCATGGCGGATCCAATGGTCTGAGTCTCCACCTTACCTCCGGCACGAATAATTCCACCGGAAATAAAGCCTTTACGCTCACTGACGATAACATCTTCTGTGGCGTTTACTTCGCTGTAAATAATGGAGCCGGTTTCCACATAGCCCCCGGCAAAAACTTTGGCATTCTCAATAAACTGGATAATCACATTGCCCTTGGCCTCCAGCACACCTTTTTGCATGCCGTGAATGCCGCATTTTACAATGATCTGGCCATCTGCCTGAATCAAGGCATCCTCTACCACTCCGTCCACTACCACATCGCCCTTGGCAATAATGGTAAAACCACCCCGGACCGAACCGTGAACATGGACATTGCCGTTATAGTTAATATTACCGATGGAATTATCCACATCCGCCGGCACATCGAATACATCCGACACAAAGACCTGGTCGTTGATTAAAGACACATGGCCGGTGACATTGGAATAAAGTTCGGTACGATCCTCATTAATGGAAATATTCTTGCCGTACTCCAGTTTCTTGGGCTTAACGGTACGGGTAGGAATCTCCCGTCCGGTAATATCCTTGCCGTTGGCTCCCTTATCCTCAGGAGTAAGACGAGCCAAAAGATCTCCTTCATTCACCGAAGAAATGGTGTTTAACTCCCTATAATCCACGGAACCGTCATCGTTATGCTTTGGCTTAAGACTTGGATTTGTATTAAAAAAGTACTCAATCTTCGCATCCCGGCCAATAACAGGAGGCTTTCCCTGGGCAAAAATATAATCCGTCGCATAGCAACGGTTTTCCATAAAATCCATAATGGCATCCTGATCAATGCCGTAAATAATGCCTCGCTTATTAAGCTCTGCCAGAATGTCCTTCACATTCATGGTATTGCCGCCGAAGGATGGCGGCAAAAAACGACAGGTAGCCTTCATTTTATCAAGAGAAATCTTGATAAACATCATCTCGGAGCACTCCACACCGGAAGCATATCCAATAGGCACTGCCGTCTCTTCTTTGGATAAAAGCGCATCCCGAAGCACACGCTTATCATAGCTCTCGTAGCCGTGAGCCTCTAAATATTCCTCAACCTCTTTGGAGTCAATGGCAACGCCATCTTCTTTGGGCGGATAGATATGACAGATTGAATCATTTTCCAGGACTTCAACCCGAATATAACCGTTCTTCTGTTCCATATCCATCACCCCCTTTCCCCAAATTGATGTATCGGAATTAAGCCGTCATAATGTCCATATACGGACCCATTATTTTACGCATTTTGGCAATGCCCTTGGTGTGCAGCTGAGATACCCGGGACTCAGATACATCCAGCACCGCCGCAATCTCTTTTAAGGTAAGATCCTCATAGTAGTACATAAGGACCACCTTTTTTTCTTTTTCGGTAAGAACTTGTAATGCCTCTCCCAAAACCTTGGCGAGTTCCTCTTTGGATACACTTTCCTCAGGTAGAATAAAACGGTGATTCACGGAACTGTCTAAAACAGGCTCGGTGCCCATTTCCACGAACTCATTCCAGGATACCGTATTGGTAAGTTCCACCTGTGACTGCCACTTATAATACTCATCAGAAGATACACCCAGTTCCTCGGCTACTTCATTGTCAGTAGCCACACGACCGGTTCGAAGTTCCACATTCTTGGTGGCTTCGGAAATGTCCTTCTGACGGGTACGTACGGTTCGGGGAATCCAATCCATTTTACGGATTTCGTCCATAATGGAACCGTAGATTCGCTTGGAGGCATAGGTCTCGAATTTATTACCGCTGTTGACATCGTATTTATCGATGGCATCAATCAACCCAAAAATACCAAAACTATTGAGATCGTCGAATTCCACAAAGGAATTAAATCTCATAGATAACTGACCTGCAATCACTTTAACAAGTTCCGCATACTCAAGAATTAACTGTTCTCTCACTTCCTGGGTACGTTTTTGGGAATAGGCGGCCCATAATTTTTCGCGTTCTTTTTCTTTATCTTTATCCTTGGCTTTCACAAAGACCCCCTGCTAAATAGGATTACTCATCTGAAGATTCTTCTTCAACTTCAGCCGAGCCCTCATCCTCGTCTGAAGAGTTCTCCTGTTCCTCCCTCTCTTGCTGTTCCTGTAATGCCTCCTCATCCTCTTCGGATTTGGGGACCATAAGTGCCCGGTCAATACATACTCTAGCAATACATCCAATCACATAGAATACTGCAAGGGATACGGCCAGGCGGGTTAAAAAAACAGTAAGGGTTGTCTGCTGAAATACGGAAACAAAACAGGAAATACAACCCGCTGCCAACATAATAATAATAGGCAGAGTCTTTGTATTTGTTTCCTGTTGTTCCTTTGATTTCGCTTTTGTTTGCTTATTATTGTCCATACTAAATCGTCTTTTCGGATTTACCTACGGATTTAATCAGGAAATCTCCTGTCTCGCTGTATAACTCTACAGTACGTCCGTAATTCAATCCCGTATCCTCGGCAATAAGACGAATTCCCAATTCTTTGAGTTTCGCCTTACTTGCCAAAGCGTTACGCTCTCCTACATTGATGCCGGAGCCGGTCTTGTCCGATGCAAGCTCGAACATCTTCGCTCCCCCCGCAATCTTAGCAACAAGCTTGGATTTATTGGCACCTGCCTTCAGCATATCATCGTATAATTTCTGAATGCCTGTATCCGCAAATTTGGCAACATTGGTATTGTTCCGAATCTGGGTACTATCCGGCAGCATAATATGCGCCAATCCGGTAACCTTTGTGGACGGATCGTAAAGGGCGATACCAATACACGATCCAAGTCCAATGGTCGTAAGATTATCGGGAGCCTTGCATACATTAAGATCTGCCATACCGACCTTAATCATTTCTCCCATATTGTCTCTCCCTTATACTGGTAATCCCAAGGCGGAAAGAATCTTCTGGTAAGAATCTCCTTCCGGCATAAGAATAAAATGACCCTTGATTTCCAAATCATCGCCCATCTCGGTATTAATCATCAATGCTTTGTCGCCTACCATACCAAACTGAATCGCCGGTACGGAAAGAATGGCTGCCGCCATATCAATAGCCACAAAAGGAACCGTGGGTGAAATCATCAAATTGGTCAACCCCGACAATGCGGAAAGATATGCGCCGGAAATAATATTTCCAATCTCTTTGATGGCGGAAATATCCATCTCATCAAAGTCGCCGTCGTAGTCAGGCTCACGCATCATCAAGCGGTTTACCAAATGATGTGCAGACTTCATATCCATCAGGAACATCATACTTCCCTCGATATCCATCTCAACACCCAACATAATACCCACAATAATCTCTTCTTCGGATCCGAAAGCGGATGTAATATTCTCTACCGGCAGAAACTCTACTTTAGGAACATTCATGTCCATTTTCAGATTCAACATGTTGGCAATGGCCGTAGTGGCATTACCCGCACCGATGTTTCCGATTTCACGAAGGACGTCCGGGTATTTCTCGTTAATTTCATCTAAAGAAACACTCATAACTATACCTCACATAAAAATTCTATCTGATAGTTTGGATGCTTAGTCCACATCCACCTGATCAACCACAGATTTAATATCAAACAGGGAAATCAGTTCATCACCGTTCTTACCGATACCGTTGATGAAGGTATTCCCGTGATTCTTGGTGTTCTGAACGTTACGATCAATCTCGCTTTCACCAAGATCAATTACCTCACGAACCTCATCCACCAGAATACCGATTAAGCCCTGAGCCTCTAACTTCAGGATAATAATACGGGACGCCTTAGTCTCCACATCCTTTTCAAGGCCCATTTTCATACGTACGCTCATAACCGGAACAACTTCACCACGAAGGTTGATGATGCCGGGATAATACTCCGGAGCCTTAGGCACACGGGTAATCTTCTGCATACGAACAATATTATCCACAATGGAAATGTCGATTCCGTACTGCTCATCGCCAATACGGACAACGATGTATTGTGTCTTTTCTTCTTCCAATACATCCAAATCATTACGATCACTCATGAAAGAACCTCCCTTAACTAAATCAGTGCATTCACATCAAGAATCAATGCAACATCGCCGTTTCCTAAAATGGTTGCACCACTAATAATCTTGTTATTGTCAATAACCTTGCCTAAAGACTTAATAACGATTTCCTGCTGTCCCATAAGATTATCAACAACCAAGCCGCCGTAGCTGTCCCCCTTCTTAACCACAACAACGGTTAAGTCTTCGTCTTCGGGCTTTTCTTCCTCGGTCTCCGGGAAATCCAGAACCTGATTCAGACGAATAATCGGAATAACCAGACCGCGAAGGTGAATTACCTCCTTAGCCTCAACATACTTAATATCACTGGCAGATACGTTTTCGATGTTCATGATGCTTGCCAATGCAATTGCATACTTCTCATCCTGAACCTCAACCATGAGTGCCTGAATAATTGCAAGAGTAAGGGGAAGACGAACCGTAAAGGTGGATCCCTGTCCCTGTACACTCTTAACTTCAACATCACCGCCTAAGGCTTCGATGTTGCTCTTTACAACATCAAGACCAACGCCTCGACCGGAAATATCCGTAATCTGCTTAGCCATAGAGAAACTTGGCATAAACAAGAAGTCGATGATTTCCTTCTGAGAAAGATTCTCTGCATCCTCAACAGAAACAATGCCTCTCTCGATTGCCTTATTCTTAACAGCCTCCGTATTAATACCGGCACCGTCATCACCAACTTCAATAATAACGTTGTTACCTTCCTGGAAAGCGTTTAAGAAAATGGTACCGCTTTCAGGCTTACCGTTTTTACGACGGGTCTCTACATCCTCAATACCGTGATCGGCAGAGTTACGAAGCAAGTGCTGTAAGGGATCACCAATCTGATCTACTACGGTACGATCCAACTCGGTATCCTCACCGGTCATAACCAGATCCATGGGCTTATTCAGCTTACGGGACAGGTCGCGGATCATACGCGGGAATTTATTAACCGTACTCTCAATAGGTACCATTCGAACCTTCATAACAGACTCATGAAGATTGGTGGTAATACGCTCCAGATATTCAATCTGATCATGGAATGCTTGGGAATCAAAACCGCCGGCACTCTCGGTCATGCTGGTAGATACCAGAGAGTTCTTTGCAATAATCAACTCGCTTACCTGATTCATCAGGGCATCCAGCTTCTCAATGTCCACACGAACGGTACGGGTGGTTACCGGCTTGTTGGCTGTCTTCTTGGCAGGTGCTGCAGGTTTTGCTGCAGGTGCTGCTGCAGGTGCTGCTGCAGCTGCGGGTGCTGCTGGTGCTTCTGCTGCAGGTGCCGCCTCAGCCTGAACAGGCGCCTCTGCAGGAGCCTCTTCCTTAGCGTCGGATGCACCGGGCTTTAAGGAATCCTCCTCAATCAGACCACCTTCTACCTTCTCAATCTCAGATACGGCAGACATAGCCTCAATCATGGCGTTTAAGTCAGTCTCATTGGTACCGGCATAGCAATCAAAGGTGAACTCAAACTTTTCATCCTCAATATCCTGAGCGCTGGGATAATATACCAAAATCTCACCAAAGTCTTCCAATGCCTTAAATACAAGGAAGGCTCTGGCTGCCTTTAAGAGACATTCTTTCTGAATATGAACCGTAAATCCGTATACATTCAGTCCGGAATCTTTGGCTTCTTTGATCTTAGTCAGCTGCTCCTCATCCAATGGCACGGTAAGGTATTCCGGTGTATCGGAATCACCGGCAGGAGCTGCTGCTTCTTCCTTGGCCTCGGAAGCCTCGGCAGGAGCATCTGCTGCGGGAGCCTTGCCTTCAGCGATTGCCAGATAATCATTCAGTTTCTTGATAAGGACTTCGTTCTCCTCGGTTCCTTCATCAGAAGTGGATTTAACGGTATCCAAATAAGCCTCGATGGCATCGAGGCAGTTAAATAAAATGTCAATCAGCTCACTGTTGACTTTAACGTTGTCGTTACGAACCTCCTGGAACACATTCTCCATATCATGAGTCAAACGCTGCATGCGCTTAAAGCCCATGGTACCGGCCATACCCTTTAAAGAGTGTGCCGCACGGAAAATCTCGTTAATGGTGTCCTTGTTTTCCGGTTCCTGCTCCAAGACCATGATATTGTCGCTTAACGCTTGAATATGCTCGCTGGTCTCATCAATGAAAATATCAAGATATTGACTTACATCCATTTCTAAACCCCCAGTTTCTTTAGTATTGCGTGTGCCACTTCCGTAATGGGATGTTCCTCATTGGAAAATCCGGCTTTCTTCACTGCTTTAGGCATTCCGTAGACCACACAGGTCTCTTCATCCTGAGTGATCACGTAAATATGCTTGTTCTTAGACAGTGAGGTGATGCCGATGGTTCCGTCAGAACCCATTCCCGTAAGAACCACACATAAAATATTGGATACATTGCAGCGGTTCAATGACTCATACATCACATCCGCACAAGGCCGAAGTGCCCGCACAGGCGGACCGTCGTATACTCTGGCTTTCAGGCGTCCTCCCTTGCCGTCTGCCACCTCCAAATGTTTTCCTCCCGGCGCGATATACACATGATCCGGAAGAAGTTCCTCGTTGTCCTCAGCCTCCTTAATAGTGAGAATAGACTTCTCGTTAAGGCGTTCCGCCAAGGCTTCCGTAAATCCCACCGGCATGTGCTGCACAATTACCATGGGGACTCCCAGTTTCTTATTGATCATAGGAATCATAGTATGGAGTGCCTGAGGCCCTCCTGTGGAACATGCCAAAGCCACCAACTGAATGGGGCCCTGGGGACCTGGCTTTCTGGCAGGCCGCTCTTCCTTAGGAGGCTCCGTTGCCTTCTCTGCCTTAGCCGGTGCCACATTGGCCACCTGACCCTTCTTATGGAAGGCAGATATTAAAGAGTCCTGAAACTCTCTGGAAAAAACTTCCCTGTCCGAAGGCTTCATTTGGAAGGGACGAACCACAAACTCCATGGCTCCGCTGCCCATAACCTCCATGGTCATGGCTCGATCCTCTCGGGTAGCTGTGGTAATTACCACAATAGGAATCAGAATCCCGGCTTCGGTGAGTTTCTCGAACAAACTGACTTTGGCTGTGGCATCTATGGCCATATTAAATGTCACGCCCGTCACCTGTCCGGAAACGATTTTATCGAATGCCGAATCAACGTCTGCACATGTGTCCGCTGCAGTAAACCCTTGCATCGAATTGATTATATCACACATGACCTTTCTCATGAGTGCAGAGTTGTCGACGACTAAAATCTTTTCCATAACTATCCCTGCTCCCTTTTTCGTTGTCTTCGTTCCTCTTCAAATATAAATCGGATAATTTTCTCCTGACACTTAGAGTCCTTAAAGAGAATTTTTACACGATAGGTGGAAGTACCGGACTCCTCCACCTTATGGGAGGAAACCACCTGACCGATAATCTCAATCTGTTCCTTCTTACCATCCAGATTCAGAGAAAACTGAAGCATAAGATATGCCACATCTCCTAAATCCTTAGAGGTTGTAAAACGAATTCCGCCGCCGCTGATATCCACAATGGTACCCCGCCCCATAATCCGTTCACGGGTAATATCACTCTGAAGCAAATCATGAATATCCGATACGGAAGTCAAGGCTCCCGCCTCCTGATCCAAGGTAATGTACATCATAGGAATCAAACAGTTCAAGCGGTAATACTCTCTTCGTTGAAACTTTTCAATATCGGAGGAAAAATCCACCTTCAGGAGATAAAAATTATCCTTCTTGAAGCGCTGGGTAATGGTACCCTCCGCTTTTAACAGGCCCTTGGTGGTAGCAAAAACAAATTCATACCGCACGTCCGTCGGCAAAGGCACTAACCGTCCTTCGTCAAAGGGCATGTTCAAAATCAATGTGCCGTCATCGGAAGTATCAAACACCGTGGTAATGTAAGTATGCGCCGTTCCCAGTCCGGAACGCTCACGGTTCGCCTCCTGAAGAATCCGAATCTCCACCTTTAAACCGGGTACCAATTCTTTAAAATTATCTTTTGCCATATCCCTTAATATCTCCGTAAAAAGCTGCCAAACAACTGCGAAATCCCCCACCCGCTTGTATTTTCTTCTTGCTCCATAAGTGCCGCCGCAATCTGGGCGTATGCCTTGGATGACTTGGCCTGAGGCGCTTCCAAGGACACAATCTGCTGGGATCGAACCGCCCGCTCCAACGCGTGATCCTCCGGTATCATTCCCAGTAATTCTATTTTACCATGCAGAAATTTATCCACAACAGAGTCCAGTTTGTTATAAACTGCATCTCCTTCTTCCTTACTGCGAACCCGGTTGGGTACCACACGAATCCTGGCGGAAGATTTCATAAACCGCGGGTTCTTATAGAGCGCCTTCACCAGGGAGTAAGAATCTGTTAAGGAACTTGGCTCCGGTGTGGCCACTAAAAGCACCTCAGGAGATGCCAGCACAAAATCCAGAACCTGATCGGAGACCCCCGCTCCCGTATCAATTAAAAGCACATCCGTCAGTTCATTTAACTTAGAAAGACTGTGTACCAGGTAATTCACCTGATCGTTATTTAAATTATTCAGACCGATAATGCCGCTGCCCCCGGAAATAAATCCGATGCCTTCCGGCCCCGGGGTAATAATCTCGGAGATATCTTTATCTCCGTAAATCACTTCACTTAAATTATGTTTGGGAACCGTTCCGAACATGACCTCCACGTTGGCCAGGCCAAAGTCGGCGTCAAAAATAATGACTCGTTTTCCCATTTTACGGAACTGTACGGCAAGGTTTACTGCCATATTAGACTTACCTACACCGCCCTTTCCGCTGGTAATGGTAAAAACACGGGCATTGGGAAGGTTCCGCTGATTATGTAATTTGACTACATTCCGCAGTCCCTGGGCTTGATCCATTACTCTCCTCCCAAAAGCTGTTTTACCATCTTTTGCATGTCAATCTCCTCAATGTCCGCAGGAACATTCTGGCCCATGGTTACATAGGACAAATTGGTATCCGCATAGAGCTTGGCGTTTAAAATATTACCGTATACCGCCGTCTCATCTAATTTTGTAAAAATCATCTGGAAGTTGGTAAAACTCTTATACGTATCAATAATCTCCTTCAAATCCGGATACTTGGTGGTGGCACTTAACACCAGATACACCTGCTTCTCATAGTCGGGAGAAAGTCCGTCCAAAAGTTCCTGCATCTTGTCCTTCTGCTCCTGATTCCGATGAGAAAATCCCACCGTATCCACCAGCACCAGATCGTATCCCT
>Ga0181612_108046_pt1 | contig 11126 bp, 10 predicted proteins | sample HoacroProtozoa21_FD_119630 | JGI IMG/M metagenome (GOLD analysis project Ga0181612, IMG submission 119630) | Hoatzin crop microbial communities from Cojedes, Venezuel. Combined Assembly of Gp0051906, Gp0051904, Gp0051908 | reverse complement strand
TTGACAATTGACAATTAAGCGAACTTCGTTCGCAAAAAGCTCACCGCAAGGTGCTGCCCCGACTGGGTCGGGTTTGTCCTAAAGATTGATTTATATATAATGTGTATTGCTATGAGACGGAATTTTGTGTTTTTAATATCCCTGCTCCTTGCAGCAGCCTTTGCAGCATCGTGTGCCTGCTCCTCAAAGAAAGGACCTAAGGACTATTCACAGCAAATAAGGGAACTGCAAAAGCAGATGATGGAAGAGGCTATGGCCAACGACGACCTGTCGATGTATTACATCGAAGGCCTGTATTTCCTTATCAGTTCCGACAACAACGAGGGACTCGTATATTCGCGGGTGCTGTATTTCGGAGAAAAAGGAGAGGGAGCTATTTATGTCTTTGATCCCACAGGACATAAAGACGCAGAGGAAATTCCTATAACATACGTCAATAAACTCGACGCCGACAACGCCGTGATATATAATATGGAGGGAGACTCCACTTCCTATACAATGTTTGTGGAAGACTGGGTAATACCTGACCCCGAATTTGAAATCGCATTCCCCAAAACAGTGAGAGTGATGAACAACTCCAACGGCAACATGCTCTACGGAGGACTGATAACAGAAAGCAAGGTGATGGCCCTGCTCGACAATGCTGGATACGCAAATATCAAAGATAACGACGGCGAAACCAACGACGAGGGGGCTATAACCACTACCCTTTCAAGGGTTGACAGTCTTAAACAAGTTATGGAAGAGGCTGTGGAACAAGGAGAGAAAGCCGCTGAGCAAGTGGCAGAGACTGCGCAAAAAACAAGAGATCCCAACGCAGACAAATGTCCGCGATGCAAAGGCACTGGCAAATGCTCTTATTGCAACGGCGTGGGTAAACAAAGAGAAACATCATTAGGAGGAGCACAAGAGTCTGTACCTTGCACTATATGCAAAGGAAGCGGGAAATGCAAAATATGCGGAGGAACAGGAGCGGCAAATTGAGGCTCCGCCTCAATTTGACAATTGACAATTGGCTTCGCCGACCTTTGGCTTCGCCTGCAGCGATAACGGCTGCGCCGTAATTAAGCTATAAGATTAAAATAAACTTTTTACAAGAATAAAAACGGTAATTATATGGAAAACGAAGTATTAAAAGCTATTCGCGAGCGCCGCAGCATCAGGCGCTTCAAACCCGAACAGATAACAGATGAAGAGTTGCAAACTGTTTTAGAGGCCGGCACCTGGGCACCCACAGGCCACGGCACACAAGCATCTTGGATCGTGGCAGTGCAGAATGAAGAGATGTGCGCAAAACTCCGTAAAATGAATGCAATGATTATGGGTACGGAGTCAGACCCCTATTACGGCGCGCCTACAATAGTGATTGTTACTGCCCCCGAAGACTATGCGAATAATGTGAAAGACGGCTCTTTGGTTCTCGGTAATATGATGCTCGCCGCCCACTCCATAGGGCTCGCCTCCTGCTGGATTAACCGTGAGGATGCCATGTTCGCCACTCAAGAGGGCAAAGAGATGCTAAAAGAGTTTGGACTGCCCGACGGACAGCTCGGCATCGGAGCATTGGCATTGGGATATGCCTCTTCACACCCGCATACAGTGAAACCGAGGAAAGAAAAATACTACAGGGTGATTAGGTAATGCTCGCAAGCTCGCAATTGATAATTGACAATTGACAATTGATAATTGATAATTGATAATTAATGCTCGCAAGCTCGCAATGGACAATGGACAATGGACAATGGATAATTATTCGGGCTTTTCCGGATGCTATGCGGGGTAATTATGGCATTTTCGGGGCTTTTTTCGTATAAATTCAATTTTTTTTGAAAAAAAAGCGATAAAAGTTTTGTCAGTTCCAAAAAAAGCAGTACCTTTGCACCGCAATTCAGCAATAAGGCTACTTAAAGCCTTGAATGGGCGCCCTTAGCTCAGCTGGTAGAGCAACTGACTCTTAATCAGTGGGTCTAGGGTTCGAATCCCTAAGGGTGCACCAAAAAAGCCGACTAAGGATAGCCGGCTTTTCTATTTGTTTAGGGTCTAACTATTTGAGGAGCTTCTTAATAAGATTCCATACAAACAGAAGAACGATAGCGCCGATAAGGGCGGTGAGGAGGGGTCCGAAGAAGCTGCCGAGGCCGCTGAATGCGCTGCCAAGGAGCCAATCGCCTACGAGACCACCGAGGAGACCGATAATGATGTTCCAGATAAGACCACCTTTATCCTTCCAGATAAAGAAACCTGCGAGCCATCCTGCGAGGGCGCCAATGATAAGGGAAATTAAAATGTCCATAATATTAAAGATTTAAGTTTTAACCCTGCTAATATAAAAATAATTTTTCAAATATCAATGAAGCGCACGCATAGAATTTAAAATTGCCAGCACTGTTACTCCAACATCGGCAAAAACAGCCATCCACATAGCGGCCAGTCCAAGGGTGGCCAGAATCAGCACTAGTACCTTAATTACAATGGCAAACACTGTATTTTGGCGAGCGATTCCAACGGTCTTGCGAGCGATGCTGATAGCGGTAGAAATTTTCGAAGGTTGGTCGTCCATCAGCACAATGTCGGCAGCCTCGATGGCCGCATCGGACCCAAGAGCGCCCATTGCAATGCCGATATCGGCGCGGGCAAGCACGGGTGCATCGTTGATACCATCTCCCACAAAAGCAAGGGTACCCTCGCCCAGCAGGCGCTCAACCTGGGACACCTTGTCGCCCGGCAGCAGGCCGGCATGGTACTCATCCAGCCCAACCTGGGCAGCAACGGACTTCCCTACCTCCTCGCTATCGCCGGTCAGCATCACGGTGCGCTGAACACCCACCTGCTTCAGAGCGGCAATAGCCTCGGCTGAATCCTCCTTAATTACATCGGAGATAACGATATGGCCAGCATATTCCCCATCGATTGCAACATGCACGACGGTACCGCCCTTGTTTTTATGGCACTCGTGCCAGCTAGCGCCAACCTCCTCCATCAACTTGGAATTGCCCACAGCAACCTTGGAACCATTCACCAGCGCGATAATTCCCTTGCCCGCAATCTCCTGAGCATCAGACACTTTGCAATCGTCATGCTCGTTAGGATAAGCATTCAGCAGCGACACCGCAATGGGGTGGGTAGAGCCCCTCTCCACATGGGCGGCAAGGTGCAGCAGCTCCTTCTCATCCAGCTTCTCGGGATGCACGGCGGTCACCTCGAACACGCCCTTTGTAAGAGTGCCGGTCTTATCGAAAACTACCGTTTTCACTCCGGAAAGAGCCTCCAGATAATTGCTACCCTTCACCAGAATACCCTTGCGGGAAGCCCCTCCAATACCGCTGAAGAAGGCTAGAGGCACCGAGATTACCAATGCGCAGGGGCAGGAAACAATCAGGAAGCAGAGCGCTCTATAGAGCCAGGTGCTGAAATTGCCCCCAAATAAGGTGGGAACGATTGCCAGCAGCACTGCAAGCCCGACCACCAGAGGGGTGTACCAGCGGCAGAATCGGGTGATAAAGGCCTCGTTGTGGCTCTTGTTCTCGGAAGCATTCTCTACCAAATCCAGAATCTTGGAAGCGGTGCTCTCCCCAAAGAGTTTTGCAACCTTTACCCTCAGCACTCCCGAAAGATTGACGCAGCCGGAAACTATATCGTCGCCGACCTCCACCGAACGGGGAACGCTCTCGCCCGTAAGTGCCACAGTATCAACGCTTGAGCGGCCTTCAATTACCACACCATCCATCGGAACCTTATCGCCTGGGCGAACCACTACAATCTCCCCTACTTGCACCGAAGCTGGGTCAACGGTCACAACCTGCCCCTCCCTTTCAACATTGGCAGTATCGGGGCGGATATCCATCAGCGAAGCGATGCTGCTGCGGCTCTTGCCCTCGGCGATTGTCTCGAAGAGCTCGCCAATCTGGAAGAAGAGCATTACAAATACAGCCTCGGGGAATTGGGGTTCAGCGCCTGGCAGGAAGCCGATGCAAAGAGCGCCAACTGTAGCTACCGTCATTAGGAAGTCCTCGTTCAGAGCCTCCCCTTCCATCAGGCCCTCAATAGCCTCGTGAATGGTCTCCCAGCCCACTACAAGGTAGGGAATGAGGTAAATAAGAAGCAATTGCCAGGTCTTGAGCGAGCAAGTCTTTTCGACAATGATGCACGCTATAAGCAAAACCGCAGCAATTGCAATCTTGATAATACTTTCGCGGACCTCTCCGCCTTCGTGTGAATGTTCGTGATGGTGTTCGTGTGCCATAGCCATTTATTTTTCTCGGCTACAAAGTTAGCATACGGCACTCACTCCACCATCAAAATCATCATTTCTTGGGATTAAACCAGATGGCTCAACTTGAGGTTGTCCTTGATTTCCTCGTCGCTGACATCGTAGTTCATAAGGTCGCCTGCAAAGTACTGGTCGTAGGAACTCATATCCACCAGACCGTGTCCGGAGAGGTTAAAGAGGATAACCTTACTCTCCCCTGCCTCCTTGCATTTGAGAGCCTCCTTGACGGTTGCGGCGATGGCATGGCAGGACTCGGGAGCAGGGATGATGCCCTCGGTGCGAGCGAAGAGCACGCCAGCCTTAAAGGAGTCAAGTTGCTCAATATCAACGGCTTCCATAAGGCCATCCTTTAGCAGCTGGGCAACGATGGAGCCTGATCCGTGATAGCGGAGGCCACCTGCGTGGATGTTGGCGGGTCTGAAGGTATGACCCAGGGTATACATTGCCAGAAGCGGGGTGTAGCCGGCCTCATCGCCGAAATCGTACTCATAGACACCCTTGGTCAGTTTAGGGCAGGATGCGGGTTCTGCAGCGATGAACTTGGTGTTCTTCCCATGCAGAATCTTCTCGCGCATGAAAGGCAGAGAGATGCCACAGAAGTTGCTGCCGCCGCCGAAGCAGGCGATAACGGTATCGGGGTACTCCCCAGCCATCTCCATCTGCTTCATTGCCTCCTCGCCGATTACGGTCTGATGCAGGCAAACATGGTTCAGTACGGACCCAAGCACATATTTGCAGTGGGGTGTGTTCATTGCCAGTTCTACCGCCTCGGAAATTGCGGTTCCGAGGGAACCCATGTGGTTGGGATTGGCGGTAAGGATGGCACGGCCGGCCTTGGTAGACATTGAAGGTGAGGGAGTTACCTGCGCTCCGAAGGTCTGCATAATGCTGCGCCTGTAGGGCTTCTGCTCATAGCTGATTTTTACCATATAGACGGCGGCTTCCAGTCCAAAGGCCTTTGCGGCGTATGACATTGCGGCTCCCCACTGGCCGGCTCCGGTCTCGGTGGTAAGGTTGGTAGTGCCTTCCATCTTGGCATAATAGGCCTGAGCTATGGCAGAGTTCAGCTTGTGCGAACCCAGCGGATTGGTGCTCTCGTTCTTAAAATAGATGTGTGCAGGGGTGTCCAGAGCCTTTTCCAACTCGTAGGCACGCACCAGCGAGGTGCATCGGTACTTAGCATATTCCTGAAGCACCGGCTCGGGAATGTCGATGAAGGAATCGGTCTGATTCAGCTCCTGACGGGCGCACTCCTCGCAGAAAATGGGGAACATATCCTCAGCCTTCAGTGGCTGCTTAGTGCCGGGATTGATCGGGGGCAGAGGCTTGTTCTTCATGTCTGCCTGAATGTTGTACCATTGCTTGGGAATCTCAGATTCCTGAAGGATGAATTTCTTCTGTTTCATAATCCGAATATTTTAATTGTTTAACATATATGCACGCAAAAAAGCCCATCCATTACGGACAGGCCTTGTATTATATGCCATTGCGGGGCACTTCGACCCCTTGGCTATCTCTATACATCATACAGCCTGACCGTTAAAGGACAGGACGCCACCATCGGAGGCTGCTATATGATGCTTTGTTCAACATTCTTTTGCAATGATAGGGATTAATTTTTAATAATGCAAATAATTTTTCTACCGTGTGGATATTTTTGAATCGAACTAGACCGTACCGAACAAATCATCACCGACCACTTGACGCGGGATGCGGCGACTGTACATATTGTCAGTTAGACCATTGGGAGTGATGAAGGTGGTGTTGATGCTCTTGGTAGTCTTGCTGACCTTGCGGAAGGTCCTAACTCTTTGCTCTAGGATGCTATTGTACTGCTTATCAATGTCATACTCTCCTGCGCTGTATTTAATCTCACAGATGGTAATTGTCCTATCCGAGCGGTCAATCAGAAGGTCAATCTGGGCACCGTGCTTCAGGTCCTCATCTTCATCGTCCTTAATGTCCTTGGGAGGCGTATAAGTCCAGGAACAGGGCCTATTGATAGTGCCGTCAATTCCTAAGGCATGAACTATCTGTTCAATATGATTCAGGCAGACCATTTCAAAGGCATGGCCGCACCAAATCTTATACTCGCTGGTACTCTGCATCTTCTGCCAATAACCGCTCAGGAAGTCCCCACCTTCACGCATAAAATGGAGATAGAAGAGCGTGAAAGGGTCTATCAACTGATACATTGTGTCCTTTTTCTTCTTCCCGAATGGCACATATTCACGGATAAACTCGCACTCGCAGAGATTACGGAGGATTTTAGATAGATTACCATTAGACGCGAGATTCGTGTTCTTTACAATCTCAAGCCTTGTCATACCCTTTCCCTTTTGGTATAGGGCGGTGATCACAGAGATATAGTTCTCGGATTTTTTGAAAAGGGACTTATATAGGCGTGGAAATTCCCCATCAAGGTCTCCTCCGCGAGTAAAGCAAAGTGATTCGATATTACCTGCAACGCTCTTATCGGAATCAAAGAGAGAAAGATAGTAGGCAACCCCTCCGACAGCCATATAGGCTTCGATAATCTCCTGGCGAGCGTAAGAGAAGCCATTGGCGTTGAAATACTCCTCTACCTCATTAAGTTTGAAAGGAGACAGTAGAATCTTATGTGTTACCCTATTATGGAGGCCTCCACGGCTATTGATGACCTTGTCCAGCATCCAAGTAGTGGCGCTGCCGCAGACTACAAGCTTTATGTCATTGCGGTAGAAGGCCCAGTCATTCCAGAAATGTTCAAGGGCAGAGATGAATTGAGATCCTCTGGTATCGAACCATGGAAGTTCGTCGAAGAACAGAAGTTTCATGCCTTCCCCCATAGAATCAATGCGTTGCCTCAACAGACCAAAGGCCTCATCCCAGCTATTAATATTAGATTCTTTCTCTATCTCATTTGGATTGAGGGCGAAATAGAAGTTGCGCAGCTGTTCCTCGGTGGAGACATTTTCCTTACCTGTCACACGGAAGGTGAAGGAGTTTTCGAAAAGCTCCTTAATAAGATAAGTCTTGCCAACGCGCCTTCTGCCGTAGATAGCTATAAATTCCGAACGGGGCGTGCTTATGTACTTCTTCAGCTTTTGGATTTCTGTTTTTCTGCCAATGATGTTCTGTTCCATAATAGTACTATTTTGGCTCAAAGTTACAAAAATCTTGAGATTTAGCCAAAATTGTCGACTTTTTTGGCTAAATGTGGCAAAAAATCCGAGATTTAGCCAAAATTGAGGTCCAGCGCACACGGAAAAATCACTTCGCCTCTTCCGGCGGGGAGTAGACAGCAACACTTCTGTGGAGATGGTCTGCAATGCGCTTGCGAAGCATTCTGGGCGAGATTGGCATTATCCCTGGTTTGCAAGGCACTGCATCCTACATAGTTAGGGGTCTTGACTACCCCACCATCGTCAGCAAGATTGCAGACAAAACCGGTGAGCCTAAGCCCGTTGACCCAAAAATCGAGAAGCTAATCAAAACCATTCTGTCACAAGAAATTAAAGGCAAGCGCCTGAAAAAGGATGGGCTTCTATATATTCCAAGAAAGCAGTAACAAAATTGCAGTAAAAATTTCCAGCGCCGTTCCTCTATGAGACAAAGGCATCCAAATATTTGCAAAGACCATGGATGTCTTCAATACTACCGGAATAAAAGTAATAGCAAAGTGCCTCCCGCAGACGGCAGACCTCATATATCATTGAGCTTCTCAAAGACTCCGGCTCATTCAATCTACCAAATTTCAGAGTTAAATCAATCAACTCAAGCGCACGATACAATGCCTTCTGGGCCTGGTCAGTGTTCCCTTTCTGCATCCACCTTTCAATACGGAACACCTCACTCCCAATATTGGCCATCTGATTCCTAAAGCTCAGTTGTGCCCAACGACCATTTGCTAGACTGGAATGTTGCATTACTCTTTAATATATTGATTTACAATCTGTTCTACTTTATTACGATTTTCCTCACTCTCAACATATCTACTCATATTCCCCTGCCAGGAGCGGATATTAATCAGCGAATCGTATTCAATAAAATCCTCCCCTTCCACTTCTGGGTACAGGTTAAATCCCCATAGGGATTCCTGCTTGGAACCATTATTAAGTAGCATAGTTTCCAGGTCAGCATGAAGGTCAGCATCCACAGCTATGAGATTTCTATCAATATCTGCGACACACTTAACCATATCCCCAAAGGTGTTTTGTGCCAATTCGTAAAGTTCCGCCTTGCTTATTGGTTTAGAAAGTATTTGCATAATTCTTAAATTCCTTTTGTGACAAAGATAATAAATTATCAGAGAAAGTTCCAAGTTTTCGCCCTGTCTGCAAGTTCATATAGGAAATGCAACTTTTGACATCCACAGTTAATTTTTTTTATTTTTTGACGAGGAATGTCAAAAAACCGTAATACCTTTGCAGCGTGAAACAAATGAGATTAGTCTTGATGAATTGTATCATAGTATTAAGTATTAAACAAATGTCTGGGTACCCTCGGTCGTGATGATTCGGGGTACCTTTTTTTTACTTGTGCTTTAGTTTGGCACAAGCTGATATTAATTTTGCAAACGAGAGTTTCGGACACAACAAACCATATAATATAAAGAGTTTAAAACCAAAAGAGTATGAAATGTTTATCAGTACGCCAGCCTTGGGCATCGCTACTAGTTAGCGGAATCAAGGATGTAGAGAACCGCACATGGGAGACCAAATATCGTGGCAAACTCCTCATTCATGCCTCCTCAAAGAAGTACTATAGCGAGGATGTCTTCGCTCTTCCGTACGAATGGAGAAACGCTCTTTTTAACGGAGTCACCACTGGTGCATTCCCCTTCCAAGACAAGACTCCCTACTCTGCCATCATTGGCTATGTGACACTTGTGGACTGCGTTGTAGGCTACGACTCCATCTGGTCGCAGGAAGGATTCAACTGGGTCATGAAGGATGCCTACATTTTTGACAAACCCATCCTTGGGGTCAAGGGCAAGCTGAATGTCTTCGATGTTCCAGAAATCGACGAGAACAACCTGCCTCCTGCTCACAAGGCCAATGCCTATGGAATCAGCCTCAAGGGGACAGAGCTGATTGTCAAAACCTATCCAGACCTCTATAAGGTGATGGTCGAGAATCAGAAATGCACCATCGTTTACCCTACCCCAGAACTTTACCGCATGCTCGGCACTGGCGAGAAGGAGAATTGGAAGGCTGGCGACATCAAGACCATACGCTTCGAGATGCCCGAAGGAGATAAAGTACACAAAATCAGTGGCATCGAGTATGTTCCTGACACCACCGAGGACGGGGAGCAGATTATCGATTTCGATATCGTCGGCAACGAGTTTGTCGGACACACCATCCAGTTCCTTTTTAACGACTAACTAAAGCCTATGGCCAAGACTAAAAAGATTAAAAATATTTTTATCCTAAAATGGAATCCATCAAAATCTCCCATGTCCATGCTCTCCTTCGAGAGGGACATCAACTCTGAACGCCACGCTGAAGAGGAGTATCCTCCTCGTTTCTATGGAGTGCCGAGCGATTTCTGCTGGGAGATTAAGGATGCCGACTTAATTAAGAAAGAAGACATCTGGTTCATGATTATGGTGGGAGGCAACTACCATGACGGGCTTGTCGCCAAGGGTGAGTTCAGTACAGACCCCTTCACCCTATTGGATGAGACATCTGGCCAGAAAAGAGTCTGCGCAATGGCACGATGCGATTGGCGGTTGAGTGCGGAACTGGGCGAGGTCATAGAGATTAAGAGGCTGCAGGAGATGATGCCAGACTTCGATTGGACGAGCGAGACCTCTGGTGTGCTTCTGGACAAAAAGTACATTCCCAAAATACATTTTATCCGCAATGAGGTAGAGAGAAAGCTCATGTACAACTTGCACTATGAGAGTCCAGAACCATTAAAAAGGGCAATCGAAATTGCGCTATCAACGGATTACAACAATGCGTTAAATTCTCTCTCTGATGACTTGATAAGGGGCTTTAGAACGATGCGAGATGCAAAGACCGAGGAGGAAGCCGTTGTATGCGTCCTACATTCTACATACTTCGCTGATGATTTTGATGCATTAAAATTCTTCGGTTTTAGCAAGGAAGTGATAAAGGCATTATGCATCTTGGCAAAAAGGGACGAGGTTGCCTACTACAACAGATATAGCTACGAGGATTACATAAACGACCTGATAGAATCCAAGAATCGAACCGCCATAAATGTTCAGTACCTCATTTTGAAAGACTACCTTGACCCAGCTCGCAATAAGGCCGTCAGCACAGATGAAGATTTTGTAAGAAGCTATAAGCGACTGGAAGAAGTTGTCGGAACACTAAATGGCGACAACGCATAAAAGCCAAGGGCAGGAAGAGGAAGAACAATCACGATTTTGATTTTTGCGATGCTCATAATCGTTACTTTTAGTCTTAAATCCGCTGCCCCATGAGGGTGGCAACAATTCCCCTCCTGCCCTTTTTAAATAAAGTACTATGATAGTAGGCACGTTAAAAATTTGCCAAAATTCCGATGTGTTAAACTGGAGTCTCCAGCGTCTGCCGAAATCTCGCTCTGTGTTTTTTAATCTGTAAACGCTGCCGAAATATCCGTGTGTTAAATCTCTGTGTTAAAATCTGCCGAATCTCGGAAATCTCGCATTTAACACACAATCTGGGCGCAAAAATCGGCCACTCGTTGCGGTGTGTGGCCTTGTCTGTAACGGCCATATTTAGACGCTGCCGAATCTGCGCTGTGTGTAATTTAATCTCGGAAATCTGTCGGTGTGTTTATCTGTGTTTTTTAATGCTGGAAATCTCCCAGAATCTCCGCTCTGTTTTTCCGAGCGTTTAAAGCAGCCGAAGATTGC
>Ga0181612_179867_pt1 | contig 11127 bp, 9 predicted proteins | sample HoacroProtozoa21_FD_119630 | JGI IMG/M metagenome (GOLD analysis project Ga0181612, IMG submission 119630) | Hoatzin crop microbial communities from Cojedes, Venezuel. Combined Assembly of Gp0051906, Gp0051904, Gp0051908 | reverse complement strand
TTCCCTCAGTCAGCCCCCCCCTGCCCCCGATTCCCAACATTTTTTCATTTTTTATAACATTAGTGAGTGCATTTTTACTGCAGGCCTTTCTAAAACAGTAAAAAAAAAAAAAAGCAGCAAATAAGATATTTCATTGAAGAAAATGCCCAGGCCAAAAACCTCCGTGGCTTAGCCCATCGGGGCCTGTCAGACTCCTGAAAGATGAGGTTGTGATGCCATAAAAATATGTGACCGCCGTTAACACTGCGTTTAACTGCAGCCGTTCTCTGCCTAGATTTGTCCCAGAGGGAGGTGTGTAGTTGCCCCATCGTTTTCCGTGAGCTACCTCACACGCTCCAGAGAGTCAGACTCGACACCCCAAAGACATGCAGAAATAAGCTGCATCACCAGGTGTGTTACAATCTTCCATAACCCAACGATTTATTTAAACTTACATCACAATGAGCATCTATTAATAAAATACATCAGTTCACACCAGTCTGCATTGCCATTTTTTAAGGGTAAGCATCTTTCTTCACTTTATATTAAAAACTTTATAGAGGTAACAACTACTGCATTGTACCCGCAGTTCTTGAAATCTATTGTAACATTAGGCAGGTTACAGAGGAACTTTCGGAGCTAATTACACTTCAGTTAACCTCACATTTTTGGCACATCTGAATGCTTTTTATTTTCTTCTTAACATAAAATAATTCCGTAGCAAGTCAGAGAACCCTGGACAGAAAGCGTCACTATCCAACGGCAAGTGCTGCCTAAAAGCATACAAAAATCGCATCATTTGGTTACAAAATAGATATTCGTAGTTCTTTATCCTAACGCTTCGCACTGAAGCGCCGCGACAGACAAGGGCCAGGAGCAGGGCCAGCCTTGCCGCGTGGTTGCTGGTCGCTCTGCTGCAAGGCTCCGCTGAAATAAATCCCAGAGCGGTGTGTTAGCAAGAGGCTGGTGGCTTTGGCCTTGCCAAGGTCGCTCCCTGCGAAGCACCCTCTGGCAGACGCGGGGCCACCAGCAAACGTCACCTTCCTCCTCTCGTGCGTGTCGCTGCTCCGGCGAGGAAGCGAACACGGGTTTGGGTGGTGCTCAGGAGGGGCCGTGTTGCTGCAGGCTTTGGCAGCTCGCTGGCGATGAACGGTGCAGCAGAGCACACGGAGGGCTCGTAAGCCACCGCTCAGCCTGGATTGCTGCTCCCTGGCACCACAGCAGCTGCTGCTTTAGAGTGGTTTAAGCGGGAATGAAACATTACCTGCGGTGGTGTGCCAGGCACATCTTTGCACAAGTGTCTGCAGGTACTTGCACGAACTCTTAAAACCGGTGGGTTGTGGGCTTTGGGTGATATTTGTTGTAGACCACAAACTCCCACTGCTGTGAGCTCCTGGCTTTGCATGCACAATAGAGCAGCCCGTAGTACTTGCAGCCAGGGTTAGTTTTTCACTGGCGCTTGAGCCGTACGGTTTCGGTCAGAGTTTGGCACATTAACTAGTGATCGTTGCAGGCTCCACCTACTGCTATTTCCTTTGTGAGATGGCTACGATACTGGTTATGCCCCTTCTGCTCAAGTTGCTCTGGCAGTAACAAAGAAATACGAAGGAGCTGCTGCAGTGAAGGAGCGATTGAGGCAGCAGCAGAACGCTAGGCACGTTACAGCTTTCTGGATGCACGGTGGCTAGATGGTCACTTTAACGGGAAATAAACATCTATACTTGTCATGGCAGGGCTGCGTTCTGTGCACCTTTCCAAAGCCCCGGCCAAACAAAAGCCCCGTTTTCTTCATTCAACTTTCCTGCTCACCCTCTGCTGAAGCCGCTGATCAGAAATCTTTTTGGTGAGACCAGTGAGCGTTCGCAAGAGGAGCTTACGGCTGCTAGGAACCCTATCTGATTTTACCTCTCTTAGAGAAATTGAAGAAAGGACCATAACACTTGCTATAGTAGGGAAAGAAATCACACTGATAATGGAACAGTTGTTGATGGGGGTGCTTGAAACTTATAGTAAGAGAAACTTCCAGGTACCCACGGTACTCTTTGCGCGTACCTACGGACCCTGAAAGGTAGCCCTGCCAAAAACCCTCCAAAAATCAAACTCGCTCCCACAGTCAGTTTTTGCCTCCCAGTCCCAGGGAGCAGTTATCCCTGCGCTGGTTTCCACTCCCTACTCGGCGTTTGCTCTGAGCACAGCTGACGTGAACGGGAGTCCTTCGGGAGACGCCAGGGCAGGACACGAAGCAGCGCAGCTGGAGCAGCTTTGGCTGAACTGGTCCGTCCGCACCGAGCGCGAGAACGGGACGGAGCGGTGACGCCTCTCCCCGCGCAGAGACGACAGCGCTGCCGAGGTGGACGAACGCCGGCCGAGTACCTTCACAAGGGCATAGTGCAACTTCTGCTCGTTTAAAGAGCTGTGGGAAAGCAGCCGGCGGCTTGGTGCCCGAGCGGGGACGAACAGGCGGCGACAGCCCAGTGTACACCCGTGGCTCGAGTCAAAAGCCATGACGGCGCAGGGACCTGCCGGCACCGGCGATGTCTTCGTGCTCTTTACAACCTTTGCAAGTTAAAGTGTCAAGGCGTGACAAACTATGTAGCAGTGCATTCCTTATATTTCATGTACAAAAAAGGGCTCAAGGCTGGGAGCAAGAAGGCACAAACTTGGGAAATAACATAGCTGAGGAGTTTACACAAAAGCACTGTGTCATTTATTAGGCATTACTTAGCACTCGTTTCGCATTTTGCCCCCACGTTTCCCAAAGCGACGTATACTTCCCCACGCCCTTTCCCTTCGTCCCCTTCTTTTGGATAAAGCTGCCTGTGCTCTATAGATGCAGTTGCTGAAGAATCTAACGTGAACACAGATAAATACAACATACACGGCAAAAAATGTATCATAGTGCTGTAACAGTCTGATGTAGTTAGCCTCAAGCTGCGGCGGCAGTGCCTACGCGCTACAGGGAACCAGTTCAGGAGGAGCGAGCGGAGCCACTGTAGGGGAGCAAGCCGGCGTTGGCAGCGTTCGGCAGAGCGAGGGGCCGAGGGGGAGGCTTTCTCGGGGTGCCTGGGCAGGCGAGATGGCTGTCGGTCACGGGGGTCCGCTTGTGCAGGAGGCCCACCCGGGGCCTCGGAGATGGCTTCAGCCTGGGTCAGCTCTGCGGCAGGGCCTTGGAACACCTGTACGTTTGTTCGTTGTGCACACACGTAAAGCCACCCCCACATTTCTCCTGTCAGGCTATGTTTTCTTTATAGATATATTTTTTTAACTTTTAACTTTTGAATTTTTTTTTTCTTACAACTGTTAAAAAAGTTTCATGGTAAAAATAACTCACTATATGATACATATACCCAAAGTGGTGCGATACTTTATATAATAAAAGATGAAAATAGTCACTTTCCATAATAAAAATAAGTTCTATTTTTTGTTTATTTTACAATATACTTAATAATTCTTTTCTTCTTCTTCACTCTGCAAGTAAATACGTCCCGTTTTGATAGCGCTTCTGAGTCGATTAAAGTGGCAAGGGACTGGAGAATGGCTTATAAGCATTTTGAGCAGCCGCATTCCACGTGTCTCTCCAGTTCTTCTGTGAAGGTGGAGCCATCCACGCACTGGAAGAAGTATTTCCGCCTCTTGCTCCGGAGCGGAACGCAGCACTGCCCGTTGCCGCAGCCGCCGCGGCATTCCAGGCGGGGTACTTTGGAGGCAGTGGCACACGACGTGTAGCCCTGCTGCTTACGGACTACTTCTCGGATTACCTCCCCTTGGCAGAGGTTCTCTGGTAAGACAACAGAGACGTAAAGGAACAAAAAGTGTGGTAACTGTTTTGCCAGATACACCGCAAACATCAGCAAACAGCCCTGTATGTGTAATGATACTCAAGGCAAACAGATGGTGTGAGCAGGACCTTAATCTTTCACTGCTTTGTACCTGCCATCAAAATAGAGTTTGTGCTGCACAAACGTGCAATATCCGGCGCCAGGCAGAGGCCAAGCAGGCCTGCTGGCTTTGATCAGCAGTTCTGGAAGGGCTTTCGTGAACGCTGAGTGTTGAATCCTGCAACACTCCTGTAAAATATGAATCTGTTTTACTGTGTCTGCTTCTTGGGATGAAAGGTCAGCCAGCTCTGCGTGACATTCACGACCTGGGATACCTGAAAACGTCTGTGCTGCTCTGCAGCCGCCAGATACATTTCGGTGAGGCTGTATATGTGTATAATTTGGAAAGCCTGTGGTTCATTCACAGGAAAGGCACAACCTAAATAAAAATAATACAGGCCAGCTCCTCCCTTCTGTACAGAAACGAAAAATGTCAGAAGGGATGAGGACAGAACTCACTGAGTTTCCAGTGAGTCTTTTCAGGTCCAGGCAGAGGAGTTGGGCCCCCACCCTAGTGGGAAAGTCCAGCTCAATCAGTGGGATTCCCCAGGAACCCTGCCCAGCTGCATCGGAGGGAGCACGCTGGGAATATTACGAGCAGTACCTCCTGCCTTCCCGCTCCTGCTCACGTCATCCACAAAAACCCTGGGGTAAGACCTCCCTTCCCAGCACTGCAGTTGACTGATCACTGCGTGCCGAGGGTAAACCTCACAACAGCCCCCCCTTAAACATCCCACCAGAGTCCTGGGAGCAGCAAACCTGGAGGATTCAGGAGACAGAGAATAAAACCCTTTGCTAGAGATGTCCCCCTTTCCGTAGGCTTGGACAGTAGCCAGCTAGCTGTTGCGTGGTTCTTTTCTCCTCCCCGTATTGCTCTGCAGAGGCTGGCTTAGCTTTACCTTCTACTGTGTGCCATTTACCCCCAAATACGAGCCACGTGGAAGAGAGGGAGAAACAAAGGAGTAAAGCAGAAGTGCAGCAGCCCAGCAGCCCGGGCCCTGCGGCCGAGCGTACCTCTGTCACAAAGTTCTCCGCTGTAGTTGGGATCGCATTCGCAGTAGGGTTCCCCATGCTCAGAAATTTTACACTGCCCATGGCTGCATTTCAAAATCCTGCAGGGATTTGAGGAATTGTTCTTCTTGTCACAGTACATGCCTGTGTAGCCCTCCGTGCACTTGCAGGTGTAAGCAACGTTGGCCACCACGCACTTACCGTGCAGACACCTGGAGAAAGAGAAGTGTTTAGAGCTGGCCTGTGTCAGACGTGAAAGTTCCTTTTCCCAGGGATGTTTGGCTTTGGCATTTCTGCCCGCTTAATTCCAGGATACTAATCCAAAAACAGCAGTTCAGTGTCAAACACTGAGAAGAAACTGTGAGTTTTCAGTGAGTACTGGATAATGTTCAGAAAATACACTTAGAATTTGTGATCCTAAGTGAGCTCTTTGAAAAATATTAGGCTCCTCCATGCGCATGGGCCAACGCTTGGCATCCGCACACGGCAGCTCACATTTACTGTAGCAGCACATAGAGCTGAGTGCCAACAATCAAGCTGCATGCCCAGGCTTCCTTAGCAGAATTACTCTACACAATATATCAGGTGATGAAAAACAGTGTGATAAATGAAGGTGCTTGTGGAAAAGCTATGCACAGACTTAGTCAGGGGCAGTTGCAGCTGCAGCGTTCCCTGGCTCACAGGGTTTGCCATGAGCTTTGGCATATTTGAGGAATACCAGAGGGAGGGGTGCTGATCCTTAGCAGCTTCCCTGACACCATCCTCACTTGTGGGACAGGGACAGGCTCGGGACGGGGAAGAAAGCAACACTGTCCAGCCAAGGAAAAACTGCTCAGGGCTGATAAACCTTTGCTATAGCAGGTCCTACTTGACACAAACACATGTATTTATCTTATTTTTTGTTTATTTTCTTTCTGGTACTTTAAAATTGTTCCCTGCTTACCTTGAATCCTTGTACATTTTGTTCTTAAGCTATGAACTAAAAAGCACAAATAATAAAAGCAGTTGCAGTCAGGTCAAGACATGCAAAATACTGTAATAAAGGGAGCTACAGTCTATATAAACCAGTACTTTTTGCCCCACTAATCAAAGGTGTGCTTGGAGAGTAACTCTCGTCGTCATCAACGACCTGTTCTTTACAGTTGTGTTTCCTCACTGAGATTAACCTGTGAGTGTTGGGGCGGACACCCGCGAGCCGGGCACCGTACTCCCCGGGACACAAGGGGCCTGGCTTTCAGGAGACAGCTCCAAAAGGCCGAAGCAATTTAATGACAGGTGGGACAGTATGCCAGGGTTAAAAATACACACAGCTACTTTCCTTGGCCAGGGGGGCTACGTTCATGATTGCATCGCTCTCCTTAGACTGTGAGAGAAACAGTCCCTCAACACGCAAACATCTGGAACTCCCTCACTTTTCTCCATCCAACCACAACAGCTTCATGTTGGCGTTGGAAATTCCAGGAAACATTTGGGCCCCCGAGTGTGTCTTCACATGGGTCTTCAGGCCTTTGGTCTGTAAACTATCAGATGCCCTTCAACACCTTCCAGGCTTCAGTACTTTGCAGAATGAGACCCAGAAGCAAGTTTAAACTGCTACCTCTGCCAAGTTAAATGTCTGCCCTTAAGAGAGTGATCATTCACTGTGTCAATTTACCTGTCAAAAAGTATCTGGTTGTGAAAAGCCCCTTCCACAGACAGCGCAACCAAAGCAGCTTCTAAACCCAAACCGCTTCCATCTGCTGATGAAACGGCGCCGAACTCTGCAGCCTCCTGGCCTGCGCTGGACTGTCTCCGGCCGTGCTCGCCACAAGCCAGCTATTCATCCGGGCGTTCTGATGGAGATGTGGTTATCGAGCCTTGGAGCCGTGAACGCTGCACACTGACACCCCCTTCCCACGCCACTCCACGCTATCCTTCCAACCTGCGCTTTAAAGGGGCGTTTCAGAGCGTAGTATTTAAATCAGCCATTTGGGGAATTGAAAACTGTTCACACTGGAGCACACAACGGTCTGAATACTGGGTCCAGTGCAGCCGCGAACACGTCCCTAAGCTGCGTCCCTCCCGCTCACAGGCAGCTCTGCGCTGGAGAAGCACAGGCACTCACCGCCTCAGAGGGAACCCCTACCCCTTAACAGGAGTTTTTCTCACAGCTGGAAGCACGACCTGTGGTACTAACACCTGAGCTCCTCCAGGACAAAGGGCTCATCTGGAGGGTGAGCAACATCCGAACAACAAGTGGCAACTGAGAGTTGCCGTGGATGCTGACTTGCAGCTGTCAATAACTTCATGTGGGAACCCAGTACCTCCAAAAACAGTCAGATGTGGTTTGGCAAGGTGAAATGTGAAATACACATCAGCTGGAAAGCCTCCACCCTCCCATCAGCATTCGTTGGAGCTTACTTGTGGTTAAGACACGGGTCTCCAATCTCCTGGTCACACAGGGGGCCGGTCCAGCCTGGGTGACATTCACAAACCACACTTGTTTTCTCCAGGGACCGGCAAATACCGTGCTTGCAGATGTTACAGGATTTGCAGCCAGGAAGGACTCCCAGTGACTGCTGTGGCAAATCCTTGAAATCCTGCAGCTCGTTATTGATGCGGACATCATGAATACACCCATGGAAACCATTTGGCGTCTTATCTGCACCCTGGCGCAGCGAAGATAATCCAGTAGAGGTTGGGATCCCTTCAGATAAAAACAAAAAGGGAAGGTTTACGCACAGTTACAATGACAGTACGTAAATTACAATTGCTAATGTTTCTTTTGTCACAGTCCCTTATAATCTTTAAAGAATTAATTTGCGTAGGACCTCTGTAGGGTAGCACAGTCTCACTGTCCTCATTCTGGAAATGGAAAGAAACAAAAAGAAAATCACTTGCCCAAGATCACATAAGAAGTACATGACAAAAAAAAGAAAAAAAAAACACCTACTCTTTTGGGCCAATGGCCATTGTTCTTGTCCTTAGATACTGTTCCTTCTGCCTAGAGTTTAACAGCAATTATCCTTCCGAAAGGATAAAGAGCATCTTTGCCCACCAGCAGATAGTGACCACCTCTGGGATACAGCAAGATAGCCAGGCATTACGAGATCACAGCGTGAAGAGGGGGAGTGGTGAGAGCGCAGCCCACAGAAACTAGCGCAGGAGAGCTCTGGAGACAGGAGCAGCACTGCAGGAGGCCGGGCCACGTCTCTGCGGCCAGTGCCCTCCACCTTGTTCGAGCACTTGGAAGAGTTCACACGCTCGGGTGGTCCCGTAGCGGAATCTTTTGGACGTTGTGTTATGCCCTCCTCCGCAGCACGGGCTGCAGAGCTGCACTGGCATGGGCAAGGGCTTCCAATTTCAACCGCATGAGGCCTCTGAATTTGCTGTCCATAAGTAACTCAGCTGTTAAAGATGGCCTTAAAACCAAAACAGCATTGTTGTTGAAGTGTGCGTTAGGAGGAAAGTTGCTAGACCAGGTGATGTACTTGGAGAGACGGACAAAATTCTGGGCACGCGAAGGCTCAGGTCTGTCTCAAACCTTAGTGTACGTTAGGAACAATTGCTCCAGGCTAATTTAATCAATTACTTTAATTAGACAGTCTGAAGTGGCAGCTGGCATCCATGGGAATGCTACATGTGGAGAGGTGGCACACACAAGAACAGTGAATGTTCAGAAAGAAGCAGGAAGAATTTTAATGGGCAATAAAAAAAGTCTGCACTGAGCCGGTGGCTTCTGGTATCCAACAGTCCTTCATTTCAGGTCTCAGATTTGTCCTGCAAACGCATTTTTGTAGGTAATTTTGAGAATTAGTATTGATCCACAATGCTCATCCATTCACAAAACTTTTCCAAGGAATTACTTCCCAAGTTCCCTGTCTATAAATTGCTGTGGGGTTGACTTTTATGCTGTGCTAGAGGGAGAAATTGTGATGGCCTCACCTTTGATGCCTAATGCTCTTTAATAGCCTGTGACATTCTTAATAGGAGCCAATTATAAAAGTTCAGCTCTGTAGAAAGCAAGATTAGCCACTTCGCTGATTTACAAGGACAACAGTCAGGGTTCTTTTAGAAAAGTGTTATTAAAGGGATTTATTTACAAAAGGCTTGACCAGCATCGAGTGAAGGTGGCAGGAGTTTCTGCTATTGACTTCAACAATCTGGGCAGAAAAAGCCCAAAGACTTTCTGAGTCTATCACAGTTCTGCTGACTTTTCTACTTAGAATGGGCTGTGTAGAAAATCCAAGAACTCTGTGTTGCCGAACGGGAGAGACTTCAACATTCAGTCCAGAACAGAGCTGGGGGGGAGTCTGGCAGAAACAAATCAGTCGCACAGAGCAGAGCCATCTTTGCCTCTCCTATTCAGACACCTAATCAGTGGGACAGTCATTACCCCAGGCATCTGCTCCTCACTCCACCTGGCCCCTCCTTCTGCCCAAATTCAGTACTGAATGGGAAAAAACTTCTGAACTGAGGTTTGGTCAGTCTTAATATCTTTCTAATACTGAAGCTCTGGCTTCGGTTTCCAATGAGAAAACTATTACCCAAGAAGTTCCTAGTCAGCTTGTGTGTTAGCTAATATGGTTTGGAGGCTTTAATCTTTCTTTTTTCACACAAATTTTTAGACCTCTATAAAATTTCCAGCAGAAATACTGCTCATTTATGGTATATTTAAGCCTGCTGACTATTGATTTGCTTTTTTGCTGTGACTGTTTGTGATACTTCCATCGTATTCTTCCCCCACGACATCTTGGTGCCAGCCAGTTCCAGAGCTGCGGTTTGCAGGCTCTCTCTGCAGGGCAGTGGCAGAGGGGAAAGGCAAACGGGGAGTTCCCCCCACCCCAGAGAGTCCTCTCCATGGGATGGAAGAGGATTTCCTTCTGAGAAGACCTGTTAAAACCACAAAGTCCAGAGCAACTCGCTGTACCTCCGATGTAGAGGGGTGTGTTGAGGCTGACAGAAGACTGTTTCTGGAGCTTTCCTAGACTCTTGGGAGCCCCCTTGTCCACCACCAGGTTCAGAGTTTGATTCAGCATCACGAGTTCCACGCTATGAAACTGCCCATCGTTCACCGTTTCCACGCTAAAAGTAAAAAAAAAAAACAGAATTAGCAGATGACGTTGACAGCGGATTGCCTCTGCGACACGCTGTCCCCCGGTACGACACCTTGCAGGGCACAGCTCCCGTGCCACGCCCCTGTACGGTCACCGTGTTCCCGACGTTTCTTCCAGCGTGAGCCTCCAAGGTACAAATCTGAACATTGCTGACCCCTGTGCAGGCAGTGCCTACACGTATGTGACACTGGAGAGGAGAGCTAACCAGGATAGTAGCTACTGTGGTTGTGTTTCCCCGGGCAGAAAAGCAAGGGTGTAGTTACGTGATATGTTGGCTTTGGTGACAAAATTACTCAAAATCCGCTGTTCTGTGCTCTCAGCCACAGCTTGCTGCCCCGCCGTCACACTGCTTGGCGCCCATGTTGCAAGCTGGATCTCTGAAATTATTTCTTTTTGTACGGTTAGTTTAAACTCGAATTACTTCACAGGGGCAGGGAGGGACTGCAGTTTGGGGCGTGAGACAGCAGGGGCCTCTGAAACCAGCATTTCCTCACAGCAGAGCTATCTTGTGACTACACGCTGAGGCGTAAGGACAGGCTGAGTGCCTTCAAGCCAGAGACGGAATTCAGGAGGTTTTGGCTTCTGTATTTGTTGCTCAGGTGTTTTGAACACTGATTTTTCAAACGCACGAAGCCTGAAGTGAGCCAGGTCTGCACCACATACAATCTTGACCTTCATCTTCAGCTCAGGCTCCCAGAAATTAAAAGCCGCAGTGATACAATTCAATTTGCATCACACTAGCATTTTTTATTTTCAGGGCAGCTTCAGTTCTCAAGCCTTTATGCTGCTTGTTTAAATTCTCTAAAATAACTCGATAGCTTCACGTGCTCCTCAGCGCAGGGAGGGGCAAGGGTGGGATTACCTGCTCTTGAGCAAAGAGGGCTTCAAGCCAGGCTGGCAGTTACAGACACGATGGGACTTTTCCACCGCTGCAGAAATTAAATGGTTCAGCCTCTGTTCCGTACGCGTGCGGACGCTACCGCATAACGAGGCTCTGACAGCGGTTACAGCCGGAATTAAACCGCGGGCGGTGTAAACTGCCCGCACGCACAGAGCTGCCAACACATGCGAAGCTCGGGCTGCGAGCGCCCTTTTCCAGATCCCTCCCGGCAGGCTCGTTAGCCTGGTGGTGGTTCTGTTACATACGGATAAAGACAGAAAAC
>Ga0181612_152586_pt1 | contig 11127 bp, 5 predicted proteins | sample HoacroProtozoa21_FD_119630 | JGI IMG/M metagenome (GOLD analysis project Ga0181612, IMG submission 119630) | Hoatzin crop microbial communities from Cojedes, Venezuel. Combined Assembly of Gp0051906, Gp0051904, Gp0051908 | reverse complement strand
TTTTATTCTCCCTTTGCCATTCTGTTAAACAGTTTTTATCCCAACACATGAGTTTTGCCTTTTCCTTCTGATTCTCCTCCCCATCCCACCGGGGGCGGGGGGAGGAAGAGAGTGACCGTGTGGTTCTTTGTTGCCAACTGGGGCTAAACCACAACAGGGGTTACAACTCCTTCGGACAAAAGGGGTCAGTACCTGGAATTCCTGGACACTGCTACCTGCACCAGCAATCCTTGTTTGAACCTAAGTTGCAAATCTATTTCTTTAGTCCCTATTTTTTTCCCATATACTAATATATAAATTCTTACAAAATGAACATAGTAAACCAATCTAGCTAGCCTACAAAATAAAAAAACAGAACATCATGCTGTTACATTTGATTCCAGTGTTTTGAATAAATGTGCTATTATTAAAGATAAGGAAATGTTGAAAAGTATATTCTGGAAATGTTCAGATACATTTAAAAATCTATTCTCCCTCATCCCCTTTGGTGTTTATATTCTTTGAACTACTAGAACATTTTCAGGGGGCAACGTTGAAGTATACATGCTTGAGTTATTCACGTCAAAGATTATAAACTCCATAAAGTACCCAGATGACCAAGAATTTTGAAAAACTTATTAATTGATAGTATGCTTTGAATGTGCTTGCTTGGCTCATGGTATTTGGCATGTAAGATAAAGTAGGCTTAGAGAAGACACAAAATGTTGTAGTTGCTGTCATCAAATGTACAACATTTCTGATGCTTATGGTCAGAATAGCTGCTTATTATCACTTTTTTCCTCAAATTGGAGATGAAAACCTGAATCTGAAGAATGTATTTAGCAACAACACTCAAAAACTGTCCACGTAAAAATCATACAAAGAGCCAACAGCTTCTTTAACTGATTGTATACACCACTGTTGTAGAAAGAATTTGTTCTTCTAAGCCCTTTCTGAGGAAACTGGGGAAGAGCAATATCACAGCACTGAATAATAAAATAGAGCAATAGGATTCCCCCTTACAGCATGGGGAAAAGTAATTGGAGGCAAATCCTGGCAGGAGCAACTTCCTAACTACATCAATATGCCTCTATTCCCTGGAAATTATTGTTTTCACTCTTCCTTCAGTCTCTCTGTTCAGTAACAAGGCTTACAATTGCTCTCTTTCATTACTTTGCTAATGGTAGCTGCTGCTCCTTGTTGTGATTGTTATTGGACTATTCTTTGATTTTTTTTTGCTGATGCATCAATGGTTTTCTTTACACTGTAGTCTCATGAGAGCCTCGTGGACCTCTCAGTGACAAGCAGAGACATATCTGCATAATCCCATCAATATACATGGTCAGGCAGGTCCTTTGACAAATGTGCATCTCTTCCAAACACAGTTTACAAAGATAAAGGTCTCTGGATATTGAGTACAATTTATTCAAATTCTCACATTCATCTCATTGCCAGTATTATGGACATGTCTGTTAATTAACAGATACCAAACAACTTTTCAGAGATGAGGAGCTACACAAACAGTGTGGCATGGCCTATATTTAGGCAGCTGAAAAGATTATTTCTTTCCATGATGACAAAATAATGTTCCTGTGGACATTAAAGAAACTTCTTATATAAAAGATCATACTAGAAATGAATACACGGTTATATAAAAATTTTTATCTTGCCACCTTCATCCTCTCATAAAGAATCCTTATTTCCTTCCCCGCTCCACTAATATAAGAGCTAATTTGATCATGTATCTTCTTTTAATTGTTTGTTACAATAGTTACTAGATGGTAGAATTTATGCATCTTGCAGTAACACTGCAAATGCTGTTCTAGACGTATTTACATCACAGAATACACAAACAGCAGTATGAGTGAGGTTTATGCCTTCTACACCTACAGATAGTAAAGCATGATGCATTTAATAAAGATAGATGTACTTAAGCCAAAATTATTAAAAATTGGAAAAGGCTATTGCCATGTTTCTCATAAAGCTTCCAAATACACGCTCAATTTTCAGCAGTACAGGAAAGCTTCTTTGGCTTGCAGTTCCCACATCATCAAGCTGAGGAGATAATCAGACCAATATAAAAGAGAGGAGTAAATAAGGGTAAGTGCCATAGATAATATTGTTGCAGAGGGGAGAAAAAATGATGAATAATATTATGCAGTATGTCCCCTTGTCCTCTTAAAAGTTTATGCAATCGCACCAAGATAAGAAAGTTTACCTCAATTTCTGGCTATTGAGCAAAAGCAACAGGTAATGGCTAACAGTACAGTGAGTCCTGACAGAGATCTTTCTGCACAGTCCACTGAAATCAGCCGTTGAAAACCGTCAGAGCCAGCATCAGAGAAGCTGAAAGAATCGCTGATGAGGATTAAACATATCTTTGTATTATCTCCAGAGAGAAAACAAAGCAGATGTTCATCTGAATGACATGTCGTGAATTTTGCAGGTGAAGGAAAAAGAAGTTAGAAGTTTTTATCCGAGAAATTTGAGCTGAAGGAAGCTAGAAAGCAGAGTGGAATGGGGCAGAATTCTCACCTCTTTGATTTATTGAGGTTCTGCGTTCCAAGAATGCAGAACTAATTATAGCAGAAGTAACATAGCTGTGTGATTAATTCATAGCAGGATAGCTTGCTTTATTCAGCTGGATTTTTTTTTAATCCAAAATTGCTCTTGACACAGTTTCCACAAAAGCATTCTTTCTTTTTCTTACTGACTTCACCTATAATTTGACAGTTGCCTAAAGTATCACAAAATACTTAAATATTTTTTATTTTGCAGTGTCAATTTGATGGCATGACCTTTCACTACAACGAAAGCTAATTTTTTTCTACTGCATAAAAATTTACTTCTCAAAGCCACTGGAAATTCCTCTTCCAGGCTATCTCAAAATTTGCTTCCTCATATCATCTTGTAAAAAATTCAATATTACTAAGTCAATTCAGAGGTGCAATAGCCCCTACAAGCCCTGTTCCACTGTAGCATTGCACACTTACTTAGCTGTGAATGTATGTTAATCGATCTTTATAAGAAAATCGCACTGTCCCTACACATATTTGAGAACACAGCCTTTAAAGCCATCATTCTGACTCCTTAAATCACAGAAGTAAATCTCATGCCATTATTTTATGATACACACCTGCCTATTAGGGAATTCCATGACAAGTTTTGACACATTTTTATACTATTCAGAGACAGTATAATTCCACCTAACTGAAGTACTTGTATTATGAGCTTACTTTCCCATGTTTATTGCTGCAGAGAGGATTCAGTTTTAAGAAACGAAAGCTAATTTTCTACTATGTGAAAAGTCAGACTCAACATATAATCATGTAACTATGAATGGAGCTGGTAATTCAATAGTTAAGTGACAAATCAGAAGACCACACCATACTGAAGAACTTTCTGTCAGAAGGCTTCAACGTCTGTCTTCACTAAGGTTTCCTATATCCTTCTGGTTTTCTATTCCTATGCTAGACTAATTACTATCATATATTACAAAGCCTGACAGCAGGAAGGATATAAAGCAGGTAAATCTATTTGTGAATGCTGTTCTGTTACAAGAATTTACTAAAAATTTACTAAAAATACATGTTGTTTATAATTTGAAGACATTTTAATTTAGTCACTTTGCTCTTCATGATGTTATTAAGGACACAATTCAATATCAGTTTTCTTTTGTTGTTGCCAGATCATTATGAGGTTTACTATGCACTGGAATTCAAAATGTCACGAATACAAGCACGATACACAGACAAATTCAACCTCTATTTTGTTTAACTGTGTTGAAATATGTGGAATTACAAAGATATAAAATCGGGCCAAGTTAGAGGAGAGAAAGGCCTAAATCCTGAGACTGTGCTAATGGTTACAGAGAGGAGGTACCAGTAGATGCCAAAGTTGTCATACAGTCAAGAACAATTATTTTGACAATATTACTACGTACATTTTTTCAAAACCCAGACAGCTCATTTCCAGCTTTCTAGGCTGCTCTTCTACAAGCTGGACTCAAGCACCACAGAAGTGATACTAATCTATCAATCACCCAGCTTTCACTGTCCAAAACAAATGAGTCAAGTAGGAGGATTTGGAGAAAATCTGCTGTGGATTTTGGCACTTAAGCCAGACCACTGATTTACTTACATGAGGCACTGAGGAAAATACTGCTTTTTCTCTCTTACAGTCTTACCCACCACTCTGTGCTGTGCAGACTTATCGCAGAGAACACCTGAATATCTCAACATTCACAGCAGTTGCACAATAACCTTCAAAGAATGAGAAAGCCATGGGTATAACAACATATGCAGACTACAGCTTCGACAGCTGTAAGTGAATGCTTATCAAAATTGTGTGAAGAAGAAAAGGTCTGCAGAGGAAGATAATTCAAAAGTAGTGAACTACTAAGATTAAAATACTGATGTAAGATGTTTTCATGCTTTTAATTGTATAGGAAAGTAGTCCAAGATGTCTCTTATAAGTAAAAAAGTTTACATAAGCAAGATGGGACACAATATAGAAACTATACGCACAGGTTTGACTAAAAAATTAGTTGTTGTATATATAGGTGTCATAATCAGTGAAACATCCAATTAACATGGATAAAATTATATTTTCCTAACAGTATGGCTTTGTATCTACAGAAAATTTGGACAGTCAGTCCATTAACTTGTGTAGGCATCTAGTAAGGTACAAAATGTGTCATACTGCACAACCTGGAGGGAAAAATCCCTGCATATTTTTGTACATCAGTAAATCCAGAAAATTCTCTGTCACGAGTAATTATATGTAGTGTCTATTTTTCCCTTTATGTAGATGCAATGGCTTCCTGTTTACTTATATCACCGGTATATAAGTTATGTGAGTTAAAATGTCTTCCTGATCCTTTCATGCGCATTGTACAGGTGTTGAAAACTCAAGGTTGTGGAGGGAGACACAATGACTGTGAGTGATTATGCTCAGCTTAGAGGGCTGGAAGAAAAGGTTCAGACCAAGTTTGTAACAGTGCTTACTCTTCTGGTTGCATACAGCATTGTGAAAGGAAACCGAATGTAAATATTCCTTGATGAATATAGATAGAGGGAGGTTAAAGGAACTACTTAAATCAGATTGTAAGAGCAGATGTTTCTGAGAGGGAATACAATTCAAATTGGAGGGAGAAAATATTAGAGGAAACAATATTCTTCACTTTGCTGCAGTGAGTGGAAAAAGATGGCTCTGTCCAGAAGAACAGTTTCTGAATAGGAAGGATTTGATGATGGCAAGGATGTAGGCATACATCAATGGCATATGATAGAGGCCATTAACAAATACCCTAAATAGCTATTCTCTGGTAGACATTGTCAAATAAAAGTTGACAGGTATCAAAAATACCTTTAGACCATTTGCATTTAATTGTAAATTATGTATGCATACGTATACACAATATATATACACACACACGTAATTTCTTATTTCCTTAATCCCATATAAAATTATTTTGCCAAAGTATTAATGGTCCGGTTCTAACAGTTAGATGTAGAAATTTTGGGGGCAAACACTCCAACTTTAGCAACCATTTAAACATATTCTCGTCAATACTCACAGGTCAAAACCAGCAAACAGCAAAACACAAACCCCACCAGCCTTTGTGGTGAGAGACGAAGCTGTGGTGCACACTCCCTGCTGCTCCACAACAAACCACCGCAGGATCACCTTATGTTACCTCCACAGCTGTGCTAGCCACAACCACGCTGCAGCACAAATACCAGTGTAAACAAATGGTAGTACAATGTAGAGGGGCAAAAAAGAGTGCCAGAAATTGAGGATAACTCTTTATTTCAAAGGACTAAGCAGGAAAGAAAAAGTAACTGACAGTACTTCTTCAGCCATACTCAGTCCTACTATATGTGTTTGAATTCACAAGAGTTCTCAAGGCTATTTTGTATTGCTTGGGACAGCACTGTAACAGATTCATTGAGTAAAAGTGATTAGGAAAACAATGGAGCACTAAACTCATAAAATTTAACTACTTTAAATATGTAGTACATATAACAGAGGGAGTTACAATTTCTTACCACCTTGTCACTCACAACCCAACACCGTACATTTGACATGAAAACTTACAAGTCAGCCTCTCTGTAGAATGTCTGAGCCAAAAGAAGTCGACTGCTGCACCTGACCTTGCTCTCATGCAGCCTGAGCAATCTGAGGTTAGAAGAATCAGCTGAGACATGTAATTAACATGATGGTACAGCCAGTTGCTTTATCACAGACTTTTTAGAAAAGTCTATAGAGCCTCCTCAGTCATCTCCAGAGCAAGCAAGAAAGATTTTAGCAACACGCTAAAAACATGATTGCTCAGGTTTTCTTTTCTTGTTGAATTCGAGAATTTCTCATTACTGCAATGACTGAAGGTCTGTCCTGTTGCTTTCTTTCCTGAGAAGCCACATTTTAAAGGTATCCATTTAAACAGATACATTAAAAATGCTCAACATTGTTAAGATTGCTTCGGTACTATAAATAAACCGAATACACCCGAACAGTTACATATCACTTGTTGCACTAATTCATGCTGAATATGCCTGAAAAGTAATCAATACTCCTCCTATTCCTCACATTTCAACACAGGCATGTATATAAATTTAAGTGGCATACTTAGCACTCTTCAGGTTTTTATATAAATATCTGGCCCCACAGCCTTTTGAGATACTGACTTATCTCTGCACCTGGAATATAAACCTCATCCCATTTGTATACAAACTCTTCACTGAGGAACCTTTTGTATTCCCTCTCTAAATATAAGGAAATGACAAAAGCAGCGTCAACCTGAAATCAGGGGTAATGGCTTCTGCAGGATCTAATAAAGTAAGGTTAGGACTGTACTTAGGCCAAATTTAGTGCTCTTAACATGATTCTACCTCCTGGGCCAGGATATTTTGGATAATAAATATTGCTTTTGCATGTCAATAGAATAGGATGGTGTTTTGTGACAGCTATAGCTGAAAGACTCCAGAGGGAATAAAAAGGGGTTGAGGTAGGTTCCGAAATACATATTAGGGTTTAAGGTTGGTTTGTACTTATCCAGAAGAGGTGTTCAATATGCCTGCAAACAAGGGTAGTAAGAATAACCTTAGATTTAGGGTAGCTAAGAGAAGAAATCCTCAGTTTGGGTAAGGGCTAGGGTCCAAATCAACAAGGCCAGGTAATGTATACCTAGATATCAAAGGGGCCATCACACTAGATCTAGTCTGGGTCAGCAGCCTCCATTTATATGGATGATGCAATATATCCATATCAACATTCAGGTTAGGATAATTTTGAGGTTTTGGGAAATAGAGCTCATTTGCCTGTGTTTTAGACTAAGTCTAGAAAAGAGAAAATTGATTGAGCACTGATGCAATCAAGGGTCTGACACCTGTGCTTGGATTTTGGCTAAAAGGAATCATTTTTCAGCATTAATGAACAGGTTAAACCTTCACAGTTCGGAGCGCAGTAGAGTTAAGAGTTGAATTTAATAGAATCCCATGGCTGATGTCTAAATAGACTATTGGGCTAGCAATTCTGGGCATGCAGTCAATATTAGCGTGGCAGGGGTCAGGAATGCTGGGATCATTTACCCATATTGCCAAATGGGTTTACGGCTAATTAATTCCTGTGCAAATCAAGAAACTTTCCTGTTTGTATAAGAATGTTAGGTGTGGGGAGGTAACAGCTGTGTTTGGGCTAACAACGACTGACAGACTGGAGTCAGACCTGACTCAAAAGAAGACATCCGGCTTGGTTTTGTGGTCATACATGCAACAATTCCTTCTGTAGAACTCTCAGATGAGCTTTTGCACCTCTTCTCTATTTAATCTAACTCTAACCCTTCTCTTCATTCTGTAAATTGACCCTATTAGGTCCCAAATTAAATACAGTTCTTAGGCAAATTAGTGCATTCATGCTGGCAAGTGCCTTACACTGAATGCAGAGTAGCACACATGGTGTAGGAATGCAAGCAGGTAAAGAAAGCATTTTCAGTTCATCTGCTGAAAAATTGTTAAAAGAAATATTTGTTTGATTGGAAAAGGCGGAACGTCTTCCATGAAATGAAACCAAAATGTTTCTCTGTGATTGAAAGTGTTCATTCAACCAAAAATGAAACTCCTTGTATTGACTATCCAAAAATATCCACATTCAGTTTAGGTTGAACAATGTGTTTCATTTGATGGCAACATAAAGCAATATCAGAATACTTGCTTTTGTAATTCCTTATCTTATTTTTAAATTTAGGGCTATTTTATTTTAAAATATCATTTTAAATGAGAAGTAAAAACATCACAAATCTTAAAACAAGGCTTTTAATATATTTCAAGTTTTTTCCTCTTTTCTTCCAGATTTTTCTGTAACACAGCACTGGTTGCTCTGCTCTGCAGAAGCTGGTGTTATTATGTAGTTAGAATTCACTAAAAAGAAATGCCTCCATCCTCCAAAAGGTGATTAAAAGACAAGTCAACATAGCAGTCCCTGTCTTAATTAAACATCTCAGAGGTAACACTGCTGAATTTCGCAGAACAGCACACTGTTGACGAAACATTAGTTAAATGCAATGTCAATAAGGACATGGCCCCACCATTTTATTTCACCTCATTCTGCTGGTGACATTAACTGGTTTATCTAAGTTTGGTAAACACGGAGTCCTAAATGGGCGTAAGCAACATGAAACTTAGAACAACAAGCTCCATTATTATTTGTTGGATCTCTGGCTTTTGCTAGATTTTCATAACAGTACTGAACAGTGTTTGGGGTCTGGGTTGTTTGTGCTTTGGTTTTTTAAACATATGCTACTGTTTAAAGAAGTTGCAACTGTCTCTTTAACTATGCCCTTGATTTTTGCATAGTCATATTTTGGCATATGAAGACTAGCCATAATAGGACATACTTAGACTTCAATGTATTTAGATCAATATGGTGTAATATGTAGCTATCTTGATAAATTCAACATCTCACCAAAAATACATGGCAGATGTGATCCATTCACCTTCATCAATTTCTGTGCATCTGGATTGTGACAAATCTTCAAACACTTGGAACTCTTTTTATCAAAGCTGGATATTTTGATGAACTATATATGCTTTAGTTCAATCACAGTCATAGGATACAAAGCAAAAATTTATTTACATAAATCATAATATCTGTTATGCGAAAGGTCACACTATGAAGACTGTTAGTCACTTGCAGCTTTAACACCTATGAAACTATGAATCTCTATTTGAAGCCTTTGTGAAAAAGAAGACTGAGTACTGTGATTTCTACACTGCATAGCTTCCATTTTCAATCCTGGTTTAAGGCCAGCTTTTGGATGATTTCTTCTTCAGCTAGTGTAACAGTAAATCAAACAGACGTCAAAAAACCCTTGTGTTTCAGTAAAGGATTCGTTTAAGATTTTCAGAAGTCTAAACAAGTAAACAAGAGTTCAGTAAGAGCTAGGGAAGAGTGGTGCACTTTACTCTGCAACTGGTGCAGAAAAAATGTGCTTTGTACCTGCATACTGGTGCATACACCTGTGTATGCACATTTCACTTCTATGAACGTTAAAAGCATTTTATCTGTACCGGGTAGGTCAAATGCTTGAAGTTGAAAACATTTATGATTCACTTGGTACTATTTATTTGAGACAGCATTCCTATATCACCAAAGATTCAGGACAGCAACTTTTTCCTGAGGGATTCGGAGACTGAGCGAGTACGTTAACCTGGGGCACATTTTCTTTCTATCTAACTATTTATTACTACACTATCCAGGCACGAATATTATACCATAACATCTTGCATAAAGACTGAACATGTTCCATGCTTTTTTTAAGATGTGACACAATTAAATTCCAGTCTGATTACTCATATGATCCTTATGGGTGTCACAGAAATGTTGGTACTCTCCATATATGTTTAATTTATCTCTTCATGGGATTTGTTAATTGAAGCATGTAAGCCAAGTCATTCTGTCCATAAGATGGAAATAAATCAAGACTTTTTTTTTTTAAGACATATTCAAGTGTTGGATCTAGCAATATGTTACCCAGTAAATGTTTGAACAGTGAACTGAAATGGAGTAAGAATTGTTCAGTGAATAATTTGGATCAATTACTTTGAAACAAAAAGATGATGTTCCAACATGAGGGCAATTCTGTGCTGAGAACAGCTTGGCTAAGTTCCTACATTTTTGTGATCACTAGTTTTGGTGGTAAAGGGAAGGAATGTCAAATACACTAATAGTTCACCTGAGAAAGGAGTGTGAACTGCCCCTGACTGAGAACACAGTCCCTGTTTCCCTTACACACAAACTCATTGGCAAGAAAAAGTAATCCTTTCAAAAAATGCAACAATTGTCTTTGGCTCATTGTTAAGGCAGAAATTTCTTTCAAGGTTTTGGCCATTTTCAGAGGTGGTTTGATGGAGATTAAGGTATCATTTCCCATATACTGTTGACACACTTCTTTGAATTTGACTCACCAAAGCATGAAAACATGCATGGAATGTCTGTGTTCGATATCACTTATTCCTAATTCTCTAACTCAGAAATCACTGTTTAATCTATCCAAAAGCAGAGAGAGAATCCATTAGGCTTACAATCAATGGCTGTATATCACCTTCAAATAAAGGCTTCATTTAAGACCTCATTTCAAACTGTACAAACATTAAGTCCTGAAATTATATCATCAGCAGACATCTATTCATCACAAAGTGTATCAAAGCCAGAATGTGGCATATCATAATTCAGTTTGTATTCATAAGGTGATGTACGCACATTGGGAATATCAGCCCTGGCAGACAAATGAGAAGATCAAACTCAGCACCTTAATACTTCTCTCACTTTCATATGCTGGTCGCATTAAAGAGCAGGTTTTGAAAATATCTTCTAGAGTTACCACAATATTTTGCTTATGAAGGTTTGTTTAATATTTTTGTCGGCAACATGGACAGTGGAACTGAGTGCACCCTCAACCAGTTTGCTGACAACACCAGGCTTGGGTGACACCGTATCCTGGGCTGCATCAAGAGAAGCGTGGCCAGTAGGTCAAGGGAGGTGATTCTGCCCCTTTCCTCAGCTCTTGTGAGACCCCATCTGGAGTGCTGTGTCCAGCTCTGGAGCCCCCAACATAAGAATCACAGAATCACAGAATCACAGAATAGT
>Ga0181612_119099_pt1 | contig 11127 bp, 5 predicted proteins | sample HoacroProtozoa21_FD_119630 | JGI IMG/M metagenome (GOLD analysis project Ga0181612, IMG submission 119630) | Hoatzin crop microbial communities from Cojedes, Venezuel. Combined Assembly of Gp0051906, Gp0051904, Gp0051908 | reverse complement strand
GGTTGAACGTTATGTTAAGTGATTTGTGTGTTTGCAGTCCTGTTGATATATTTAGAAATGGGAGTAGTAGATTATTTCCATGATTTTTATATTGTTCCTTCATAATGCAACAGATTGGAGGTTCTTATAGAAGATCCAAAGCCAGCAGATTTCTTGAGTGCCAGACAGATACATCATTATAAAAGAAAAAGAAAATATTTTAATCAGCTCTTACTAGCCGAGTCCTACACTTTTATGGCTTTCTGTTTATGAAGGAATTACATGAAATCACTGTACAGCCTGCAATCGCTACTATCACTGATGAGTAGATCAGAGACAAATGTCGTGCCATCAGAGATGGTACTGATACTGCCCACACAAGTGTCTGGTTCCATACGGGCTGCTTGCATTGCAGTGATTAGGTAGTTGGATGCATCACTGACTTGATAAACACACAATTTGTTTCACTGGTGTGGGGTTTTTTTTGTATTAGAGATTTTAGTTAAATAGATTGTGCCAGTGTAAGAAAAAAAAAAACAACAACCCTAAAGGTTGATGATCTGCAAGCAGGGAAAGAGAACGAGCATCTAGCCCGCTGTTTAGGGAAATGTAGTCTTAATCTTGTGTCAAAGAGGTGTGTCAAACATGACCGTCCCAAATGTTACCTTAGTGGATATTCTGGTCCATAGGAGACCAGTTACGGGTTTGGCTGCCATCATCTCTGCCTGTATTTAAGAATGAAATTTCTGAATTTACTGCCACTGCACTTCTAGGGCCATGAATCTCCAGAAAAAAAGAAGATTTATCATTGAAGTTCCTTAATGGTTAGTGGAGACAGTTGTCTGCTCAATTTGCTCATGATTTTGCCCACAGTTCTCATCCATCTACTTTTCTCATGGACCAGATAGGGTGGCTTCTGCTGGAACAGCTGCCTTGGCAAGGGCCTGTGGACACCACTGCTAGGGTGTAATGATGTAGCTTGGCTTGTGAATGTAGTCCATCAACTCTAGGGGCCTATAAAAGCTTGATGAAGTAAATCTTAAACATTTTTTGCAGGAGATTAATACCTGAAAACTGAATAATTCAGATAAGGCAGTATTTGCTTCACAGATTATCTGATGCCTTAGATTTGAATGAAAATTTAAAACCTAAGTTTGATTTGCGATGATGTTGCTCAGGCATATAAGATTTGCCTCTTCTGTGTCCTCAGAAATTAACTCTGTATGCTCATATACATATGTAAGGCTTTTGGAGATTGCTTAGCTCCTAGAGTAGTGGTCTAACATGCTTAACATGTAAGGTGGCAGTTGTTAAAACTTAAGTACTCTGCCTCTTGTCTCTCATTGACTGGCTTGAATCTACAACCGAGGTGTGATTTTGTGCTTTGTGAATTAAAATTGATTTAGAAGCTGACATAATTGCCATTACAAACCTCCATGAAGATGTTTATACTGACTGTAAGCCCTTGTATCTGTGCAAGTTTGCTTGTCTGACAGTGGATCTCAAGCAGAAATGGAAATAAATGCCCAGCAGTTAGAAGCAACCTTACAATAAAAATACTGTTTAACCTTTAGTTAAGGTGGCGCAAATTTAGTGGAAAATACATGCTTCTTTTTACAGTTAGATAGATAACATAGAATAGAGATCCTGCTGCTGGTATGGAAGCAGGTGGTAGCCGACCTTGTCCTAGCTGTGTCGGACTTGGTTTTCATTGCCTTATTGATAGACAAGACATCCAGCCTTGTTCCACGGGGTTTTATTGCAAAAACAGTGCTTACTATGTCTGCAGGCACGACCTTTTCTGTGTGGAGTTAGCCTTGTAGAGATAGAGTTTGTTGAATTCTCTCACAATCACAGAGTTCAGGTGGAAGAGGAGAAACGAACTTCTGTACTTCTGCCTCAAGAGGGAGCAGCGAACCAGTGGAATACGGTCATGCGTTTACAAGAAATGTGAAACATTTCCCTTAATTGCATCAAATCTGCTTGTTTACAAGCATTTACTTGTAACAAAGTTTCTAGTGTACACAGGTCCATTTTTAGGTCGAATCTATCTTTCGAAATATTCTTTCTAGTTAAGGAATGATCAAGAATTGTTATGTATATGTGTGTGCACATACATAAAAAATATATTGTTTTATTAATAGTGCCTGTTATGTAGCTCATGTGTGATAGCCGTGTTGGTACCCATCTCTTTGCAGCATCTTTACATCTGAGTCTTTTCTTGCTTCAAGTTTTTTTCACATCCCTTAAAGAAAAAAGAGGGAGAGTTATCAGTCAGAAGTATATTAATACTGCTTCAGTTCTGGGGGGCTAAATTTGTATTTGGCTGCCAGTGATGTTTTTGAAAAGCAAAGCAAAAAGTTTGACCTACTTAGAATTCCCACAAAGTAGGAAAGAATTAGAAATCACTGTTTCACATAGGCTTGCGTACTTAAATCAAAAATATACCCCAACAAATGAAGTGAAAACACTTGATACCTACTTGGGTAGTTGAAAACTGTTCTTGCCTTCTATGAGAAGAATTAATGGTACTAATTTGAGCTGATACTATTTAAAAAAAAAAAAAGAGAGAGCGAGAGTGAATATGCATGCCTTGGGTATTTGGATGAAAATAAATTTCTTCCTCTTGCTCTGCTGCTGATTGACTCTAGTGGCAGCAGGGAACCTGCAGTCGGGGAATGCTCAACCTTCCCCAGCATCCTCCCCCTTCCTGGCTGGTTCATTTCTGCCAGATCAAGGGGAAGAAAGATGAGATCTGCAGGAGATACTACATTTAGGTCTTAATACTCCAGCAAAATGTAACAGAGACCTCCAAGAGTGACTTGAGAAGCAAGCTTGTTGAGACAGAATGATTAAATGTTGTTTGTGAAGTGTTTAGCGAGCTCTGCCTCATTGTGTGGAGTGGGAAGTGTGTGCTCACCTCAGGGACCAGGACTCATCCCAGGGAGCCCAATCTCTTGGGCTGTTTCTGTTTTCTGTACCAGATAATACTTCTATATCTTAATATTTGCAGCAAATGAGGAGGAACATGGGATTTGTTGCTGTAGGACCTTATTCTTAATGGTGGGATAGCTTCTTTTCACCTCGTTGCAGAAGGAATACTCAGTTACGTAAGATACCAGAACATATCCTCGCAAGTGTTGACATACCAGCGCAGTGGTGCTCTTGACTCTTCTTGGGTGAGCACTGCCGTTGAGGTATCATTCTCTCACCGGTGGTCACAGTGGAGTCAGGCTCCCCCAGTAAACTGATGAGCCTAAAATGTTGGTGACCTGGTGTGTTATGAGACACATGACCACATCAGCATTTTACCAGCCTAGCCAAGTTTGAGAGACAGTACTGAGGAATCGGGAGTTTATTACTTAATCCTGACCGTGGATGGTTAACTGCTCAGGATACGGTGTTGTGCCTTAGTGATTGTCCTAAACTTCTTCACCGTTCTTTGAAGACAGTCATATTGTACAAATTTACAGGTGAAGGTTTAGTTCAGAAACAGATTTTTCTCTTTTAGCGAAAAGACGATCTTAGACGTATATCTGTTTACCATGGGGCTGTCTTTAAGTCTTTCTTATTTTTAGCTGCTGTAAATGTAACATCTCAAGCATACACTAGTGCAAGTTTTAATTTTGGGTCGCGTGTTGTTATATCAAAACAGCAGGAAAACAGAGGCCAGTTTTCAGACAACATTTCAATCTTTATGACCCTCATAGTAGAGCAAGCAAATGTATTAGAATAATATTGGTCTGCTCTTAAGACAGAATACAAGTGACTTTGCTAGTTGAAGGTGGTTCTGAGAGTAAAATGCCTGATTATTCAACTGGAGAGTTGTCTTTTTGAGTTAGAAAAATTTTGGTCTACCCAAGAGCCAGCCTGTGACAAAAGAAAAAACAACGCAATTTGAGAAAGGTTTGTCAGTGTCCTTCCTCTCTGTGTAGGTGAGTTGAAGCTTAAGTGTAGATCGCTAGAAGGGCTATGGCACTGTGGCTCTGCTCAGTGGGTTATAGCCACCAACGTTGTGAAGTCGCATCATGGACTTTATTGACTTTCTCTACAGTTCTTGCACTAGCAGGCTGCTTGGTGGTATGGGGTATGAGAAAAGATCTAATTTAAAAAAAAAAAAAAGTGTGTCAAGAACTTTTAAAAAGTGGAATGACTGAAAAAGCAGCCCTTCTTCAAAATTCTAGTCTACTTCACAATCCAGTGTTAATATAGTTCTGGTTTCATAAGCAGGAACTGTTTTATTTATTGAAAATAATGGCTTTTCCTGTTAGAGTTGCTATTAAACTTCTGCAAAATGTCCCCTTTTTCAGCCAGATGTTTTTGCGCCTTACAATAGTGTAGGGTAACAGAGAGAGAGGAGCAGTGCTGCTTTTTGGGTAATGCATGTCAAATAATAATATTCTTTAACCATTTTTGCGTATTATTTCTTCATCAAACCATGTACAAAGTTTTGTACTTCATAAAGTATTGGAGTAAATTGCTATCATAAACTTTATCATTAAGAGAACTGTTAATTGTTGATTGCTGTCCACGTCAACCATAATTCCGTAAATTTGACAGACCAAACATGACACTTTTGTTTAAAATTATGAGCAGAAAGGTATGACAGGCAAAACATTGTCAGGTTGATGGTTTGGGTTTTTTTAGATGGCTACAGATAACTTACTGCTCTGTGTCTGCAGGAGTTTTTCCCCTCTCCTTAAAACTTTAGAGAGCACCTCAAGGGTTTGAACTGAAGCCTGTGCAAAGGAAAATCTGGTTCTGTCTTTTAACTTTCAGTCAAGGCTGTGTTTTTTGAACATATAGCCAAGACTGTAGCACTGCAGCCTACGTTCTCCGTGAACGCTTCGTTGATGGATGAAAAAGCTTTCAAAAACGCTTGTGTCCTCTGAGCCTTGCTGAGAGGGGCAGCCGGTGCGGCTGTTGAGGAGCATGGGCCCGCTGGAGGAGCACTGGGCGATGGCTGGGCTGCTGAGGGTGCGACAGCAGCGGTGCGGGGAGGATGCGCTGCGTGAAAGCAGCTGTGGCGGGCGCGGGGTGACATTTCACATACACGTGGGAGATCCGGTGGGAAGTAACAGATGCTAGCAAGGTGTTCGCAGGCACATGTGTAATATCTATATCATTTATGGTATTCTCCCACATAATTCCTACTGGTTGGCTGGAACTAGATAACCTGGGATCATAATGCAGCCTGGCAGCCTCTCTCCACTGAAACTAGCTAGTGATTTATGTATTACCAGCCAGTTGTAGTTCTGTCCGTCGTGAGCTGACCTACCGTCAGTCTGCTTGGTGTTTAGGTTAGTAACACAGTCCCCACTAGGAAGCTCTTACAATCTGCTTTTATTCACTCAAGATACTATCTTTTTAAAAACTGAAATGGGGGGAGAAGCAGGGAAAGGTTTACGTTGGTCTTTATGCACTGCTGAGAATTTTTTTTTCTTTTTTTTTTAAACAGTCACTTTTCAGACCTCTTCCTGTTTCTGTATTGCAAACTGTGTGTGCGCCTTTACTGTCTGAAGATTTGAGGAGTGGTGTAAAACTTTATAAATTGGGTAGATTCCAGGTTTTGTGGGTTTTTTGGATTTTGGAGGCGGGTGTTTGGTTTTTTAGTTGTTTGTGATAGCTGTGCCTAATTTAGTGAAATTTCACTGCTGTTGGAACTTTTGCTGGCCTAAATGTTGGTGTCTCAGACCTGGCTAATATTCCAAATACTGCCAGAAGGTACAAATTGCCTTTTGTTCCTTGTCTAGTGTGTAGAGTGATTTCCCTGAGCCCAGAATTAAGCAAAGTGCTCTTGACCTGGATAGTCATACAAAGAATACTCCTCATATGGGCACTTTTTTTCTTGCCTTTATTCCCACCTCATCTTCATTGTCAATTTTGAGATAATCTGGAGTTAGACACCGAAGCCTCGTTCTTTCTGCAGGGCTGGTGCCTGGATGGGACGGTGTTTGCTGTGTTCCTGTTTTTGAAAGTGCAGTTGTTACAAATGACTGGTCAATGAAGGGAGTGTAAAGATGGGTAAAACTTATTTATTTATTTTAATTCTGTCTAGTGTCATTCAGAGAACACAAAATCATGCCAGAGAGATCAGTTTAATAAAAGAATATATGGTAACCTCTGTGAATCAAGAAATTTGATGGAAGGCTGACTAGTAAAACAACCGCTGGCCCCTTTCATTTAGCTGTGCTTTCAGACTGGAGACCTGGCCAAATGGGACCTGCCAAGTAATGTCATGTTTATTTGGGAGTAAATACAGCAATGAGCAAAGCAGGGAGTGAGAAGCCAGGAGATGAACTCGGATTAATTTGATTGTATTTTTAAGATGCTTGTGTATCAGGGGAGTTGGCAGGTAAAAGACTATGGGTTGATGTGTTTTGCAGGCTGATGGTTTCTAAGTGGACGTGATTGCGTACACTTCAGCTGTGGCCATCATGTTAACAACAACAGCTTTTAAGAGGCCCACTTCAAATTCACATCTGATCTCTGTCCTTGATAGAAGATAAAGCCAGAGGATACCCCCAGCATACGCCAAACTTCAGTCTTCCTAAGGGTTGTAGCACTTCCATACTGAATTATAGTTTGCCCACTGCAAGTTTTAAAAAAAAAATAAAACCTTTAGCCTGTCAAAGGGTGGCAGCACCGCTGTGGCAGTGGCATAATTCACCTGCAGATCTGTACGTTTTGAAATATGCTGCCTGAGAGCATTTTATTACATTCACTGTAAAAAATACCATTGTGTTTTTTTTTCAAGTGGGTTGGGGTTTATTTTCCTCTAGCCTTTAGGTTGGTTGGTGGGGGGAGGGGCAGGGTTCCTCTTTTTACTAGGGTTCTATAAAATAAAACGAATCATAGTGTGACTGCCTGTTAAGCCAAAAAGCTTTTATTTCTCGTACACTAGAAAAGTTTCTTGGAGGGAAACAAATGACAATAGAGCTTTTTGTCCATAGTAAACTTAGTTGGTGGCTGGAACAGATAGGAAGTTACTTTACTAAAAGAATTTCAGTGTGATTAAAAAAAGCCTGCAAGGCCAGCAGGAAAATCATTGAGTTCAAAAATATACCTGAACAATATAAAGCAAGTTTGCACCTTAAGCAACTTGTGCTCCTGAAGTAATCTTCCATGTTTGTTTCCCTTTTCATATTTCTTTTCTGATGCCCTTATTTTAAACCTGAGACCAAAGCTCCTGGCTCCGTTTTTAATGCTCTGTGGCTATGTCTGTAGCTGTGGACCCTTTCCATCAGCAGTCACTGAGCCGAAGGAGGAAGCATCCAGGTGAGGGGGATGCAGGGAGGCATTAAGTGAAGCTGCATCCTTTGCCCCTGGCCCGGGAGGTGCGTGACACATGCAGAATTACCTGCTGCATTAAAGGAGGCAATATCTGTCCCCCCACCCCCGGAGTACGTGCGTTTGGGCTAAAGAACAAACCAGGATGAGGAGAATCGCCAGCAGAGAACCTTGGTGCTTGCACAGAAAAATGCAAAATAAACAAATGTTAGACTCGTCGAATTTTGTAGAGAAGCTAAGCCTTTCCGTACTCACCGTTGTTGTTCACCTCAAAAACAGGAGATAAGCATTAGTATTTCTAAAGCTGGGTGAGCACCTTTGTTTTTCTTAAAGCTCCGTTCCTCAATCTGCTGTTATTTTTAGAGGGCATCCCTCCCCCAAGCTGACACCTTTCTGGAGCCTGGTGTGTGACAGCTTTCCCTTGTTAAGCCGTCAGGGCTGACCGAGCTCTTCCAAGGAGAACTTGGCAACTCCTACCTAATTAAATTTGCAACCTTCAGCAATTTACAAATAAGCATTGTCACAAAGGATTTGTGTTTCTCTCCTCTGAATATGGGGAGGGTTGAGGAGCGCACAGTGCTGGATCCGTCCCTACAGAGCTTACGCCCGTAAGATCATTAGATCTTTGTCACCGTTTGGTTTATCAAGTACTTCTAGTAGTTGTTTGAAGTTAGCCTTAGTTATCCTGGTTTTAACACTTAGAGACTAGACGTAGCCTATGTAACTTCTCAGGTGTCCTTCGGTGGATGCCACCCCGGAGTGGAGGAGCAGCATTTACCTGTGGTGCCGATGAAGCATTTTGCTTTACTTTCTAAGAGAAATATTTACTAAACAGTTGTGTTCAATATCAATGCATTAGTCATGCTTAGATGTGGTAGTGACACAAATTGTGCCCTGAAAGCAGGAGTACATAGCCCCGACACTGTAATTTCAGTATTTTTATATCAAGCTGACGAATCTAATTAATATTTTAGAATACTTAAACAACAGCAGCTGTAATGTGCAAAGCCTCTAACGTTTTTTGGAAGGGACATTACAGCTTTTATTCACAATAAATTAAAAGTACAAACTTAACGTCTTCCTAGAAAAAAACCACAGATCACTCCACAATGTTAACTGCTTTTAGGATTTCAAGTACGAAAAGATAAGTTGTAAAATTAACATTCCTGATCCCTTGCCAATTTCAGATTCTTGTGCTATTTATAAGTCAGCCAGCTTCTGCTTTTTTACTTAAGTGGCAGGTTCCTCTTTGACAAGAACGTGGAGATTTTTTTCCTGTTACCATTAAATTGAAGGATGAAGCTCATGCATTTGGTTTTGTCTGCAGAAACAAAAGAATGAAAGGGGAGGAAAAAAAAAACCCCAAAACAGAAAAGTAAATGCTTGATTTAGATAGGTGTGGTAATTTTCTGGGCAAGTCAATAAAGGTTCAAAGTATAGTTTAGATTAATCTGTTATTTCCTCCTGATAGTAGGCTGGTTTTTTACTTACAAGTGAAGCAGAGGAAGTTCAGCATGTTTATATTTAAACCTACGCTACAGAGTGAAGTCTCAGAGGAGTTTAGGAGTGTTAATAATGCAACCTGAACTTTAAGTTTCAGCTGCTAACATCACAGACTGCTTGGTTTAAAGATCAGTTAAAGTCTGCTGCAGGCTTGTAGACCTTGATCACTTTGTCTGCCTGGGAAGTTTCCCTGCATTGGGGAGTATGGAAATACATTTCCTGCAGCAGGCAGGGAAAACACCAGCACGGAGCAGAACTGGCCGTGGAGCAGGGACCCCCACCACAGCACAGGTCCTCGGGGTCCACGGGGAGGGTGGAGCAGTCAAGGCTCAGTTTTGGTGTTCTTCTCGTCCTGCTGTCTGTGCAGTGTGTCCTGGTGAGAGATCGGTCACCTGTGTGGCTGTTGTCCCCCGGAGGGGCTGTGCTGGGCAGCGTGAGTAGGAACAGGAGAGAAGAGAGCGTTGCGTGCTCCAGTCCAACGTCCGCTGCAAGGCGCTGTCCGTCTGTAATCATTAAGTGTGAAAGGTGTGCGCCAGGCTCGGTCAGCAGAGCGTGAACGGTGAGGTTCTCACTCCGGCGATCGCAAACACGCGAGCCGGGGCCCGTGCTGCCTGATGGGCTCTCCCTGCCTGCAGTTGCTCAGCTGCCCACAGCCTCACCCTCCGCGAGGCCTGAGACGCCGCTGCACGCAGCAGATATTATTTTGGTTGCAATAACAACAACAAAAAACTGTAACTGTCTCTTGTGAACTTCTCTGTCTGTTTGGGTTTTGAGTTCCGCCACCCCCCCCCAGCACAACCTTAATGCTTCCTAATTTTCAGGATTTGTTTTTTCTCTTCCCCCAAAACTTGGGCTTTTGACACCTACTGATCGCAGTTTGCAGCTTGCTGTTGCTGCAACTGGGTGTTTCAAATGCCAGGTGCCCTGCAAACCAGAGCCGAGCATCTCTGGCCTCAGCACAGCAGGTGAAACGATGCCTGGTGATCTCTAGTCCTGAAGTCCTCTTATTTTCATGGCTTGGGGTGAGGGGGATTTTTCAGACACAAGAAAGCCACAAACCAAGTCTGTGAGTAATAGGAGACGTGGAAAGAGGACCAGAGGCGTTAGGTGGCAAGGCACATTGTCACCAGTATTAACAGAGCAAAGATGTGGTTTATGTGGTATTTCTTCTGAGTAAAAGGTTTGGGGTTTCACCTCTTTTCCCGTGCGTTGGTTGATTCGCCTTTTGTTCTTTGTTTTTCAGGTGGCTTCCTTAGCAGGGCCAGGAGGGAAAGTTGAAATAGAACAAAATTTCCTCAATAATAAACTGAAGACAATTACAGCTTATTTTGGTGATCTAATAAGGCATGACATCTCCTGAACTGAACTCGGTGTGGATTCTTCCAAACCCAGCCTCCTTGACTGCTGCTTTGCTTAAGCTTTTGTACAGCTGGCTGGTCAAAAATGACCTAAAGCCATTTTCCGCTTTAATGTTGTTTTACAAAAAAAATGTTCTGTTTATTGCTACTGTCAATAAATGTTTTATAATAGTTTTGACAGAATTCTAATCGGAGAGTGGCTGTCAGTGTAGGAACAAAGATCTTTATAAAATGCAGTCTTGCAAGGTTCAAGTTGAACCAGTCGAAGGGGAGTTCAGGATTTCTTTGTAGCTCTAATGTGTGCTGCTTCTGTACTTGCTCCGGTTTCGAGCGTTCGGGGGGTCAAAAAGAATAGCCTGAAAACTGTTGTGTGTGGAGAACTGCTGTCTGCACTTGAGAAACAAAAGCATCTGAATGTAAGGTGGAACTAGACAGTTGGGTACACCACCAGAGGTTAGCCCCAGTTCACTTCTCTGCCTCCGTGCTCACTGGGAAAAGACCTTTTCAGGTTTTCTGTGTAGGCTGGAAGTCCATACGTTTCTCACTGTGAGTAGTCCAGCTTCTTGGAGCACAGGGTGAGAGCGGGGCGTGTTTGTGGCTGGTGGCAGGGCTCTAACCTCTCGTTTTTGTTACTTGTTTCATTTTTTTCCTCCTTGACAGCCCTCTTTGTTACAAAGATATTCTGAGGAAACCATCTGACTGGAGGTTTGTCTCGGTAACCAAAGGTATGTGCGTCCACCCTCTTCTTGGAGCCCTTTGGATGCTTGTGCAGGCTTCAGGGAGGGCAGAGGGAGCCCGACTCTCCACTCCCTCTCGGGGCTTGGAGGGCATGAGTGGCTTATGGGCACTTTTCCAAGCAGAAAAGAATCATAGAATAATAGGTTGGAAAAGACCTCTAAGATCATCAAGTCCAACCATCTGCCCAGCAGCACCATGCCTACTAAACCATGTCCCAAAGTGCCACATCTACATGTTTTTTAAACACCTCCAGGGATGG
>Ga0181612_110132_pt1 | contig 11127 bp, 10 predicted proteins | sample HoacroProtozoa21_FD_119630 | JGI IMG/M metagenome (GOLD analysis project Ga0181612, IMG submission 119630) | Hoatzin crop microbial communities from Cojedes, Venezuel. Combined Assembly of Gp0051906, Gp0051904, Gp0051908 | reverse complement strand
CCCCGCCCCCCCCCCGGCCCGGGGGGCGGCGGCCGGGAGCCCTGCATCCCGCCGGCCCGCCAGCCACGGCCCTGGCGCCAAGCTGGGCTGACCGGGCCGCCGGGCGACAGCGAAGGCCCCGGGGCGGCGGAGCGGGGCCTCGCGGGCGGGAGGCCTCGGCGCGGGTGCGGTGGCTCTGGGCGCGTCGAGACCGAGCTCTGCCCGCGGAGCTGCGCCTTGGTTTCGGCTGTGGGCGGGCGCGTTTGGGTTTGCTGCGGCCGATGTCTGCCCCTTGCCCTCTCCCACGAGAGCTGTGAGTAGAAATCAAGCTTAGAGCCCAGAGCATCTGGCCTGTAGGTAGGCGGGAGGCTGGCTGGCGGTGGAGTGATTGTGCTGGGAACGCTGAGCCTGGCATGGCTTTCTGTGTCCCTTTTCCCTTTAAAAAGTGAGAAGGTGACATACTGCCCTGGACTGAGGTCCTTGCGGTGCTGGGTCCCGCTGTCCGACTGTTCAACCTGTCAGGATGCCGTGGAGAAGCGTGTGGAAGCCTGGGGGTGCGTAAGGGAGGGAATAATGTGCCTCCCGTACGGGAATCCCTCGGCTGCTGCTGTTGTGAGGGCTGCAGGTGAGAGCTGTTCAGTGGGAAGTCAGCAGTCGGGGGTGTGCTGTTGGTGTGTGGGGTTTGAAGCAGATCTGTCTTGGGCTCGGATTCGGCCACAGCGTGGGACGTGTTAACCTGGCCCACCACTGATTTTGTGCAACCCTGATTAAAATATGAGCTTGAACATCTCAAAAATGCTTCTTCTGTACTGCCGTACTCCGTTCTCGGGTTTTGGTCCCCCTGGCAGAAAGCCGCGTGGCCAGGGGGAATGTGCAGCTGAGATGTTCTGCTCTCAGGTCTAGGTTCTCCTGAGCCAGATCCTGCTGGCTGAAGTGTCTGGTTCCCTGAGCTGTTGTTGCTGTGAGCGTTGCCTGCTGCTGCTCCCCCTCCATGGCGCTGTGAAGCCTACAGGAGCGGTGCCCTGCCAGGGGGGATGTGGAGCGGGAAGGGGGACCCAAGCCTTGTGGTGCCCTGCAGCAGAGGGAGGCTTCTTCCACCTCTAGGGCTGTGTGCGGGTGCCACGCCAGAACACCCAGTTGGACCCTGCTGGAGGAGGTCTGGGTCCCTCACGAAGCTGAAGCTCTGAGGTGGCCGCTCAAATTCTGCGCCTGCTGGTGGCGTGGCCATGCTGACCGACAGCAAATGTCCCTCTCCTGGCTGTGGGCCTGAGCTGTGTATTGGTAGGGGCAAGACAAGGAGACTCGTCCTGCTGGCTGCATTCCTTTGCAGGAGCCAGTGCTGAGTAGCTGTTGGAGGTGTGAGTCGGTCTGCTGCTCGTGCTGGTTTTTTTGAGGCGAAACAGTGTAAACATAAGGTCTGTAGAGGAAGCAGCCTGGCTGTGTAAGGGTTCTCATGGCTGCTGCACAGGAAGCTTGCCTGGTGCTGCGAGCAGCGGCATGTTCGAGTGCCTGCAGCAGCTCCGGAGGTGTCCTGGACCCATGCTGCCACAGCAGCCGAGAGGTGTGGCGAGGTGCCTGGCACCCTTCTTTTAGACAGCCACTCTCCCATCCCTAGCCAGCTGCTAGAGCCATGGGAGTGGCTCTTGTTGTTCTGGATGCATCGCCTGTCTTCTCTGCAGCACCTGGGAGGCATCCCTGCAGCTCTGGGCAGCAGGCTGTGGGCAGGGGGGCCTCTGCCGAGAGCTGCTGGGGGCTGCTGCCTTCCTCTGCCAGCCCCGGGGGTCTGCGCCGCAGCCCTGTGCCTGCCCAGGGGCTGCTCAGTTTTGCATTGTGGCTCGGGCCTGCCGGTGTGCAGGTCTGCACAACGTGGAGATGTTGGTGCACAGGCTGTTTATAGACAGTCTTTCATTGCCCTCAAAGAAAATAAGGGGTTATAGCTGCCTTCACTAATAGTATAGTTACAGCAGAGCTCCAGGAAAAGCAGAGGATGGGCACCCTTGGACAAGAGATCCTAGCTGTTAATTTGTACAGTCACTACTATGTGGGGTTTGGAAAGCCACCAGCCAAGTCTGAATCTCAACTGAGCTCTTCCTGTAAGCTTGAAAGAATGTTTTGTAGGGATTCTTTTGTTAATAAATATTTTGAGTGCCTATATATGTCTTCAGAGATGTCTAAATATGTCCTTCCGTAGAAGTCTGACTGGCTCAGAGGAATCTACCACCTACAGTAGGAGGATGTAGTGTTATTTAAGGATAGAAACAGGTTAAAGGGAGGAGAAGAATACTGCCCAGCAGTGTCCCAGCGCCAGCTGTGGAATCTGTATTACCTGCTCCCAACTGTCATGGGTATCTTAGCACAGGGATGAGACACCAGAGGCTCATTTAAAAATACTGTTACTGGATGCAAAAGCTGCATGCAGACTTCTCAAGAGCAGCCTGCAAGGAGGCAGGTTTGGGGCTCACAGTGATAAACCTGTGTGTTTTCTCTCCTCGCAGGAAACAGTGTTTGGCAGACTGCAGAAATAAACAGAATCCTTACTTTGTGTTATTCACAGCTTTTGTAAAAAGGACGATCACAACAAAGAGAATCTCTTCAACAGCCTGAACTATGATATTGCTGCCAAGAAGAGAAAAAAAGACCTGCTGAATAACAAAGCCAAGACTCAATGTAAGATATCTATTTGGGCTTTTTAAAATAAAAGTTGCTGCAGGAGAATGGAAAATGCTTCATATCTATGGCTTTTGCACAGTGCATGAGGAGTCTTCCAGAGTGTCTTGAAGGGCTTTGCGCCTGTGTTTGACCTAAGTAGAGAACTTGGATGCAGTTTAATGTGAAGATTTATGCCCCTGTTAGTAATCCCTGCTCTGAGGAGTTGTGCTTGTAGTGTTCAGATTTTTGTCATTTGTGTTTGTCAGAAGGAGGGTAATTTTTTCCTATGGTACATTCAAATGAACCAGTTCCAGTTTTTTCCCCCCCTGTAGACTTCCTTGTGCACAACAGGCTAAATTTATTCTTCCTTCCATATGCATGTTGAGCACTAATCTACATTACTGGAGGCTAGAAGCCTGAATGTGAGCTTTGATCCTATCTCTGTGCGTGGAGTGCATGAAAAATGAAATGAGGTTTCAGCTTGCTGAAAACAATGGAAGGTTTGAAATCTTCCTGTATGCACAGCGAGCAGCCGGGGTCTCGAGTGGCAGGCACACTGTGGGAGGGCTCTGGGGAGCCTGCAGGGACAGCAAGGTCTGTGCTGGTCTGATGGCAAGATAGGTACTGGAGTTAGATGTGAAGGCTACAAATGTAAACATACACAGAGGAAATGAGTTACAATTCCCACACTACTATTAGCTCATTGTGCATCCCCCAGGATTTTGAAAACTGATGCCAAAAGTTGGCCCCTCGGTGCATTCGGTTTTCTGAACAAACAAATGTTGCCATGACAGTTTTTGGCTGGATTCTGTGTTGACCTACTATTTAAAAGGGCTTGATGCAGGGTCTACATGCCTGTAACTGAGACTGGGTTTGTCCTTGGGCTTGCAGTACCAGGCAGGAGTACATTGCTGCATCCTTGGGTGGAAAAAGACCCCAGGAGCACGATATTTCTTTTAAGGAAAGGAGTCTAGTAGGATGGGGAGAGGAATATTCCTTACTAGCTGTTGAATTGCTGGTGTGTGGTAGAAGTAGGGTCAAAAGCCTGTGGGAGAGGGATTGAGCAGTGTAACTGCTTACAGCGAAGGCTCTTCTGCAAACTGAGTTAGCAGCATGTGGTGGGTACAGAGAAGCTATTTGGGGAGTGGGACCACTCCCCTTTCTGAGGGGAGGGAGGGGCAATTAGAAATAGGAAAATTTTGGTCCCAGATAGGTTTTTCTTTTTAGCAAGTTAGCTGCAAGCACAAGCATGCTCCTTTGAGCCTGACCTCACTGCTGAAAGCTCTCTCCCACATGCCTGGTGTCTCATGACACTTTTACTCAACTTCAAATTTGACATTCAATCCCAAGCCTGTAACCAAGGTAATGAATAGTTAATAAAATCAATAACAACAAAACCTGGCTGTCAGCCACTCTTACTGTCTGGGACCAAAGAAGAGGAGGTGCTATGGTGTATCTGTGGCTGGCAGATTAAACATTTACAGTCTTGAGCTGTGTCACTGAAACAGAAGCTGTTCCTAAGGCTCAGGGCTGTGGTCTCAAATGAAGCAGTATGGAAACAAAGCAGCTCAGCAGGTTGCTAGTTTTGGTTTCAAGTGTGGTGGTGTAAACACAACATAACTTCATCTGTACTAAAAGGGCAGTTAGTTTGATGAGCAGAAGATATCCAGCCCTCTGCAAAGTGGAGGATTAACTGAGCAAAATGTCTTTGTCCAAACAGATTTCCACCAGGAGAAGTGGATTTATGTTCACAAGGGGAGCACAAAAGAGGTGAGTGCCTCCATAGGTTCTTTGTTCCCTTTCTACTGTTTTTTCCAAGCAGTGGAAGATCCTGTGCTGATATAAATCAGCAGAAGCTCTTAAGAGATAAGTGGAAGATCTGGCTTGTGGTTGGAATTTCAGTAATGATTTTAAGCCCTGATCAGGGAGCCAGGGCTTGCTGTACAAGGCTTTGTACATGTGTTTAAAATATGACTTGTTTGCTTCGCTCAGTTAAAAAAAAAAAAACCAGCCATTTTCAAACCAAGCCAAAAACCTGTTCTTGGCTCTTACCCAGCACAGTCCTAACATGGAAAATTATTGGCATTCAGTACAACAGCTTGCTTGCGCTCATGGAGAGAAGCGGCCGTACAAGACCACTCTGAACTCCCATGTATATTGAACCCCAGGAATGCGCAGCTTGTTCTCACCCATGAATTGAGCTTGGGTCACTCTTGGGAAACTACCATAACCTACACTGGGCCATGCCCACTCTTGACGTCAATGAGTGTGGCTCTGGGAGACAGGCCTGCTTCCTCTGGCTGTGAGCTGGTCCCATGATTTGTACCCATTGGCTTGCTAAATTGAGTTGCCCTGGGTCACGTCTTCCTTTTGCTGTCTGGACTCATGTCTGCCAAAACATGACCCAGACTGTTTTTTCTTCTCAGCGCCATGGTTACTGCACCTTGGGAGAAGCCTTCAACCGACTCGACTTCTCCAGTGCTATCCTGGACTCCAGGCGATTCAACTATGTCGTGAGGGTGAGTGAAAGGCCAGGGTTTATTTTGCTGTGGTGGTGGAGGCTTTGAACTGGGCACCAGTTGGGTGGTGGGAAGCACTTGTAAAGAGGTCCAAGCATGCAACTGAGGGTGTTGGGCCTTGCTGCATGAAGTAATTGATGGAACCTGTAAGTTCTCAGTTCAGCTTCTAAATGTGATTCCTGGGGCCCCAGAGGGAGCATGGGCTCTCTACAGAGGCCAAGGAGCAGGGGGGACCTCTGCACAGGAGGCTCCAGCTCCACGAGGGTTGTGGAGCTTTGTCTCCTTTTAAGTGATGGAGAGACTCTAAGGAGCTGAGTGTTCTGGGAATGAGGTGATGGGCTGAACCTCTTGAAGGCATTGATCTTAACTTCTCTGTTAAGGATCATGGTTGCTCTTAATCCTGTGTGACTGGCAGTGGTATCAGTGGGTGAAGCATCTGGTTAGTCCTGACACCATTAGTTGGTAGGAAGGAGTCATCAGCCATCAGCCCCAAGTTCCATGTGCTCTGGCTTTGCATAACAGATCAGGGCATCTCTTTTGGCTCTGAGTGGCCAATGGCAGTGGTAGTGGTTGGGGGAGCTACTGTCCTGAGAGATCTATGTTTATGGGCATGTGATCTGCAAATTGATCTCGAATTTCAGAATGGTTATCAAGGTTTGGAATTCAATAAGCTTAAAATCTGTTATTAACTTGAGGCTGTTTATAAACAGCTCCTTTTAACATCTTGTCAGCAGTTGGTCACTGATGAGGCACCAGCTGTTCAGGTTTTAGGTTGTGGAGCAAGCAGCATTGGTATTGCTTTCCCTTTGAGTCAAATGTCATGAAAAGTGTTTAAGAAATGATCTGAGCAGGTTCATCTTGGTTTGTTCACCTAGGTGAACATCTGTCATCTAGGTGACAGAGCCTGTGAAAATGTCTGTCACCCTGGGAAGGGTACAGACTTTGGGGGTGATCACCCACCTGCTGTGCAGAAAGGGCACTGGCAATCACTTGGATGTCCCACTGCAGGAGAGGTGGCAGGGAGCAGAGGTGCTGGAGGAGGCAAAGCAGGATACAAGTCTGTGGAAACTCGGGCTGTCCTAGCTCTGCTGGTCCTGGGACAACTTGTTTTCCTGGTTGTGGAGAAAAGGTGATTGCCAGCACTGAGCTGCTCAGTGTCTTCTGATAACTGGGTATCCACACACAGCTGACATCTTCAGGGGGAGTATTGTGGAAGGAATAGTGCTTGCCAAGGCTGTAACCCTTTAGTCAAATATAAGGGAGGAAGATAAAATAAAGCTTGTATTTGCTGCAGAGATCCCTTTGGCAGACTTTGTCTTACAACAACGAAGAACTCCACAGGACTGCTAAGCATGGCTTCAGGTCACACTATGCCACGTGATGGGCTTCTGTTCAGCCCAGTGTGATGGGTGTCTCATGGGTCTAAAGTGATTGAGCAGAAGTCCTATTAAATTTTTTGAAGAGCAAACTCAAATTTCAGTGAAGTTGATGTGGTCCGGTGGGGAGACTCTGGCTGACCTTCCCCTTTCTTCCTGTGAGGATTTCATAAGAGCATCCCAAATCTGCGGTGTACCTGAAATAGCAGTGTTCTGTATGGAAGTCGGCATGTATTCTTGTTTTGACAAATTACCTCTCTTCTAAGCTTTTAAGGGTAGTTTCCCAACCAGTAGTTTTAAGGATACTGCACTACTGAGAAGCATGAAGCTTTCTAATTGAGGCTGACTTGTGGTTTGGCAGATTAAAGAAGATATTAAACCTGGTACCATGGATCAAACACAAAACTGACTTCTTAAAATGAAGGGCTTGTATCGGCCAAGTCTCCGGTGGATAGTAGCTCGTAAAATGCCTTATGTGCCAGACCTACTCATGAAAAGCTCTGCCTAGATGTGGATCTTGTTTGTGGTCCTTCGCAAATCGCAGGCCTTCTAGAGCACACAGATGAGCAATCTGTCACATGGAAAATGCCTTGAACATTGGCAGGCAAAGCATTTTTCCCTTCCCTCCCTCTCCCTCTCTCCTTGTTCTCTTGAGTTCCACCCGTTGCTCGGGGTATCTGAGTAATGTCACACCACTTAGTTCATCAAGCAAGTGCTTTCCAAGGAGGGAAGTTTAGAGTTGGAGGTTGGGGGAGAATATGAGGATGTCTGTAGGGGAAGAACAGAGTAATAGCTGCAGGCTTGGGATTCTGCTGGCTACACCCAAATTTACCCTATAGAGAAGTAAGCTACATCACTGCTGATAGCAACATGAGCTTTCAGGCTGAGCATCAGCTTGCCTTTCTCAAAGTGTTCCTTTCTGAATTTCTGTGAACTTAACTGCTGCAGTGTTTTCAGTGCTAATTTTTTGTCACAGAAGTGTCTGCTGCTTAAGATATACCCAGACTAAGTTCTTGGAGTTCCTAATGGTGCACTGATAAATTGGGCACCTCCTGCAAGTGAGGTGGAGGTGTGAGCTGTAAGAAGCTTGGCAGGTATTTTTCATGGGCAAATACCATCAGCTGTAGCGAGTGAGTTGATGTAAACTGGAGGAAAACTTCTGCTTCAATCTTGTCTCGACAATCTGCTGGTATAGTGCTGGAAGTGCTAAGTGTAAGTATTGGTGCCATGTCTTGGTCCTTGCTGATCTTTCAAACTATAGCATCTTCTTGTGTGTTACAGGACAACGTTCCCTGTTTAGACCTAGTAAGCAAGTGTCGGACCCAGAGGACCCAAATGGTTCCTGGTCTTGAAGCAGCCCTGGTTTCTCTGGTCTGACAGATTTAATGAAAAGACTGGAAGTGTTCTGTAAGCGTAAGTAACACGAGCAGAGACAAAAGTGCCTGTAGCCCAGAAGTTGTTGGTTCTCCTTCGGGAACACTCTGTTCAGATGACAGTGAGGTTTTGCAGGCTGCTTCCTTCAGAAAGATTTGTCATATGATGGCTGTGTAGTCATGTCTCAGGGGAAGGTGCTGTTTCTGATCATAAAAGCTTAGGTCAGGTTAAGCTGCATGGGCACAGCTCTGCTGGAATAACAGTGTGCAGCCTGCTAAAGTAGTCTCTTAAATTTGTTTCTTAAGTTTTTATAGCAGTTAGCTCCAGGAGTCCTGGATTTATGCTGTGCTGAAAGAATATCAGCTCAATGCTGTCTCCTGGAGATCTGTCAGCACCTGCACTGTAAATTATTATAACTTGCCTTGCTCTTGCTCCCAGCCAAAAGCCAATGTGACATTTCAGCCACAGAAAGTGAAGGGCTGTGAGAGCAAGGGGGGGGTGCTGGAGGAGGAATTTTTCATTGCAATATGTTTCTCTAAGCAGTCCAGATGTGAGGAGCCACATCCCCAGCCAGGAGGAGCTTATGGATCCCCACAGGGTGCAGTCCAGCTTCCCTGTAGCTGGTTTGGGGTATTCAAAGGGGGATTTACACTTCAGTAGTTTGAGACTTCCGATTTCAATCATCACAAAGCATTTCCCTTTTTGAGGTAAGGTTACTGTCTCCTGCTTGGTGCAGCAGGGTTCCTGAGCATATTTTGGCTCTGTGTGCTGTAAGCCCCTAGCTGTGGGTTATTTGGGGTATGGATTGCCCACATACCCCAGTGCTGAACCCAGACAGCGGCAGAAGTGCCATCTGAGTGTAGCAGGGCTAAGCAGCGCTGCGCACAGGAGTCACGGGTGCAGAGTGGCGTGTTTTTGTGGCCCTGAAACAGGGGCCGTTGTTCCCTGCCACGTGGCACTGTTCTGTTTGTCTTTTGCCTTGTGCTGATGGGAGGAGGACCTGCTCTGCTCCTGGAGCAAGCGGCTCATTGCACCGACTGCTAGTGGGGTTTGAGCAGGAGCCCCATCATGCTGGTGGGGGAAGCAGGCAGATTATTGTCCTGCTGCAGAAGATGCTGCCTCCTGCAAGCTTTGCAGAGATCACTGAGTGTTTTTGAAAAGCAGGCCTTTTAAAATTGCTCTTAACCTTTCCCTGTGCACTCTCTCTTGCCATCTGTCCCCCTCAGTTGAGCGTGGGCTGGACTTAATGCAACCGCGTCACAACACATGCTTGCAGCTCTCCAGCCTTTTTACCCTACTCAGCATTAATCTGAATTCATCAGTCTGCTTTTAGTCTGTTATGCAAGTGACAACACTGATTTATTTTTTCATAATGCTGTAGACCCTGATTTTTCCAGTCTGTTAACTGAGACCACGCTCTGGGTCTGTGCCAACACTGAAAGACCCTCCATACACTGGAGCATGTGGGGCATGGGTGAACTGTATTGCTTACCTGTTCTTTTGTGTATTATATGAGCACAGAAGAATAAAAAATGTCGTTTGATTTGGAGGGCCAGCAGTCCCTGGGGTGCGGAGTAGTCCTAGAAGCATTCACAACGTAGTTTTCGTATGGAATTTCATCCCATGTTTATTGCTGCAGGGGAAGGGAGGTGACATGTGATATCTGAGCTGGTTCACTCAACATAAATTGAACCTTGATAAGCACAGACAAGGCAAATTTAAATCTGTTCCTTTGGCTGAATTAATTTTGTACCCATTTAGCGTTCTTCAAGCAGCTGAGATTTTTATCCTTGTTTCTCTGAAAAGAATGGCCTTGGCATCTAGCTCTTAGGGTATTGCATTACATGATGCTTATCACTGGGTGCATTTTGGTGTTTTCAGTAACGGGCACAACACCGCTGACACCCAGCCTGGAGCAAGCTGTCTCTGTGCTAGTTCCAGAACACTGCAGTCTGGAGACAGCAGTTGTTTATGCACAGAAGAGCGGATCTGGGTGCACGTGTGGTTAATGTACAGATGGAGTCTGGCAAATTGATCGCTGTAATCAAAGGTCTGAAGGCTAAATAGTTTAATGTAAGCAGAGTGTTAGACTGCTTTGGGACACTGATTTTTTTTTTCCCTACTTATTTGTGCAGTATTTCAAAAAATGAAGAAAAGACTTTTTATAAAACTTCTCAAACATCTTGCAGACTGCCTTGTTTTTAAGAGTATCTAGTTATTGTGGTCTCAGCTTAGCTGCTACATCAAGAAGATCCACTGATGCCTGTGTACCAAATATCACCCAACTGTCCTGCATCTCTTGTTTCCCCCAAATGAGCCAAGAAAACAGGCAGCCTGCCCTTCACAGGAGTTAGCGCAGGTCTTTTTTCATCTTGTTTTCTTTCGGTCATGCGAGGTGCAAGACATTAATAGGATGTAAACTCAAAGCCATCTGATGATGGTGTGTTGGCCTGGAAATCAAACGGAAGAAGAGCTCGGTTACTCTAGGCGACTTCAGTGCTCTGAAGTGGCCATCACATGCCAGCATCCCAGATGAGCAGGGCAGGCGAAGGGCTGCAGGAATACCTCTCCCTGAGCTCCCAGCTTCATGGCAAGCTGCCGGTGACTTTGTGGATACATTCCTGTCATTCTTATAGCGGGGCAAACAGTTCAGCTCATGACTTATCAAGTCTTGTCAAGAGCAGTCTTAGTTACTTGACACAAGTAGTTGCACCTTCTCTGGACTCTCTGCAGTGCCAGCAATGGGATACTGTAGCTGCAGGTGATAAAGGATTATTAAGCCAGTCATGTGGTAATGTGTTGATTGATTTGTAGCATAAAAGGTTTTTCCTTTCGTTTCTAAATTAAAACAGAAGGCTATGTACATCCAAAACAAATGGACTGACACGTGGATGGTCTGTGTATTTATATAATGCTGGGGGAAGGGAGGAAGGCTTGGAAGATCACCGGCCACATGTTCTGCAGAGCATGATCCATAGGAAACTTCCACAGCTGTTCTCGTGGTGGTAGAGAGCTGGGGAGGAGAGGGCATCTTCCTGGTGGGAAGTGCTTCCTTTAGCAACTGCAGCCCAAATTCAGTGTTCAGCTTGTACATGAGTCAGGAGGTCAGTGGTGGGAAGCAAATCCTAATTGAAAGTAAAAGCAAGATTTCCATTAGGGAAGGTTAACAAGTAAACAGGGAAAGGTGGTTTGGTGTTGCCGCTGTAAGAGCTGAAGAGGGAAGGAAACCT